>RCMY010002724.1_pt1 | contig 15904 bp, 18 predicted proteins | sample 2041341 | NCBI WGS metagenome assembly RCMY01 (sample SAMN09708234, study PRJNA481090) | Marine sediment metagenome, whole genome shotgun sequencing project. | reverse complement strand
CTCCGTGAGACCCGCAATTCCCAGCTCTCCACATTTGTGATGAGCATGGTGGCCCTCGATGCCGTCGAACGAACCGGTATCGAGCCGGCCTACCACGCAGGCCACAGTCTTGGTGAGTACTCAGCCCTCACTGCATCAGGCGCCCTCGCCTTCGATGACGCCGTCCGACTCGTGGCGGAACGGGGCAACGCTATGCAAGCCGCAGCCGACGCCCAAGAAGGCACGATGGCCGCGGTGCTCGGCCTCGAAGACGATCAGGTCGAAATGGCCTGTAGCCGGACGGCGGGCGACGTTTGGGTTGCCAACTTCAACGCTCCGGGCCAGGTCATCATCGCAGGGTCTCCCGAAGCGATAGAGGCCGCCGGGGTGCAGGCCAAAGAACTCGGAGCGAAGCGCGTCATGCCAATCAAGGTCGGCGGCGCATTCCACACTCCTTTCATGTCGCCTGCTCGAGACCGCCTCCGCAAGGCGATCGGCGAGACCGAGATCCGCCAACCAAACCGGCCCGTCTTCGCCAACGTCGATGCACTCCCCCACGCTTCGGCCGACGACTGGGCCAACCTGCTCGCAGCCCAGCTCACAAGCCCTGTCCGGTGGCGCCAAACCCTGACCGCGCTCGAGACCGCCGGCGTTACCACTTACCTCGAACTTGGCCCTGGCACTGTCCTAACCGGCATGTGCAAGCGCACGCTTAGTGGCTCGACCCGCGCCTCGGTATCGAAACCGGAAGACCTCGACACACTTCTGGAGTCACTTTCGCACGCCCAAAAGACGGGAACAGTCCACGAAGGTGAATTTCTCTACGCAATCGAACGGCTCGTTGTGAGCCCATCAACCGGCGTCTTCGAACCACTTGTCGGGCTCGACCTTGGCTCCGCGATTACCGCAGGCCAACTCGTCGGTCACGTCGGATCGGTCGACGTGCGGTCGCCTTTCTCGGGATCGATGCAGGGAATGCTGGCGCTCGCCGGTGAGCGTGTTACCACCTCACAGCCCATCGCCTGGCTGCGAACGGCCTAGGAGCCTCATGTCAGTGATTCCATCGGTTGGCATGAAATTCTCTGGTGTCGGCTCCTATCTGCCGCCAACAGTCGTGACCAACGACGACTTGTCGAAGAATATGGATACCTCTGACCAGTGGATCCGTGAACGCACCGGCATTAGTGAGCGCCGTATCGGCGGAACGACCACAGAACTCGCCGTCGAAGCCGCCAAGGTCGCGATGGCAAACGCCGGCGCCTCGCCAGACTCGATCGATCACGTCATCTTGGCCACGACGACCCCCGATCAGATGTGCCCCGCCACTGCCACCGCAGTAGCTCGCGAACTCGGGCTGAGCTGTGGCGCCGTCGACGTGCAGGCGGTGTGCTCAGGCTGGGTCTATGGACTGGTCATTGCCAACGGCTTCTTGCTCCAGGGCATGAACCGGATCTTGCTGATCGGCGCAGAGTCGCTCGACCGAGTCACCGACTACACCGACAGAGGCACCGGCATCCTGTTCGGCAACGGAGCAGCGGCCGTCGTTATCGATCCAGACCCCTCACAGCAAGGCAAGGTGCTCGGCTTCGACCTCGGGGCCGACGGCAACTACGACCACATCCTCTATATCGACCACGGCGCAACGTGGTCGATGGATGGCAAAGAGGTCTTCCGGCAGGCGGTGAAGGCCATCGTCACATCGACCAACAACACTCTCGCCATGGCTGGCCTCACTACCGACGACGTCGACTTCGTCATCCCCCATCAGGCAAACGTGAGAATCGTCGAAGCAGCTTGGAAACGTCTCGGCTTCACTCTCGACCAGACCTCGCTGGTACTCGACCGCACCGGCAACACATCGTCGGCATCAATCCCACTCGCCCTCGACGACGCAATCACACGGGGCCGAATCAGCGAGGGCGATAAGGTCCTCTTCGTCGGCTTTGGTGCAGGCATGACGTGGGGCAGCACACTCGTTACTTGGGCAGGTCAAACAGCATGAGCACAGAACGCATCGCACTAGTCACCGGAGGCACCCGTGGCATCGGCCTCGCCTGCGCCAGACGGCTAGTCGCTGACGGCCATCGAGTTGCGGTCGCAAGCCGCACCATGCCAGAAGACCTCGACAGCGATCTGTACTGGGTTGAATGCGATGTCACGTCAACTGAGTCTGTCGACACGGCCTTCAGCACGGTCGAAGAGAACCTCGGCCCGATCACAATCGTTGTTGCCAACGCGGGCGTCACCAAAGACACACTCTTGCTGCGGATGACCGAAGACGACTTCTCGAGCGTCCTCGACGCAAACCTCACCGGCGCCTTCCGTGTGGCCAAACGAGCCGTCAAATCGATGATGAAGCAGCGATGGGGTCGGATCGTGCTCATGTCGTCTGTCGTCGGCAGCGTCGGCCAAGCCGGCCAAGCAAACTACGCCGCGTCGAAGGCTGGCCTCGTCGGGTTCGGCCGTTCCATGGCCCGCGAGTTCGCGTCCCGCAACATCACCGTCAACCTCGTTGCCCCTGGCCCAATCGAGACCGAGATGCTTGCCGCCGTGAGCGATGCCGCTCGCGAAGCCATGGTCAGTGCGGTTCCCCTTGGCCGAGTCGGGCAGCCCGACGACGTTGCGGCCGCGGTCGCGTTTCTGGCTTCAGAAGGCGCTGGCTACATCACCGGGGCAACCATTCCGGTCGACGGAGGACTCGGCATGGGCGGCTGAACGTCCAGCATGAGTCGGTGACACCCAAATTTTCGATTAACGTACGACATTACGTGTGACCCCAATTGGCACACCAAGCAGAAAAAGGAATCCCCCAATGAGCGATGACAAAAACTTTGAACGTTTCACCAAGTGTGCGGTGGAAGTTCTCTCCGTCGAAGCAAGTGCAGTAACCCGCGAAGCCCGCTTCGCTGAAGACCTCGACGCAGACAGCCTCGACCTTGTTGAGCTCGTGATGGCCCTCGAGGAAGAGTTCGACGTGAGCGTCGACGAAGAAGAGCTCGAAGGCGTTGCCACCGCTGGCGCCGCCTTTGATCTCGTCGTCGGCAAGCTCTAATGCCCGAGCCGCGTCGCATTGCGATCACCGGCATGGGCGTCGTTGCCCCTTGTGGTGTCGGAGTCGATGCTTTCTGGGATGGCCTACAGGTTGACCAGGGAACCAAAGAGCGCGAAGTCGCCGATTGGGACCCGAGCAGCCTGTTTGACAACCCCAAAGAGGCACGACGCTCCGACCGCTTTAGCCAGTTTGCCCTCGCTGCGGCGGCGGAGGCACTGGCGCAGGCCGGCCCCCTCGACGACACCGATCCATCACGGATCGGTGTGCTCGTCGGCACCGGCATCGGCGGCATCGGGACCAACGAAGAACAAATTGTCATTCAGCATGTCAAGGGTTCACGTCGCGTGTCACCCTTTCTTGTGCCGATGATGATGCCAAATGCTGCGGCCGCGTCGATCTCAATGCGCCACGGCTTCCAAGGACCGTGCGAGGCAACCGTCACGGCCTGTGCCGCTGGCACTCACTCCATCGGAAACGCCGGTGACCTCATTCGACTTGGTCGATGTGACGTTGTTATCGCGGGCGGAGCCGAGGCCCCTCGTACCCCAACGGCCATGGCTGGTTTCCGCAACATGACGGCGTTGTCGAACTCTGGCGTGTCAATGCCCTTCGACGCCGACCGCGATGGCTTCGTCATCTCCGAAGGTGCTGGCATCTTGGTGATGGAAGATTGGGACCACGCGGTCAACCGCGGTGCAACCATCATTGCCGAATACCTCGGATCAGCGAGCACAGCCGACGCCCACCATGTCACGGCACCATCGCCAACCGGACACGGTGCCGTCAGCTGCATGAAAAAGGCCCTCGAAGACGCCGGGCTACAAGCTTCAGACATCGTGCAGATCAACGCTCACGGCACCTCGACACCGCTCAATGATGCGGCCGAGGCAAAGGCGATGGCCGAGGTCTTTGGCGTCGAGAACGGTCCGGCTATCACCTCGACCAAAGGGGTCACCGGGCATGCGCTCGGAGCCGCCGGAGCGATCGAGGCAGTCGCCGTCATCGAGTCGATGCGACGCAAGCTCATCCCACCAACGATGGGTCTCACCGCCGTCGACGAGGAGCTTCCCGCTATCGACGTGGTTATCGGAACAGCCCGAGAGTGGACGCCAGGACCAACGATGTCGAATAGTTTCGGCTTCGGCGGCCACAACGGCACCATCATCCTCGGACCCGCCGCTCACTCCGTTCGCTAAGCGCCTTTGTTCGCTGGCGCTCTCAAACGCGGTCAGTTTTACACGATCCTGCCGAACTGGTCCCGCTGGAACCCGCTGAGCGGGTTCCAGCGGGACCAGTTCGGCGGTTTTCGACGACTCAAGTGTCTTCGGTACGTCGTACCAACAACAGTGGTGTGCGCCGATCTAGGGGTCGACGAGGACGAGGGTGAGCTCGGCTTGGCAGGCGAGCTCTCCACCGACCGTTGCTCGGCCCGACGCCTTGCCGGCGCGCGACCCGAGCCGGGTCATCGTGACCTCAAGCTCGAGCACATCGCCAGGAACCACTTGCCGGCGAAACTTGACCTTGTCGACGCCGCCAAAGAGCGGCAGCTTCGCCGCGTATCGTTCGTCTGATAGCACGGCGCACGCTCCGAGCTGAGCGAGCGACTCAACCATCAGCACACCAGGCAGGGTTGGGCGGCCGGGGAAATGGCCGGGAAAGAAATACTCATCGCCTGTGATACGCCACAGGCCGGAGATCGTTGCGCCGGGTTCGAGAGCCGTGATCTCGTCAACGAGCAAAAACGGCTCACGGTGCGGCAGTAGATCGCGAGGGGCGGGGAAGTTGCTCATTGGGCCTCCAGGGCGGCGAGGAGCTTGATAGGGGTGTCTTTGGGGCTGATCTTGTAGAAGGCGGCTCCCACAGTGCCATCGGCGTCAATCAGGAATGCCGAACGAATGACGCGTGCTTCGAGCCGGGAAGTCAATGGGCAAGGATAGGCCCAAAAGCCCGTGAGCCCGGGCATAGGCCCGGGCTCACAAGATTCTGTTTCGACACGGCCAAATATCGGCTGTGTCGTCGGCCGCTCCTACGGAGCAACCAACGCATAGTCAAAGACTATTTTGGTGGCTTCTGCTCGCCCTTGGCGTATGCCTTGAGCTTTGCACCAGCGGTGACCTTGACAGACTTCGAGGCCGGGATCTTGATTGGCTCCTGGGTCTGTGGGTTGAAGCCCTTACGAGCCTTGCGGTTCACACGCTCGAACTTGAGGAAGCCCGGGATCGTTACTACGTCCTCGCCCTTTGCTACGACGTGTGAGATTTCGGTGAACATCGCGTCGATAACTGCTGCGACGTCTTTCTTTGCCATACCGGTGCGTCCTGCAACGGCGTCGACCAATTCGGTCTTGTTCATGTGTAATCCTCTTTTTCCGTCCCCCGCCATTCGGGTCAGACGCTCACACTTGAGCAAGTTCAAATCACAATGTCAAGCATTTCATTCTTTTTGAGTGCCGAAAAACCCAGTTTTTCAGCGACATTTCGCAAGACATTTCAAATTACAACTGGTCTGCTTGGCTCATGATCTGTTGCCGTGACCTGCAACTTTAGACCGAATCACGCCGTGACTGGCGGTTGGTTGATCATCGCCGTGCTGGCCTGTTCGAAATATCGCGAAAACATCTCGTAAATCTCGCTCTGGAGCGGGGCGTCGTCGATCGCCGCCATCATGTGCGAGAGCCATGCGTCACGTTCGCGCTGGCCGATGACGAACGGATTGTGGCGCATCCGCAGCCGCGGATGACCGCGTTCCTCGTTGTATCTCGATGGCCCTCCCCAGTACTGAATCAGGAACAGCGCCGTCTTTCGGCTCGCCTCGGCGAGGTCTGGCGGGTACATCGGAAAGAGCACCGGATCGGTCTTCACCCGCTCATAGAAACGATCGACGAGGTCAAAAAAGTACTGGTCTCCGCCGGCAGCCTCGTGCACGGTGATCATGCGTTCTTGTTCTTCGGAAGTCACCGTTGCAACGTAGCGACTCTTATTGCGACATCGCACATGTCCGCGTTCGGGGAATGCGCGGCACCGATCACCGGTTTGTCCGTCTATGGTGCTGGCCATGGCCGAACGAGCCAAGACTGAAAACGACTTCAACGACACGATCGTTCCGCTTATCCCGTACTTGTACCGGGTGGCCCTTTCGTTGACCAGGAACGGCGCCGAGGCCGACGACTTGGTGCAAGACACGTTGCTTCGTGCCTTTCGTGCCTATGAGCGTTTTGACGGCCGCTATCCCAAAGCATGGCTCGTCACCATCATGCGAAACGCCAACATCAACAAGGCCCGCAAGAAGTCAGCGGTGCTCCTCGACGATCCAAACACGACGTTCGAACACAGCACTAAGTTCGCCACTACCGACATCACGGCCGACCACATCGTCGAGCCGGTGTTCGATGAAGAAGTCGCAGCCGCCTTCAACGCACTCCCCGAGCCGTTCAAACAAGTCATCGAACTCGTAGACCTCGGTGACCTTTCCTACCAGGAGGCTGCAGACCTCCTCGAAATCCCCGCTGGCACCGTCATGAGTCGTCTTCATCGAGGGCGCAAACGAATCCGTGAGCAACTCACTGACTCCGACTCAGTGCGACCAGAGGGACGAAACTTTCTACGGAGGAAGTCATGATTATGCGACTGCTTCGGCGGAACAAGGGCTATTCATGCCACCAGGTTCTCGAGGTCATGCAGGCCTACATCGATGGCGAGGTCGACGAGCAAGTTGCGCTCAACGTCGTCGAACACCTTGAGATGTGCAAGCAATGTGCGCACGAGGTCGAGCTGTTCAGACGGATCCAGGCTTCGGTACGCGAACGGGCCGACGAGATCGATCCGAGAATCATCGACCGCCTCACCGCCTATGCCCGCGAACTCAGCTCGACCGACCCGTATTTGAACGATTCGTCCAACAACTGACTTCATGGGTTAAGGTAGTCGACAGTATGACACTGCTACTCGACCTCCGACTTCCAAACCCGGCCGCCTAGAGGGCGTGTCGGGTTTTGTCATGTCGAGTATCGATCGCAGCCCGGAGCGTCTGAGCTGAGGCCACCCGCCGCCTCCTCCGCAACCGAGCGCATCACTAACGCAAGTTCGGAGTATCTCATGTCACGCACCACCGCAGCCAAAAGTTCAGCCTCTGGTCAGAAGCCAATGTTGATCTCAGCCAACGCCCGTCCTGGCGTCATGCCGATACAGAAGTATCAGGCATTCCCGCAGGTCGATCTGGCCGATCGCACCTGGCCGAGCAAACCAATCGTCGAAGCGCCTCTCTGGTGCTCGGTCGACCTTCGAGACGGAAACCAAGCACTTATCGAGCCGATGGACGCAGAGCGCAAGATGATGATGTTCGAGCATCTCGTCTCGCTCGGCTTCACCGAAATTGAGGTCGGCTTTCCTGCTGCGTCAGACACCGACTTCGACTTCGTCCGAGCCATCATCGAGCAAGACAAGATTCCGGACAACGTCACCATTCAGGTTCTCACCCAGGCCCGGCCCGAACTGATCACCCGAACCTTTGAGAGTGTCAAGGGTGCCAAGCAGGCGATTATTCACCTCTACAACTCAACCTCGACCGTCCAGCGACGGGTCGTCTTTGGTCTCGATCAAGCGGGCATCATCGATATCGCCGTTGAAGGCGCAAAACTCTGCAAGTCGCTCGAAGCACACGCGGGCGAGACCCACATCCGTTACGAGTACTCCCCCGAGTCATTCACCGGCACTGAGCTCCCCTTCGCCATAGAGATATGCGAAGCCGTGATGGACGTGCTCGACGCCGCTCCTGACAATCCCTTGATTCTCAACCTCCCGGCAACGGTCGAGATGAGCACGGCGAATGTCTATGGCGACATGATCGAGTGGTTCGACCGCAACATCAAGAACCGCGACTCGGTCATTATCTCGCTGCACCCCCACAACGATCGCGGCACTGGTGTCGCAGCAGCAGAGTGCGGGGTTATGGCTGGCGCCGATCGGGTTGAAGGAACCTTGTTCGGCAACGGCGAACGAACCGGCAACGTCGACCTCGTCACACTTGGCCTCAACCTCATGAGCCAAGGCGTCGACCCCGGCATCGACTTCTCCGACATCAACGAGAGTCGTCGGATCGCTGAATACTGCAACCAGCTGCCAGTGCATCCCCGGCACGCGTACGTTGGCGACCTGGTATACACCGCCTTCTCTGGCTCGCATCAAGACGCCATCAAGAAGGGCTTCGACGCGATGGAGAAGACTGGCCAGTTGCTTTGGGAGGTTCCTTACCTGCCCATCGACCCCGCCGACGTCGGCCGTTCGTATGAAGACGTCATTCGAGTCAACTCGCAAAGCGGCAAGGGCGGCGTCGCCTATCTGCTCAAGAACGAATACGAGCTCGACCTCCCGCGTCGTCTCCAGATCGAGTTCACCCGTGTGATCCAGCAGATCACCGACACGACCGGCAAAGAAATCACCGGTCCAGAGATCTGGGCCGAGTTCAACACCCACTACATCGCCGTCACCAAGCCATATGAGCTCATTTCGTTCTCGACGAGCCAGAATGCCGGCGGCCAAGATCGCACGACGTTGAGCGCGGTTATCCGAGTCGACGGTACCGAGGTGACGATTGAAGGCGAAGGCGGCGGTTCAGTCGAGGCGTTCGCCAATGCCATGGCAACCAGCTTCGGTATCGACATGCGTGTTCTCGACTATGACGAGCACGCCATCGGCGCCGGCACCGACGCCCGAGCCTGCTGCTACATGGAGCTCAAGGTTGGCGACAACGAGATCTACGGCGTCGGCCTCCACAGCGACATTGTGGCATCGTCACTGCGAGCCATCGTCTCTGGCATCAACCGGTCCAAAGACCTCGCCTAACCGAGTTGTCGTACCACTAGCGGCCGAATGGCTGAGCCTCAACACGCGCGCCACCCACGCTGGTGAAGCGTGACAAGGGGCGCTGCATTCTTTTCGCCAGCCAACCTTCGTCTCGAGCGTGAGCGTGAAAATGCTCGGGCACTTGTCGCATATGTCCGTCGATGTGCCAATTGTCGTGACCAAACCGAGCCGTGGCCGCCGCCGCAAGCTGAGCCATCATGTGATCGCGCTCAGCAGCACTCGGCGAGACGCCGTGTTGCCGCCACACCACCATCGGCACGCTGCACGCTTCGCAGTCTGCGATCCAGCAGATCTCGTCTTCGTAATACCAGTGGGTGAAGCGATCAGCCGCGCACAACTCACATGTTGCGCTTGGCATCAACTGGACCTAACTAGTTTGCGTCGAGGCCAGCGCGAAGCTCGGCCACAAAGTCGATCGCAGCGTCGACCGTGCCGGTGTCGAGAATGCGACGAATGACAGCCGATCCGACAATCACGCCGTCAGCGACTTCACACACTTCGGCGGCTTGTTGCGGGTTGGAGACACCGATACCAATAAGAACCGGTTTGTCGGTGAGCCCCTTGAGTCGGGTGGCCATAGTTGTTGCGCTTGCCGCGAGCTCGGCCCGCTCGCCCGTGATGCCGACGAGGCCAACGCCATAGACGAAGCCTCTCGACCGTTCACAGATCCGAACAAGTCGCTCGTCAGACGCAGTCGGTGCGGCGAGCATGACAGTTTCGATGCCAGCTTCGGCCGCAGCCTCACACCACTCGTCCGATTCTTCAAGGGGAAGATCGGGCAAGATCGCGGCGCCAATGCCTGCCTCTTTCAGCGAGGTAGCAAACCGTTTGTGGCCCATGTGATAAGCGATGTTGTAATAGGTCATGACGGCGAGCGGCACGCCGGCATCGACCGTTGAAACCTCGGCGAGGATCGAGGCCGGAGTTGCGCCAAGCTTCAGCGCGAGGGCAGACGACTCTTGGATGGTCGGACCGTCCATGACCGGGTCAGAGAATGGCATGCCGACTTCAATGGCATCTGCGCCGACCGCAGCCATGCCCTCAATCAATCGGGTCCACTCGCCTACCGGATACCCCCCGGTGATGTAAGGGATCAACAGCTTGCGCCCTTCGGCCCTTCGCTCGCGGAGTCTGTCTTCGAGTGATCCAGAGTAGGTGTTCATGACCGCATCGTTTCTAGTGCTTCGGGATCGCCGTCGAGAATCGCTTGGACCTGGGCAACGTCTTTGTCGCCCCGGCCGGACAAGTTGAGCAGGACCGTCTTGCCCTGTAGCTCGTCCTTTTTCTGCACGATCCACGCCAACCCATGCGCTGACTCGAGCGCCGGGATGATGCCTTCCGAGCGAGCGAGAAGCTGGAATGCGTCGATCACTTCGCCGTCGGTTACCGGCTCGTAGCGAGCTCGGCCGATGTCGGCAAGGTGGGAGTGCTCGGGGCCGATGCCTGGGTAGTCGAGGCCGGCCGAGACCGACTCGGCCTCTTGCACCTGGCCCCACTCGTCCTGCATGAGATAAGAAAGCGAGCCATGGACAACGCCAGGGACCGCTCGCAAAACGGCCGCTCCGCCAGCGGGCTCGACGCCTATTAACTCAGCGGTCGTGTCGGCGAATCCAGAGAAGATGCCAGCGGCGTTTGAACCGCCTCCGACACAGGCGACAACAACGTCAGGAATGCCCTTGGTTGGGCTATCGGCGCCAAGCAGCTCGACGCACTGGGCGTACGCCTCATCGCCGATAACCCGGTGGAACTCTCGAACCATCCAGGGGTACGGGTGAGGGCCCATCACAGAACCAAGGCAGTAGTAGGTGTTCTCGACAGTTGCGACCCAGTCGCGCATTGCCTCGTTGACCGCGTCTTTCAACGTTCGGCTACCGGTGAGCGCGGGACGGACCTCAGTACCGAGCAATTGCATACGGAATACGTTGAGCGATTGGCGAACCATGTCGACTTCGCCCATATAGACCACACACTCAAGCCCCAAAAGCGCAGCAGCAGTTGCGGTGGCGACGCCGTGCTGGCCGGCCCCCGTCTCGGCGACGATGCGGGTCTTGCCCATGCGCTTTGCCAGTAATACCTGGCCAAGCACGTTGTTGATCTTGTGGCTACCGGTGTGATTGAGATCTTCGCGCTTGAGCAGCACACGGCAACCAAGCTTCTCGGAAAGGTTGAAGCACTCGGTCAGCATCGACGGCCGGCCCGCGTAGTCGTTGAGCAGGCGAGTGAGTTCGGCTCTGAACTCATCGTCGTGCCAAGCCTCGCGGAAGGCATCTTCGAGTTCGGCGCAGGCGGGGACAAGCGTCTCCGGTACAAAGCGTCCGCCAAAGCGACCGAATCGGCCCCTGGCGTCTGGATCTCCCATGAACGACGCGGAATTGCCTGGCGTCGTGGAATCGGTATCTGGCGCCATCAGGCGTCGTCCTCCCAGTTGTAAGGACCGTTGCGATCCGATGATGAGCGAATTCTTTGGTGGTCGTCGTCGACTGGGACGACCTTGCGAGCCGCCGTGATGAAATGTGCGACCTTGACCGGGTCTTTTACACCGGGACGAGTCTCGACGCCGCTGCTGACATCAACCCCGGCCGGGTGAAGAATCGAGATTGCGGACCCGACATTGTCGGGGGTCAGACCGCCGGCCAGGATGAACGGCTGGCCAAAGTTGGCGTCACGAAGCGAACGCCAATCAAAGGCCTTTCCACTGCCGGGCTCGGGCGAATCGATAAGCACACGTACGTCGCCGTATTCGTCGATCCGCTGCAACGCAGGGTCTCCTGCGGCGAAGGCGCGCACCACGGCAGGAACTCGGGCGGCTACCCAACGAGTGTCCTCAGGGGTCTCATGCCCATGAAGCTGCACAGCCCGACAACCGATCTTGTTGGCGATCTCGACAACCCGTTCTTTGCGTTCGTTCCGGAACACCCCAACGGTGAGGATCTCAGGCGGCAAGCGGCGAACAATGTCTCTCGCCACACCCGAGCTCACTCGACGCGAAGACGCCGCGAAGACAAGCCCAATTGCGTCAGCACCGAGCCCGGCGCACAGCAACGCGTCCTCTTCGTTTGTAATGCCACAGATCTTGACAAACACTGGCTTCAACCTACTCGTGTTTGTGGAGCGGGCACACTCATTTTCAGCTCGCCCGCAACTGACGAACGGCCTCGGCCGGGTCGTCTGACCGAACGAGCGTCTCACCCACCAGCACTGCGTCATATCCGGCTGCGTGCAAGACGCCAGCGTCGGCCGGACCCGTCACGCCAGACTCAGCGACTCGAATCACAGTCTCGGGGAGCGCGGCCCCGACCCGAACCGCACGCTCGGTGTCGACTTCGAACGTGACAAGGTCACGCTGATTGACTCCGATGAGGGTGGCCCCGACAGATAACGCCCGGTCGACTTCGTACTCGTCGTGGGTCTCGACCAGCACATCGAGACCGATTTCGACCGCGAGCTGGTGGAAGTCGAGCAGCTCGAAGTCGTCGAGGGCGGCGACAATCAGCAGGACGCAATCGGCCCCCATCAGACGGGCGTCGACAACGTCGTTGGCACTGACAGTGAAGTCTTTGCGCAAGACGGGAAGCGAAACGGCGGCCCTGGCAATCGCCAGGTCGTCGGCTGACCCACCAAAATACTCGACATCGGTGAGGACGCTGAGGCAGGTTGCCCCACCAGTTTCGTAGGACGCGGCCCAAGCCCCTGGTTCGATACCGGGGTTGAGGTCGCCTTTCGACGGCGAGCGACGCTTAATCTCGCTGATCACGCCGAGCCCCTCGCAGTCAACGAGCGCCTGCCGGAAGCCGCGAACTGGCTCGAGCTCGCCAACCTGGTCAACGAGCGCGCTAAGCGTGCGATCGTCAGCCGCAGCCGCGAGTCGATGTGATTCAAGAATCCGATCGAGATAGGTCTTCAGAGCAGTTCCTCACGCAGCTGTATCAAGCTGCCTACTCTAGAGATCAAGTCCTTTGGCCACTACCGGCGTCAGCATCGTGATCTCTGGTCGGCCAGCCAGGCATCCTCCGACCGCACCCATGGCCGCCTTCATTGCGTCGCCTTTGCCGTGCGCTTTAAATGCCGCGGCGTCGGTGTAGAGCTCGAAGAAGTAGAACTCGTTTGGGTTCTTATCGTCCTGGTGAGCGCTGTATACCTCAAGCCCTGGCTCTTCAGCTGCGGCCTCGATCAGTGCAGCGAGGGCCACTTTCATGTCGTCAGCCTTGCCTTCGGCGACGGGGAGTTTTGCGATGAGCGAGATCTTTGTCATCGACGGAACTTAGCTCAGACGAATGCGGCCAAACGAACTGACCCGTCGTTTTCGCCAACCTTGAATTCAGTTGCATCGCCTGCTTTCCGAGTCAGATACCCGAGAGCAAGTGTCGCACTGCCTTCATTGGAACCGATCGAGGTCAATCGGCCAACCACGGCGCCGTCGAGCGTGAGCTCGTCGCCTGCTTCGACCTGCATTCCGGCATCGAGTGTCAGCCGAGCCAGTCGCCTCGGCGTATTGTTGGCCCGAGAATCGATGCGGGCCACCAACTCTTGGCCGGTGTAGCAACCTTTGGTAAACGAGGCCGACATCGTCACGATGCCTGCTTCAGCCGGAATGGTTGACTCAGTGAGTTCAGCGCCCATCTTGGGCAGTCCGATCGAGATGCGTAACAGCTCGGCCTGCTCTTCATTCAGCTCGACGACCCCTTCAGGCATCGTGGCTTCGTTGCCGATGAAATCGAACCCATTCACGCCCTGCCATGCGAACCCCGCAACAACGACGCTTTCTGGCAGATCGGTTGGGGCCTCGACACCGCCTCGCACCGAGACGACGGGCTCTGTCGTAAGCGTGAGCTCGCAGTCGACACGGAGGCGGAACCGCTGCAGCCGTGCGAGAGCCTCGTCACCGGTGCCTACATCGGTCGTGAGAACAAACTCTTCGGCACCGACTCGGGTGACGTGCAACATCGCGGTGAGCTTGCCCTGAGGCTGAAGGAGCAGCGACCAGGCCGATGACCCCACGGCCATCGCCCCGAGATCCTGGCTCATTTGACCCTGCAAGTACGTCACGGCATCGGCGCCCGACGCTCGAATGACGTCGCGACGACCAGAGAACCCGACACCAGACCGGTTCATGGTGTCAAAGAGAGCACCCGTAAAGACCGGGAATGGGGTCGAGGCTTCGGGTTGGATGTTGGACGACGACGATGTGAGGCGGAGCACGCTGTCTAGTATGCGCCTTGCCCTGCAGCGATACGCGTCAGGGCCGTAAACCTCATGCTGTTCCCGACCTTCACTTTCGCTGTCTTCTTCGTCATTGTGTATGGCGTACATCTCCTGCTTCGGTCTCGGACTGACGCGTGGAAGCTCTTCATGATCGCCGCGTCATACGTGTTCTACGGCTGGTGGAATTGGCGATTTTGCGGCCTCATCGCACTGTCGACTGCGTTCAATTGGCTTTTGGCCGACTCCTTGTCAGACGCCAAAGGGAAGCAAAGACGACGACTCACGGCCCTCGGGGTGGTACTCAACCTGGCTCTCCTGGGCGTCTTCAAGTACTACGACTTCTTTGTTGTCTCGACTTTTAACTCGACGAATGGCGCCATCGACCTGCCGCTACTCAAGGTGGCACTACCGGTCGGCATTTCGTTCTTCACATTCCAAGCACTGAGCTATCTCATCGACGTGTCACGACGTGAGCTCAAACCAGCTTCGTTGCTCGACTTCTCGTTTTACCTCGCCTTCTTTCCCCAACTCGTGGCTGGCCCGATCGTCAGGGCCAAAGATTTTCTCCCCCAGCTCAACAAACGTCGCCGCCTCGACGGCGTCGACTTATCGTCGGCGCTATGGCTCATCGGTCGGGGTCTCTTCAAGAAAGTGGTGGTGGCGAGCTACCTCGGCTCGGCTGTCGTCGACCCTGCGTTCGGCGCACCATCAGCCGCGAGCCGCGAGGAACTGCTGCTCGGCTTCTACGGTTATGCGATACAGATCTACGCCGACTTTTCGGGCTACACCGACATCGCCATCGGCATTGCCCTCTTGCTCGGCTTCAACTTTCCCCAGAACTTCAACCGGCCATATGCCGCGCTCTCGGTCCAAGACTTCTGGCGACGCTGGCACATCACACTCTCGACGTGGCTGCGTGACTATCTGTTCATTCCAATTGGCGGGAGCCGGGGCGGCCAGCTCTTCACGACTCGGAACCTCCTCATCACCATGGGTCTCGGCGGCCTCTGGCACGGCGCGTCGTGGACGATGGTCGTCTGGGGCCTCCTGCACGGTGTTGCCCTCGTCGTCGAGCGCCTCGCCCGCCCTCTACTGAAGGGACGCACCATCCCAGTGGCCCTCTCGTGGTTCGCGACGTTCCATCTCGTCGCCATTGCCTGGGTGCTCTTCCGGGCCGAATCGTTTGGCAAGGCGATTGACTACCTTCGCTCGCTCGTCGACGCTCCGTTCGGTGGCCCGGTCAATACCACTGCGTTTGCATTGATCGTCGCAGCGCTCGTCGCCCAACTGCTTCCCGAGACGCTCGGCGCGGCAATCCGCAACAAACTCAGCACCCTTGCCCCTGCAAACCAAGGCGTCCTCGCCGGCGCCTGGCTGTGGCTTGTCATCAGCCTCGGCCCGGCCGGTGTCGCTCCATTTATCTACTTCCAGTTCTGATGCCAAACTCGAAACCCCCACCCATGTCTGACTCTTCACCGAAAGCTGCACCGACCATGGTCTCCCCCGGCCTGCGAACCAATGCGTGGGCCAGCTTTGTTGTGGTCGTGATCGCGTTGGTGCTTGGCGCCGTGCTCAGCTCGGGCCGGATCGTGGATATGGCCGAACGCAAACCACTCGGCGACGAACGAGACCGGTGGCTCTCGGTCGCCGAACCCATCGCATCGTTCGCCAGCACAACCAGGCTCGACAAGCCCCAATCGGTTGTCGATGGCTGGCTTGGGCGGTCGACCACAACGCCGGAGTTTGTGCTGCCGACGACAACGACGTCGACGGTGCCACTTTCGACAACGACCACCGCGTTACCGCCAAC
>RCMY010002820.1_pt1 | contig 15911 bp, 15 predicted proteins | sample 2041341 | NCBI WGS metagenome assembly RCMY01 (sample SAMN09708234, study PRJNA481090) | Marine sediment metagenome, whole genome shotgun sequencing project. | reverse complement strand
TGCGGGATCGCCCCGCGTCGGAAGGTTTCGATAATGCGCATTGCACCGCCACAGTCTGGGCATGGTTCGCGGAGCGTGAGTGGGATGACCTCTGCGGTTGGCGGATCTTCTTGTTTGGGGGGGCTGAGCGCCAAGCAACGCGCGCATTTTTAAGATGTTGGTTTTACACTGTGAGCTTGCGAGCAGACCGTAATGCCTGATGCGATGGAACCCATCTGGGAGGACATGGATTAGAAAGTGCCTGATGAACTCGCTTCTGGCGAGGCGCATGACGGATCGCCTGTCATCTGATTTTAACGCGATAATCTTTCCATTTAGACGTGACGGTGTTGGCGTCAGCGCTGATCAAACGGCGGTTTGAGATTGCCACACGGTGCGTATATACCGCGCCTCAGTTTTAAGGTGTCGCCACCTTGCAAAGCCCTGCCTCTGCGGCATTATCCAACGAACCACAGTTTCCCGCAGTACGCAGTCCATAGCGGCTTACCTGGAGCGGAACTTAGAGATTTCGTAGCCGCAATGCCTGTCTAAACGAACTGGAGAGGCATTGTAGTACGATCTAATCTAACCGCCGCTTAGCCCAGCCACTTAAGGCAAATGTTGAAAGCGGCGCTCAATTTGGCGCGGCATTTACCTCATAAATAACCATCGCCTTGCCTGGTATCCCAGAGGCGCAGAATCTCGATTTGGGACGGAGCGACGCGGTAAATGAGTGTGAACGGTGTCCGAGGGATCGAAAGCTCGCGCACGGTTTCTCGAGCGTCGCTTGGGTGGCCGGCATAGGGATTGGCCGCCAGCGTCTTCTGGATAGCTTTTAGGTGAGCACGGGCCGTTGCGCTGCCTTCAGGAAAGACGGAACGGTAGTAGTAGCGGAACCATTGGATGTCCTGCGCCGTATCTTCGAGGAATACGATCTTCATGCACTGTCGGGCGTGATGTCTGCTTTCGGGGCAGAAACCTCATCCTCAGTGTCCCAGGAATCGATCCAGTCATTCATCGCCTCGGCGGAAATGAACTTCCCCCTGTCTGCTTGTTCCAGAGCGGCCTCAATGACTGCGCGCTTTGCAGCTTTGGCTTCCAGCATCGAGCGAATGGCGCGCACCGCGAGCTGAGTGGGCGGTCGTTCTTCGATCTCCGCTTCGCGCTCCAGTGATTGCCTTAGCGCGTCGTCAAGACGAATTGAGTAAGGTGCGGTGCCCAATTTTAAGTCCTTTCGTCCACTTTGTAATACAACGTAATACGGTATCGAGCGAAGCGCAAGATGCTACGAAAGAATCGCTCGAAGGTTTCTCATACCCTGATGGGATGTGCCGATTGGTATCGGTGTGAGGAGATAGAGACATCGAGAATGTACTATATTCTTTGATTTCTGGCAGAGTTAACTTGCTGCCCGCAAAACATATATGAGGTCTGCGTGCGAAAGCAGAAATGGATTGCCCTTCATCGAAGACGCCTTTTCGGCCGCCGCGGCAATCGCGGGGTAATCTTCACTTGCTACTCCCAAATCATGTAACCCTCTCAGACCCTGCTCTGTTGACCACTGTCTGAGCGCATCTAAACCGAAACCTTGCTGGCCTTGAGCGAAGTGGGTGTCGATTTGTCCCAATACCCAATAAAGCCGCTCGTATATGTTGGTGTTTTCTTTCGCTTTGCGCAAATGCGTTTCCAGAACAGCCGGCAGCAAAGCTCCGCAAATTGCTCCATGAGGAGCGCTTGTTTTGCCACCGATGACACCCGCAAAGCCATGGACCGCTCCAAGTCCTGCATTTGCCAAAGCCAAGCCGCCACAAGTGCTGACCCACGCCATCTTATCCCACGCATCTGGCTCATCGCTTTCGACTACGTCGCGCAGTGCTTTTAGACCCACAGGAATAGCGGCCCGGCAGATGGCATCTGTCATCGGGTTTGCCTTGATTGTTAAGTAAGGCTCTATCACCTGCGTTACCGCGTCCAATCCTGCGGCAAGGGTCACGCTCCGAGGAGCGCCTTGCATCAGGCCTGCGTCGATAATGGCGATCCGCGGGATCATGCGTGGATCGCGCAAGCTGACTTTGATCTTGTGTTCGGGAACGGAGATCACCGCATTTTTAGTAACTTCTGCTCCAGTGCCAGCTGTCGTCGGCAGCGCGATCATAGGAATTGGTGCGTGCTCCAAGTTGCGCCCATCGCCTACGACTTCCAGATAACTTATTGCAGGTCCATTGCATGGCAAAAGTGCTGCCAGCGCTTTAGCAAAGTCGATGACGGATCCACCACCAAGAGCGATCACGACCGCAGGGCGAAATCCTTTGAGCGTAGTCAATGCCGCCTCAAGTTCGGGCAAGGAAGGTTCGTTTCTACAATTGACCGTCTCAAATGTAAGGTCAGCTTCATTGCACGCCTCCACCAACCAAGCAGCCCTTTCGGGATTCGCGCCATGAACCAGAAGAGCGGTGTCGCCATAGCCTTTGGCCAGGGCAGGCACCTGCTGATTTTGGCCACGCCCAAAATAGATGGTTTGCGGACTGGAGAAAGAAAACATCGGTTGGTCGCCTTATGATACGAGGGCCATATGTGGTGAAACGTAGCGATTTTCCCTCTTTGCCAAAGGAACGGGCACAATTTCGCCTGCCGTGCCTGCGGATCCAAACCGTTCGAACCGATCTTTGCAAACAGCGGCCATTGCATCAACCCCTGGTGCCAGATATTTGCGTGGATCAAACTCGCTTGGATTTGTATTAAACACCTTTCGGATTGCACCCGTGAGCGCCATGCGCAGGTCAGTGTCGATATTCACCTTCCGCACGCCGTATTTAATTCCACGCTCAATTTCATCAACTGACACACCCCCAGTTGGTGCGATATTCCCGCCATAATCGTTGATAATATCTTGCAGCTCCTGCGGAACTGACGACGATCCGTGCATCACAAGATTGGTATGCAGGGCGTTGCGGTCGGCATCCGCCTGAACCTTCATAGCCGCAAAAATAGAGCCAACTGACAGGTTCACATCCAGGTTTGACGACCCATCCAAAGGATCGAAATACAGCAGATAATCGCCTGCTTCAGGATCTTTGAGCCATGTGACTGCCTCGACTTCTTCGGACACCAAAGCTGCAAGCCGAGGACTGTTTGAGCAAATTCTCTCAAATTCATCATTGGCTAAAAAATTGAGTGTTTTTTGCGTCTCTCCTTGCACGTTTATCGCATCTGCATTGCCATGATTGTTTTCAAACGCACCGTTACGAACGCAGTTGGTAATTACGCGGCAGGAACTGGCGATATCCTCAAGTAGGAATATCAAATTAGGGTCTAATGCGCGTTCCGTAAGATAGCGCCGAAGGGTCACATCGGACATAGTTTCTTCTCAAAAAATCATCGTGGCTTGAACGGCTTTTTTCCAGGACGCATATTTATCTTGCCGCAGAGTCTCATCCATTTTTGGTAGAAATTCGGTTTCGCACGCCCATTGCGCCGCAAACGTGGCTTGATCGGGATAGATGCCAACATGCATACCTGCGAGCCAAGCAACGCCGAGGGCAGTCGTTTCGCGGATTTTAGGACGGTCCACGGGAGCTGAAATTATATCGGACAAGAACTGCATCGTCCAATCGCTGGCTGACATACCACCATCAACCCGTAGGGTAGGCTTCATACCTATTGCACACCAATCGGCGGACATTGCCTCCAGCAAATCGCGTGTCTGGTAGCCGACGCTTTCAAGTGCGGCCTTTGCCATTTCGGCAGGGCCAGTCGCACGTGTCAGACCAAAGGCGGCACCACGGCTATCAGGGTTCCAATAAGGTGCGCCAAATCCGACGAAGGCTGGGACAAGGATGACGTTCTGATGCGGATCAGCTTGTTCGGCTAAAGCCTGCGTCTGAGTAGCATCCGTGATTATATGTAACCCATCGCGAAGCCACTGCACCGCAGCACCAGCAACAAAGATTGATCCCTCCAGCGCATAGGTTGGTTTTCCATCCAACTGATAGGCGATGGTCGTCAGCAATCTGTTCTTGGATACGACTGGCGTCTCACCCGTATTCAAAAGCGCAAAACAACCCGTCCCGTAGGTTGATTTCATCATACCAGGTTCAAAACACGCCTGTCCGACTGTAGCCGCCTGTTGATCGCCAGCGACGCCACAGATCGGGATAGCCGCGCCAAAGATATCCGCCTGCGTATGACCAAAATCAGCGGCGCAATCCTTGACGACAGGTAGCATTTGAATCGGAACGTCCAGCAGGTCGCAGATTGTCTGGCTCCAGCGTCCTTTCCGGATATCATAAAGCATCGTGCGCGCGGCATTTGTGGCGTCCGTGGCATGCACGGCTCCACCCGTCAGTTTCCAAATCAAGAAGCTATCGACAGTGCCGAACAGCAGCTCGCCCTTGGCCGCACGGTCACGAGCTCCCTCAACGTGATCCAAAATCCACTTGAGCTTAGTGCTGGAAAAATACGGATCAATCAAAAGACCTGTCCGTTGGGTGATCATACCTTCATGGCCTGCAGCGCGCAAAATGCGACATTGGTCGGCGGTGCGTCTATCTTGCCAGACGATCGCATTGTGTATGGGGTTGCCAGTCTCTTTGTCCCAAACAATCGTGGTTTCACGTTGGTTGGTGATGCCGATAGCGGCAATCTGGGATGCGGCAATGCCCGAAGTTTTCATCACACTTTTGCAGCTGGCAAGCGTTGTATCCCACAGATCGCATGGATCATGTTCGACCCATCCAGATTGTGGAAAATGTTGTGTGAACTCTTGCTGTTCACTGGACATGATAGCCATCGCGGCATCTAAAACCATGGCGCGCGTTGACGTCGTGCCTTGATCAATTGCAAGGATATTGGTCATGTAAGGCCTCTATGCATAAGGTTGCAGAAATCCGGCGGCCACGCGAAATGGCGGCTCATTTGATGGTCTTCAGAATGTTTGTGAGACGGCAGGGTATCTGGGGCCAGAAATGTGGCCCCAGATCGTTAGCTTACTGCCAAGATTTGATCAGCTCGTCATAAGAAATCGTGACGGGTGTTTCATCTTCGTTTTCAAGCTTTGGTTGCGGCGCACCAGGTGCATCAAACCAAACTTGCGGATCAACTTCTTCGTTCATGACCGGACCAAGATCGCCCTGAACACCAGAACGCTCAAGACGGATCAGAACTTTCTCTTGATCTTCGCAAAGCGCATCAAGTGCTTCCTGAGGAGTCTTCGCACCGGACATTGCGTCGCCGATGTTCTGCCACCACAATTGCGCCAACTTAGGATAGTCAGGAACGTTGGTGCCTGTTGGCGACCACTGAAGCCGTGCTGGTGAGCGATAGAACTCAATCAGGCCACCCAGTTTTGGTGCACGCTCGGTAAAGCTTTCGTGCTGGATCGTTGATTCACGAATAAATGTCAGACCAACATGGCTTTTCTTCACGTCCACTGTCTTGGATGTCACGAACTGCGCATAAAGCCACGCAGCTTGTGCACGATCAACTGGTGTCGATTCCATCAACGTCCATGAACCGGCATCTTGGTAGCCGATCTTGGTGCCCTCAGACCAATATGCGCCGTGTGGCGAAGGTGCCATACGCCACTTTGGCGTGCCATCTTCGTTCATCACAGGCAGATCAGGTTCAATCGACGCTGCAGTAAACGCAGTATACCAGAACATCTGTTGCGCGACGTTACCTTGGGCAGGCACGGGGCCCGCTTCAGAGAAAGTCATACCAGCAGCAGCAGGCGGCGAGTACTTTTGCAGCCATTCGATTGCCTTGGTAACAGCATAAACCGCCGCTGGGCCATTGGTGTCGCCACCACGTGCAACGCAAGATCCAACAGGTTGGGATTTTTCGTTTACACGAATGCCCCATTCATCGACAGGCAGGCCGTTTGGCACACCTTTGTCGCCGACGCCAGCCATGGAAAGCCACGCATCAGTGTAACGCCAACCCAAAGATGGATCTTTCTTACCGTAGTCCATGTTGCCAAAGACTTCACCTTCTACGCCAAGTCGCGACAAATCACGACCTGTGAAAAATTCTGCGATATCTTCATATGCAGACCAGTTCACAGGCACGCCAAGCTCATAGCCAAACTTCGCAAGGAAGTCCGCTTTGTTTTGCTCGTCGTCAAACCAATCAGCACGGAACCAATACAGGTTCGCAAACTGCTGATCAGGCAACTGATAGACTTTACCATCCGGACCCGTTGTGAAGGAAATACCGATGAAGTCCTCCAAATCGAGGTTCGGGTTGGTCACCGCAGCACCTTCACCGGCCATCCAGTCAGTCAGGTTACGCGCCTGCTTATAGCGCCAATGCGTACCGATGAGGTCAGAGTCGTTGATATAGGCGTCATAGATGTTTTCGCCTGACTGCATTTGTGTCTGCAGCTTTTCAACAACATCCCCTTCACCGATCAGGTCATGCGTGACCTTGATGCCGGTTATAGCCTCGAATGCTGGGGCCAAAACTGTGGACTCATATTCGTGCGTTCCAATGGTTTCGGACACAACATTGATCGACATACCGACATATGGCGTAGCCGCATCAACAAAGAATTGCAGTTCAGCTTCTTGGTCAGCACGCGAAAGCGTTGAGAGATCACCAATCTCTGTGTCGAGGAATGCCTTTGCGGCATCCATGTCTGCGAACGCTGGTGCGGCAAGCATACATGCAGCCAGACTTAACGCAGTCGTTCCTTTAAGTCGCAAGTTCATTTTTGTTCCTCCCTAAAAATAGAACATTCAAGACAGCCCTGATCTTGCAAACAAGACCGCCCATAATGTCGTCCTTCACACCCAGCGGAAAACCGCGACGGCGTAAACGAGACACACGATCAGTGCTCCCCACTGGGGTGCGCTGAATAATCCAAGCCAAGCCAAATTGATAAAGGCCGAGCCCAGTAGCGTGATGAACAATCTGTCACCGCGCGTCGTTTCGATCCCAATGATACCGTTGCGCGGCACTTCGGGATATTTAATTGCGAGGATCGTAAAAGTGATTAAGGTCACTGCGATCACGCAAAAGAATGCGGCGGTCGGCCAAGTCCATGCCATCCAGTCCATAATGTTTCTCCTCTTTCTTTTCTTACACGCGGCCCAAGGCGAAGCCCTTAGCGATGTAGTTACGAACAAAATAAATGACCAATGCACCCGGAATAATCGTCAGAACCCCCGCTGCTGCGAGCACCCCCCAGTCAATTCCTGCAGCACCAACGGTGCGTGTCATAATGGCTGCAATCGGCTTCGCGTTCACGCTTGTCAGGGTCCGGCTCAAAAGGAGTTCAACCCAAGAGAACATGAACAAAAAGAACGCCGTAACCCCGATGCCAGAAGCAACAAGTGGTGTGAAAATACGAATAAAGAATCGTGGGAATGAGTAGCCATCGATATAAGCTGTCTCATCGATTTCTTTCGGCACACCCCGCATGAATCCTTCAAGGATCCACACTGCCAATGGCACGTTGAACAACGCATGGGCGAGAGCGACCGCGATATGAGTGTCGAACAACCCGATCGAGCTATAAAGCTGAAAGAATGGCAGTGCGAAGACCGCCGGTGGTGCCATTCTGTTTGTTAGTAACCAGAAGAACAAATGCTTGTCACCAAGAAAGGTATAACGACTAAAGGCATACGCCGCTGGCAATGCGACTGTCAGCGAGATCACCATGTTCATGATCACATAAGCCATCGAGTTCAGATAGCCTGAATACCACGATGGGTCCGTCAGGATTGTGAGATAGTTGTCGAACGTTAAATCCTGAGGCCAAAGGGTAAAGCTATTCAAAATCTCCGAGTTGGTCTTCAGGCTCATGTTCAAAAGCCAATAAATCGGCAATAGTAAGAACAGCAAGTAGAACCCCATAACGATGGCGCTACCCTTGATCTTTGGCAGGGAAAGGCCACGCCTGTTGGCTGTGTGTGCAAGATCAGACATTAGTGGCCATCCCTTTTATCGAGGTTCGTCATTACTGTATAAAAGACATATGAAATTAGCAGGATCACGAGATAATACATGATCGAAAAGGCGGCTGCTGGTCCAAGGTCAAACTGTCCGAGTGCCATTTTAACCAAGTCAATTGACAAGAACGTCGTCGAGTTGCCTGGACCTCCACCTGTGACCACGAAAGGCTCAGTGTAGATCATAAAGCTATCCATAAAGCGTAGTAGAATCGCGATCATCAGAACGCCCATGATTTTGGGTAACTCGATGAAACGGAATACCTTCCAACGGCTTGCTTGGTCGATCTTGGCAGCCTGATAGTAGGCGTCAGGGATCGACTGTAGGCCAGCGTAGGCCAAAAGCGCAACCAGCGATGTCCAGTGCCAAACATCCATCACAATAACGGTTGCCCATGCGGCATAGAAGTCTTGGGTATAGTTGTAGTCGATCCCAAGTGCAGCCAACGTGTAACCAAGCAGACCAATATCGACGCGTCCGAAAATCTGCCAGATCGTACCAACCACATTCCAAGGAATAAGCAAAGGCAGCGACATCAGTACCAAACAAACAGAGGCCCAAAACCCTTTCTTGGGCATATTAAGTGCCACAAAGATGCCAAGCGGGATTTCGATAGCCAAAATGATGCCCGAAAAGGCGATCTGTCGGCCCAAGGCATCCCACATACGCTCTGACGCCATCATTTCCCTGAACCAGTCGAGGCCGGCCCAGAAAAATTTATTTTGCCCGAAAGTATCTTGAACGGAATAGTTCACCACTGTCATCAGCGGGATAACCGCCGAAAATGCGACGAGCAATAGTACTGGTAAAATGAGGAACCAAGCCTTTTGATTGACTGTCTTATTCATAGCACTTTCCTTTTAAAAGGGTGAAGGGCGGGTGGATTGAGTTCAGCATCACGCCACCTGCGGCGCGACACGCCAGCTATCGGAGTAGACGTTGATTCCTGCAGTATCGAAAATTACCCGATTCATATCAGGTGAGATGGTTTCACCTTCGCGGGCCAGAATATTGATCTCTGTTCCTTGGAAATCGGCTCGCACAATCTTGTGTCTGCCTACGTCCTCAACCCGCTTGATTGTCACCCGTAGGCCTTCATTACCAGCACTTAGCGTGGTAAATTCAGGTCGCACACCGAGTTCGACATTCCCGTTAGGGTTACCAAATCCTTTGCCCAATGCAATTTGTGTCCCGCCGATGATCGCTTTGTCGCCCTGCACTTCAGCAGCCAGCACGTTCATGCCCGGAGAGCCAATGAAGTAGCCGACGAACGTATGCTCCGGTGTCTCGAAAAGCTCTTGCGGCGTGCCCATTTGCACAACGCGGCCATCATACATGACAACCACTTTATCCGCGAATGTGAGTGCCTCGGTCTGGTCGTGGGTAACATAAATCATCGTGTGACCAAATTCGTGGTGTAGCGATTTTAGCTGCGTACGTAGCTCCCATTTCATATGCGGGTCGATCACCGTCAGCGGCTCGTCGAACAAAAGCGCATTCACGTCCTCACGGACCATACCACGCCCAAGCGAGATCTTTTGCTTGGCATCTGCGGTCAAGCCACGCGCCTTGTAGTTGAGCTGATCCTCCATGCCGATCATCGCTGCAATCTGCTGTACGCGCTCTTTGATGTAAGCAGGATCAGCACCACGGTTGCGCAGTGGAAACGCCAGATTGTCGCGCACGGTCATCGTATCATAGACCACGGGAAACTGGAAAACCTGCGCAATATTGCGCTGCGTCGTCGGATCCATCGTTACATCTTTGTCGTTAAACAAAATGCGCCCCTGACTTGGATGCAGCAGACCTGAAATGATGTTCAGCAGCGTAGACTTGCCACAACCCGATGACCCAAGTAGGGCATAGGCTTCGCCATCGACCCAATCGTGGTTCAACTCTTTGAGCGCGTAGTCATCTTCATGCTTTGGATTAGGCAGGTAAGAATGTGCCAGATTTTCGAGGGTAATTTTTGCCATTTTTTCGGTTCCCTCAAGCTGCTGTTGCATAAGACGCAGGAGCGACAGAAGTGCCGTCTTGCGCAAAGATATAAACATGGGCTTGGTCAAGGTAGACGTTGAGCGGTGCGCCAACTTTCAGGTCCTTGACGCCGTGAACCAACCCGACCCAGTTTTGGTTGTGGTGTTTGAGATGAACGAATGTCTCCGAGCCAGTAATCTCAGTGACCGTCAGCTTACCGGTGAATTCCAAAGCATCGATCACTTGTTTCTCGAGCTTGAGGTGGTTCGGGCGAAAGCCTGCCAAATATGTGCCATCACCAAGCGTTGCAAAAGCACCTGATGTCGCATTTGCGATTTGCCCATCGCCAAAGCGAAGCTGATCGCCCACCTTTTCAAAATTCAAGAAATTCATCGGCGGGTCAGAGAATACCCGCGCTGTTGTCGCGTTTACGGGCTTTCTGTAAACGATCGGAGTTTTATCGAATTGGGTGATGCGGCCTTCCCAAATTGTGGCCGTATTACCCCCCAGCAAAAGCGCCTCTTCAGGTTCGGTGGTCGCGTAGACAAAGATGGAACCCGCTTCTTCAAAAATCTTCGGTATCTCTGCGCGCAATTCTTCACGCAGTTTGTAGTCAAGGTTTGCCAGCGGCTCATCAAGCAGAACAAGCCCTGCGTCCTTCACAAGCGCACGTGCAAGAGCACACCGCTGCTGTTGCCCACCCGATAGCGCAAGTGGTTTACGATCAAGAAACGGCGACAGTTTCATCAAGTCAGCGGCCTTTTTCACGGCCGTATCAATCTGGTCTGCTGTTTGCCCCAGCAGGCGCATCGGGCTTGCGATGTTTTCGTAAACAGTCATCGAAGGGTAATTGATGAATTGCTGGTAAACCATTGCTACGCCGCGATCTTGCACGCGCATGCCAGTCACGTCCTTGCCACCCCAAATCACCTTGCCCGTATTGGGCACATCAAGTCCTGCCATTAGACGCATCAAAGATGTTTTGCCTGAAGACGTTGGCCCAAGCAGCACATTCATTGTGCCTGATTTTAGCTCCAGATCGGTAGGGTAAATATGTGTCTGGCCATTCACGACCTTGGACACGCCCTCAAGAACAAGTGACATTTCTCTCTCCCTTTTCGCGCAGTTCACACTACGTTTTATCCCGCCGACGTAGTGGGCGCTTTTGCCAGCCAAGCGTCAAGCAATTCAATTTCCAGTGTCGTTAGACGAAGGCCAAGCTTTGAGCGGCGCCAAACGATATCCTCGGCCGTCCGCGCATACTCTTTTGCGGTCAGCCAATTTACTTCCCGCTCGGTCAAATCGGCTCCGAAGTTTTGCCCAAGATCGGATGCGGCTTTCGCGCTGCCCAGAACAAGGAACGCTTCTGTGCCATAAGCCTTGACCATTCGGGATGCCCAACGCGCATTCAAAAATGTATACTCATCCTTCAGGCGCTGCGTCAGTGCCGCGACACCATCCACCGGAAAATCTCCGCCCGGCAAAGGCACTCCAGCGGTCCATGGCTTTTCTGTATTTTGGAAGAACGGTGTGATCTTCTCCAAAGCCGTTTCGGCAAGTTTGCGGTAGGTCGTAATCTTGCCGCCAAAGACATTCAGGATCGGTGCCCCAGTGGACTGGTCAACTTTCAAGACATAGTCGCGTGTTGCCGCTGTAGCCGAGCTTGCGCCGTCATTATAGAGGGGCCTTACGCCAGAATAGGCCCAGACGACGTCATCGTTTGTTACGTCTTTCTTCAGATACTTAGACGCGAATTTAATAAGGTAACTTTGCTCTTCGGGCGTGCAAACCGGCTTTTCGTTCACGTCCAGATGGTCGGCATCAGTCGTTCCTATCAGCGTAAAGTCGGTCTCGTAAGGTATCGTAAAAATGATCCGCCCATCTTCACCCTGAAAGAAATAGCATTTGTCATGGTCATAAAGCTTGTGGGTGACGATATGGCTGCCACGCACCAGCCGCACACCTTCTGTCGAATTGATCCGCACGGTATTGCGGATGATATTTTCAACCCACGGCCCACCCGCATTCACCACCATACGGGCACGCACCACGCGTCGAGTGCCACCCTGTGGCTCAATTGTAATATGCCAAATGCCATCAACCTGCTCGGCTGAAATGACCTTCGTGCGGACATTGATCCGTGCACCGCGGGCTTCGGCGTCACGTGCATTCAGAACCACCAAACGACTGTCTTCGATCCAGCAATCGGAATACTCAAATGCCTCCTTGAAACGGTCCTGAAGCGGTGCGCCTTCAGGCGTCCCAGCCAAATCCAGAGAGGTTGTTCCCTTCAGAATTTTGCGCCCGCCAAGGTTATCGTAGAGAAACAGGCCGAAACGAATGAGCCAAGCTGGACGGCGGCCCTTCATCCAAGGCATCAGAACGCCTAAAACCTTCGACGTCGGCGTATCGCCATCAAACCGCATGTCCTCGTGGTAAGGTAGCACGAAACGCATCGGCCAAGAGATATGTGGCATAGCCCGCAAGAGTGTCTCCCGCTCGATCAACGCCTCGCGAACAAGGCGGACTTCCCAATACTCAAGATAGCGCAATCCGCCATGGAAAAGCTTTGTGGATGCCGAGGATGTCGCCGAGGCTAAATCGTTCATCTCAGCGAGTTCAACACTCAAACCGCGACCAACCGCATCACGGGCAATACCGCATCCATTGATGCCACCGCCAATAACAAAAAGGTCGACTATGCTGTGAGTTTTATGCTGCTCCACAAATGCCTCCCCGCATTCATAACTCGCCGCAGCCTCCAAGATTGCAGCGTTACGTAACACTCTGCCAGTTCCGTGAAATTATCAAGAACGAATGTTCGTTTCCTTTCGTTATTGCTTAAGTGGCTGAATTTGATGTGTCTTTTCTTTCTTAATGTTCAGTTAATGTGACTTTTGAACACACTTGGCGATTCGCACCCTTGACGCAAGGGCAGGACTATTGCTTGTTTAACTACAGCCGAGATGTTCGGTTTGGCGACGCCAAAGGGCAATTGATGGTTACGAATTTTAGACAAAAAGAGATACTCGAACTCGCGCGCAAAGATGGCAAAGTCACCGTTGACGGCCTTGCAACACGATACGACGTCACCGTGCAAACGATACGGCGCGACCTTTCCGAACTGGCCGATAGCGGTAGGTTAGACCGCGTTCACGGCGGCGCGGTTGTCCCTTCCGGTGTAGTGAATATTCAATATGAGGAACGGCGTCGCCTGAATGAAGCGGGTAAAAAGGCGATTGCCGTGAAATGCGCGCGAGAAATTCCAAACGGCGCCTCGGTCTTTATGAATATCGGGACGACCACGGAAGCCGTGGCGCATGAATTGCTGGATCATGAAAACCTGCTTGTCGTTACCAATAATCTGAATATCGCAAATATTCTTTCCGCCAATCATAGCTGCGAAATCATCTTGGCGGGTGGTGTGTTGCGACGCGCAGATGGCGGCATTGTCGGTGGCCTGACTGTCGAGATGGTAAAGCAATTCAAATTTGACTATTCGATTTTGGGCTGTTCGGCAATCGATGCCGACGGCGACTTGCTCGACTTCGATGGACAGGAAATCATGGTCAGCAGCACCGCCATCAAAAGATCACGAAAAGTGATTGTCGTTGCCGACCATTTAAAGTTTGAGCGCAAGGCACCACTTACGATCTGCTCGCTTGCGGATGTCACGGTGTTATTCACTGACGGCGGTCTTTCCAAAGAACTCATGATCAATTGCGCTCATTGGGAGACCGAAGTGGTTACCGTTTGAGAGGATCGAGAATGCGCTTGCAGGCAGTGGCATGAAAAATCGTGACAACACCGGCTGGATTTTTGTCTTACCTGCAACGCTTTTGCTTGGGCTTATCGGGCTAATCCCGCTTGTTACCGTGATCAATTATTCATTTTTTGAGATATTTATTTTAGACGCACGATTTTGGGTCGGGGCCGAGTGGTATGAAGATATCATTGGGACTGGCCGGTTCTGGGCAAGCTTCGGCCGAAGCACATTATTCTCAATGCTGATCTTACTTATCCAGATCCCGCTTGGCGTCGCAATTGCGCTCTGCATTCCGCGCAATAGAGTCTGGGTCGGTATCACCCTTGCCGTTATCGCTCTGCCACTTCTGGTGCCTTGGAACATGATCCCATCGCTCTGGCTTAGCCTATTGAACGCGGACACCGGCATTCTGGGGCGACTATTCCCGCAAATCGGCTGGCCTACGGATTGGAAACTCTCGGTTGTGCATACATGGATGGTAATTATCGTAATGGATGTTTGGCATTGGACGAGCCTTGTGGTGATCTTGTGTTATAGTGCGCTGACCACAATTCCGGCGCCATACTACCAAGCCGCCGCCATTGACGGCGCAGGCCCCTGGCAGGTATTCCGCTTCATTCAATTGCCAAAGTTGCACCACGTTCTCTTGATGGCGATCCTTTTGCGCTTCATGGATTCCTTCATGATCTACACAGAGGCATTTCCGATCAATGCAGGCGGGCCAAATGGAGCAACAATGTTCCTCGCCATTGATCTTGGGGAAGAGATCAAAGCCTTCAACTACGGACCATCAGCGGCGCGCTCCGTGCTTTACTTTCTGATCGTTCTGACGGTGGCATGGACGTTTAGCAAAGCGCAAGGCAGGCTCGACCGAGGTGACCTGTCATGAAACCAGCCGTGCGATACCTACCCGCGATCAAGTTAATGACATTGCTTGCCTTCATCATCTTCGCATGTTTGCCGCTCGTTCAAATGACGATGATCAGCTTTATTGCGACACTACCCGCGCCGGACGTCGAGGTTGGGAGTGTCACGTTCGCCAACTATCAAGGCATCTGGAGTGATCCCAACCTGCGCTCCGCCTTCATCAATTCCATCGCATATGTACTCATCAACATCTGCATCACTATACCCGTAGCGATCCCCGCAGCCTATGCGTTCTCGCGCATGTCATTCATAGGCGACAAGCACCTTTTCCTTGCGTTCATCGCCTTTCGGATCACGCCACCCGTGGTGCTCACCTTGCCGATCTTCCAACTTTTCTCGGCCCTCGGCATCGTCAACTCCGTCTTCGGAATTGCATTGGCACATTGCCTATTCAATTTGCCAATTTCGATCTGGATTTTACAGGGGTTTGTCTCGGGGATCCCAAAAGAAATGGATGAAATCGCATTTTTGGATGGCTATTCACGTCCACGATTCATCTGGAAATTTCTCTTGCCACAAATTTCTTCGGGCATCGCAGTAACGGCATTTTTCTGCTTTATGTTTTCTTGGGTTGAAGTGGTTTTCGCGCGCATCTTAACCACCACAAACGGCAAGCCGATTAGTATGGCGATCAATGCACTATTTGGGTTCCAAACTGATATCGGGTTGGTAATGGCGGTCACTGTCACATCAATGTTGCCCGGTGCTGTACTGCTCTTTGCAATGCGAAACCATCTTTCACGGGGATTCACGATCGCTAAGGTTTAACATAATGATCGCAAGCGACAGCGGTAGAACAATAGCCTTCGATCGCAGGGCTCGGACGGTGTGCTCTATCCAAGCGATAGGTCTCATGGGGGGCTTGCATCGGAGTATTTTGCCCGGATATCTTGCCGATACCAGTTCAAGGTGAGCATTACGACTTCTACTGGGACGGCAGCCGTGTGAGTCAGGTCCGAAACAACACCTCAAATAAAGTCTACGCACTTTAGTATTGTTGGTGACCTCAGCCGTGAGAGTCTGGGTCCGTTGCGGACACTTCTCTGTCGTGGCAGCGGGTGGCGCGTGAGTTGGGTCTCGGCGTCGAGTAACCACTGAGGAGTAGGTCATGAGACGGACAACTTGCGATTACTGACCTTATGGTCGCCCTATAATCAGCCAACCCGCAACTGGGATAGCTTGTCTGGGCAGAGTCGCATTTGGTGGGATAGTAAGCGCCTTAAACTGCCAATTGCGCCCTTATCCGGGATTTGACACCATCACTGGGACAGTTTTTGCTTCAGCAAACTCATACTCATGCCGTTCAATTATG
>RCMY010003171.1_pt1 | contig 15913 bp, 20 predicted proteins | sample 2041341 | NCBI WGS metagenome assembly RCMY01 (sample SAMN09708234, study PRJNA481090) | Marine sediment metagenome, whole genome shotgun sequencing project. | reverse complement strand
CGGGAAGTCGTCCATCGAAAACCAGTGGGCTGGCGTCTTGTGCGGCGCGAGATGCTCCCGCAGGTGGGCAAAGAGGGCTGCCTTGTCGAGTTCGGTGCCAGGAGCTGGCCGAATAAACGCTCCAACAACTTCACCGAATTTCTCATCGGGAAGACCAACAACGGCAACCTCGGCTACGTCGTCGCGGGCAAAGAGCAGATCTTCGAGCTCACGGGGATAGATGTTCTCACCACCGCGAATAATCATGTCTTTCAGCCGACCCTCAACAGTGCAATAGCCCCGCTCGTCCAAGGCACAGAGGTCGCCGCTGTGCAGCCATCCTTCAGCGTCGATTGCGTCGGCCGTGGCGTCAGGCATCTCGAAGTAGCCGTGCATGATGTGATAGCCGCGGGTGAGGTATTCGCCGACTTCACCGATCCCTACGGTCTCACCCGTCTCGGTGTCGACGATCCTGATCTCAGAGCCGGGCATGGCCAGACCGACCGTGCTCGCCTTGTCATCAATCGCGTCCGAGGGGCGAGTCATCGACGCGACCGGCGAGCACTCGGTCTGCCCGAAGACGATCACGAAAACCACTCCAAGCATCTCCTCAATTCGCCGAACCAGCGGCGCAGGAACCGTCGATCCGCCGGACACGACCGTTCGAAGCGACGACAGGTCTCGGGTCACGAAGTCGGGATGTTCCATGAGCGCAATGAGCATCGTCGGAACGCCACCCATTATCGCCACGTTCTCGGCTTCGATCAGCTCGAGCACAAGAGCCGGGTCAAAGAGGAGCACCGGTATATGCGTGCCGGCCAGGGCCAGTGCGCCTAGCGCACCGAGCACACAGCCACCGGTGTGGTACAACGGCATCGGGTTAAGCCAGACCGCTCCATCGGCCCCGCCCGCAATCAGAGCGGTGTGCTTCGCGTTGTTGCAGATCCCGCGGTGATGGAGCAAAGCGCCCTTCGGGAAACCGGTTGTGCCTGAGGTGTACTGGATCTGTGCGGGATCGTCGGGTGTGACGATCGGCAGTTCCGTGTCGTCGGAACCCGAGTCAAGAAAGTCGTCCCATTCGTCGAGCCGGATCACGTGCCGAAGTTCAGCGAGTTCGGGCCTTACCGATTCAAGAGTCGCCAGCAGCGGATTGCCCCGGAACTCTGGCAGAACGAAGCACCCCGATGCCCGAGACTGCGTCAGAACGTAAGCAACCTCGCGAGCTTGAAACGCCGGGTTGACGGTGACCAGGACCACGCCGGCGCCAGTCCCGCGCCTAACTCAAGGATCACCCATTCGGCGATGTTCGGCGCCCACACCGCAACCCGCTCGCCGGGCTCGAAGCGAGCCAGCAGAGCCCTCGCACAGCGTTCGGCATCGGCAAGCAGCTCGCGGTAAGTCCAGCGACGTCGATCGGCAGGGTCATGAACTCCAGCGATCAGACCAACTCGATCAGGCGCTGTATCTGCCGCGGCGCGCAACATCGCGCCAACGGTGAGCTCCTCGACCGGCAGTTCGTTGGTTGCCTTCCAATGCGAGATCGTCAGCGGCACGTCATTCATCAGTCATGTCTCCTTGTTCGAGCCGACAACGGCAAGCACGATTGTCATGTCGAATCTTGCCGCAAGCCGCGACACTGCCGCCAACCGAGATGTCCGATTCCAGTTAGCGATGGACGGTTCGCAGCACGGTGAAAAGCGTAGAGCGATACTTAATCGCCTTGAGCTCGACCACCCATTGCGCTGGCAACGCGCCTCCTTCCGTCGTCGTCAAGCGGGCGATGCTCAGATATCGATTGCGTCGGCGGCGAAGTCGCCCAAGCGTGGCTCGTGATCAGCGTTCACGACTACCCAGTCTTTCATCGGGCGGCCCTTGCCAGATGGGTCGAAAAGAACCGAGCCTGCGAGCGCTAGAGCCTCGGCATGCACCTCAGGAGCACTGCCGAGTTTGAAGACGACCCCACCGTCGAACGAGCCGAGCACTGCCTTACGCCGGGACTTCAGGCGTGGCATGCGAACAACGAGCCCGGTTCGAGGTCTGGAAACTCGAAATGTGTCTTGAACGGCCTCCGAAAACACATCTTGGACCGTCGACTTACCGGCGCCGGTGGCTGATCCGCTGTCATGGTCGGAGGCCCTAACCGCTTGCCGCGACGAAGATATACGACCATTCGTGGCATGCACCGTCGTCGTTGAGTACGTAGAGGCCACCGTGTTCTGGGAACTCGAGCGGCGGCGGGAAGGTCACTAGCCGGCTCGTGCACGGGCCACCTTCACAACGAACGAACAACCTGTCCCCACGGGATGGAGTCGGCCACGGGGACGGGGTCATGCGACGAAGCTAGCCAAACGCTTACCGGCGGTCAATCGAGGCCAGCACCGCCAATCACAGCTGCAACGACCAACTCGGCCCGCAAGTGACGCCGACGATGGTGGCCCTGCGGCCTGCCTTGTTCATGATGTCTTCTGTTGGCGCAGATACTTTCGAGTAGCGACGGCCGCCCAAAGCGTTTCGAGGACGGCGAAGATCCATGCTCCGGCAAGGAGTCCGTACAAAGCTGTGGCGGCGCAGCCGACCGCGAACACTGCGATCCAAAGAGGATGGCGATCCTCAAGGGCGTACGAGACCACCATCGTGGTCGCGGCGACGACGCCGAACGCTGTCAGCAAGGGTCGATGACGGCTGGGCACTCCGCAACAACTTGGCAGCCGCACGCCATCATTTCTTCAAGCAGTTCGATCATGGTGGCTAGTTCGTTTTGTTGGGTGCGAAGATCCTCGATCTTGTGTGCGGCCAGATGACGGGCCTGCCCAGAGGTGTCGTCGAGGATGTCTCGGATCTCGCTCAAGGTAAACCCGATCCTTTGAGCGCGGCGAACGAAGTTGACTCGACCAACCGTATCGAGGCTGAACCGACGCTTGCCGCCAACCCGCTCGGCCGGTGCGATGACGCCAACCTCGTCGTAGTGCCTAAGGGCAGACACCGAGACGCCAGTCGCTGCTGCGAGCTCTCCAATCGGAACGAGCACTCGAGCGGTCATGGAAGCGGAACGCCAGCAAGAGCGAAAATCACGGGTAATGCGTCAGGGTTGGCGCTTGAAATAGAAAGGGTGAGCACGTCGCCAACAACCGACGTGTCAATAGTCAAGAATGCACAACAACCAGCCTCGCGGCCGGCGAGGTCCTTCACGTCATCGGCCAGCGACGCCGGGAGTGTCATGCGAACACCGCCATCGATTGCGGCGACAGCGGTGGCCCGGTGTTGGAGGTCGACCCATTCGAGTGCCTGCGCAGCGGCATCGCTGTTGGTAAGCGTGCAAACAATCGGGGAGTTGGCGGCGCCTGGTTCGATGTTGGTCTCGGTGTCCATGAAACGACCATACGACCTCAAGACGACTTGAGGTCAAGAAAAAGTTTGGCCAAAGGATCTGGCAGCCCTTGACCTCAACCTGGGGAAGGTTGTTAGAAACCCCTTCGAGTGGCGGCCACTACGCCTTCCCGCGCAGTTGAACGCCAGCGGCTCAGCTTGACTCAACATGAACTCATGAGTCTCAATATGACTTGTGCTTGGTCCATCAAGGCTTGAGTCGTGAGACAAACCCTGACAATTGCTGTCGCTCAACCGGCGTCGGTTCTCTACGACGTCGACTTCAACATGCAGCGTCACGCGGAAGCCATCAAGGAAGCCGAGGCGCGGGTCGTCGTATTCCCTGAGCTGTCGATCACCGGGTACGCGATCGACGTTCGACCGATCGACCCCAACGATGAGCGGCTTGCCCCGATCGTCAGAGCCTGCGACGAATTGGGGACGGTTGCCCTAGTCGGAGCGCCGACCCTAGGCGTCGCCGGCGCCACGCATATCTCGATGCTACGTGTCAACGGCGACGGAGTGAGTTGCGTCTACAACAAGATCTGGTTAGGCGGCGAGGAACCGATCTCGTTCAGCCCGGGTGCCTGTGCGCGGGTAATCACGGTGGATGGGTGGCGTCTCGGGTTGGCGATTTGCAAGGACACCGGGATCGAGGAGCACGCTTCAGCCACCGCCGCACTGGGGATGGATGTCTACGTCGCAGGCGTCTGTGAGACCGAGGACGATCGCCACGTGCAACCGTCCCGCGCCGCCAGGGTCATCCAGGATCACCGTGTGTGGGTCGCCACCGCAAGCTTCGCCGGCGCAACCGGCGGCGGGTTCACAGAAACAGCTGGCCGGTCTGCGATCTGGCGAGCCGATGGCACGCCAGCAACGGAACTCGACCGAGAGCCTGGTCAAGTCGCCAGCACGACACTGCAGCGACCAGGCGTCGTTTGATGAAGATCGGAGTATCCCGATGATTCGGAATCTGTCTCCTAATGCTCGGGGTGCGCTCTACATGTCCCTTGGGTCGCTGGCCTACGTCGTAAATGACGGCCTTGTTCGACTAGCTACCGAAGAAGGTCTCGACGTCTACCAGGCATTGTTTCTACGTGGCTGCGGAATGGTCGCAGTGCTCGCATGGTTGAGTCGGCGACAGGGCCAACGGATCAGCCAGCGCCATATGCAACGTCCATTGTTGGTTCGCGTGGCGGCCGAGGTCGTAGGAACTGCGGCATTCTTCGCAGCCCTCGTGCAACTTGAGTTCGCAAACGCCCAGACCATCATGATGCTCGTTCCATTCGCAGTCACTGTCGTGGCTGCACGCAAACTGGGCGAGCCGGTAGGTCGCCGACGCTACATCCTTGTTGCCGTTGGATTCGCAGGCGTGATCGCCGTGGTGCGTCCAACCCCATCAGGCTTCTCGCCGTGGGCACTGCTCGTGGTCTTCGCCGCCGCCGCGCTCGGTGTACGCGAATTCGCCACCAGGGATGTGGATGCGGAGACGCCGCCGTTGACGATAGCTCTGGTCACTGCGCTGGCTATCACCTCAATGATGGGACTCATCTCCGCATTCACTGGCTGGGGAGCTATCACCGTACGAGCCGCAATAATCCTGTCCATAGCCTGTTTTTGCCTTGTCGCCGGTTACCTGCTCCTGATCGAGACCGTTCGGATCGGTGACCTGAGCGTGTCCGCTCCGTTTCGGTACACGAGTGTTCTGGGCGCGGTCCTGGTCGGAATTGCTTTCTTCGGTGAGGTCCCTGGAGCTCTCACGATCGTCGGGTGCGTCCTGATCGTCGCCGCTGGATTACTCGCAGCACACGACGACGCCAGAGCCGCGTCGGCGGGCATCCGGGACATCTTGCCGAAGCGCTGAGCATGGCGCCAGAAACTGCACCGTGCAAGACTCGGCGGGTGCCATCAGGAACCAATCGTCTCGTAACCGTCGTGCTGACAGTCGCCGACCTTGATACCGCTCATCAACGGGCCGTAGCTGCGGGCGCTCAAGTTCTACATCCGCCGAAGCCGCAGCCTTGGGGACGATCCGCCCGCTATTCCGACCCGGATGGCCATGTCATCGAGCTGACAGAACAGCAACCCCCCTGTCCTCGACCGGAGCGTTGACCGTGGAGCTTCATCATCGATCGGGTCAGCGGATCGACCTGCCCGACGGATTTCTTTGCGGTCTTGTCGATTTTGGTCCTTCTCACGCGTCATTGTTGGTGTTGGCGGCGATCGCCAACACAAATGAAGGAGACACCGGATGAAGTATTTCGTTCTGCTGGCAGGCGATGGCGAACTTGTGCCCTTTGATTCGCAGTCACCCGAAGAACAACAGGCGGGCATGGAACAACATGGGGCGTTCGGCGAAGCGTGTGAGAAACGATCGGGCGTTGAGATGCTTGGCGGCGAGGCGCTTGGCGACGGCTCGATGGCTACAACGTTGCGCACTCGGGGCGGCGAGATGTCTGTCACCGACGGGCCATTTGCTGAGGCCGCAGAACAGATCGGTGGCTACTACGTGATCGAAGCGCCCGACCTCGATACGGTTGTTGACCTCTGCCGCATACTCCCCGCCTATGACATCGACATCCGGCCAATTCTCGACCTCGGCTGAGCGTCTAGTCGCCGAGACGTATCGTTCGGATTGGGGCCGGCTGCTCGCCCTTCTCGTTGCTCGCACTCGCCGACTCGACCTTGCCGAGGACGCGTTGAGCGAGGCCTTTGCCCGAGCAACAGCGCAATGGCCGACAGCTGGCTCTCCATCCAACCCAGCTGGCTGGCTCTACACCACAGCATCCCGGCTCATCATCGGAACGCTCCGCGCCGAAGCAGTTCGTGGTCGCAAGGCTCCATTGCTCGCGGTTAATCCGAACTGGGTTGCGCCGCCAGTCGGTGGTGAGCCCGATGATGAGCGTCTGGCCGTCATCCTTCTCTGCTGTCATCCCGCGCTATCCCGCGACGCACGATCGCCACTAGCTCTGCGTTTAGTAATTGGCACAACGACTGCCGAAATCGCGAGACTCTTTCTGGTCTCCCCTGCCACGATGGCGGCGCGCATCACGAGGGCGAAGAAGAAGATCGTCGTCGCCGGCATTCCGTTGTCGTCACCGGCCGACGAGGAGCTTCGGCTTCGACTAAACGATGTTTGCCGCACGATCTACATCGCGTTTACTGCTGGCTACACGCCGGGCGAAGGCTCTGACTTGTTACGTTCCGACCTCGCAGGTGAGGCCGTCGAACTTACTGCGGTGCTGCATCGGTTGGTTCCCGCAGATCCACAGGTTCAGGCGTTGTACGGGCTGCTGTTGTTACAACACGGTCGACGCGATGCCCGCGTTCGCGACGGCCACCTCGTCACGCTCGGCGATCAAGACCGATCGCTCTGGCGCCACGACGAGATGCGAATCGGGCTTGAGCTGGTCACCGACCTCAGACCCGACGTCGGATATGCCGAGGAGCTCCGGCTACAAGGTTTGATCGCCGCCGAGCACGCAACTGCCACCACCGCGTCGGACACCGACTGGGCGGCGATCGCTGCGCTCTATGCAGACCTCGAGACGCTGACTCAGTCGCCCGTCGTCAGGCTCAACCGTGCCGTGGCCGTTGCCGAATCGGAAGGGCCGCTGGCCGGCCTCAAGCTGATCGCTGAGCTCGACCGGCTCATACCCGACAACCACCGACTCCACGCCGTGCGCGCCGACTTCGCTCGCCGAGCCGGCGACATCGCCTTGGCCCGATCTTCCTATGAGAGAGCTCTTGAGTTGTGCACCAACGAGGTCGAGCGGGAGTTTCTCGCATCTCAACTCGCTGCGCTCAAGAACCCTGACGCTCGGCGTGACCGGTGATCCGTTTCTCCATTGCCCAGGCGATGCCGTGACCGCGGCGACGAGCAGCCTCAGTCAGCGGGCCGCGCCACCCGGCATCAAGCGTAGTATCGAGAATCTCAAGCCACCTCTCGAATAGGGCGGCGTCAAACGGGTCGGCATCATGGAGCCATTGGTGGCCGTCGATGACCTCGTCAGCCGGTTCATGCGGCCCACCGAGGAGAACGCCAACCCAGAAGTCGGTCAGGTCACCGGTGTGAGCGTGCCAATCAACTTTGGCAATGGTCTCGAACCAGTTATGGAAGCGTTCGTCCTGAGCAATCTGGCGATAGAAGCGAGTGACGAACTCTTCGATCTCATCACGTTCGTCGAGATCACAACCCCGGTGGGCCGCAGGCCCGACGCTACCCATCCGTGGATTTCGGGTCGCTGGTTGGACCTGAGACGGTAGCCGCGTCGTTCGACGCGGTCTCGATCTCTTCGTCGTCATCTTCGAAAAGATGGGCCCAACATGGTGGGTCGCCGCCAAGGTCCGCGTCGCTCATGTGCCGCTTGTGGCCAGTGCCTGCTCGGCTTCGAACACCGCAGGAAACAGCATGTTGTTCTCCTTGTGGACGTGAAGATGGGTGTCGGCCTCAAGTTCGGCGAGACCTGCGTATAACGCAACATAGCTCGCACAACCGTCGGCGGGAACCTCGTAGTCGCTTGTGCAACTACGAATATCGGCGAGAAGATCGCCGACTGCATCGTGTTCGCTCAGCATCACAGAAATCGGGTTCGCAAGGGAGCCACAATGAAACGACGGTGTGGCAGAGGCAGTCGCGAGTTCACGAATCATTGGGAATAGCACCTGTTCCTCTTTGAGGAGGTGAGGTTCAAGGTCTGCCCGGATCTCGTGCACGAGTTTGGCAAGGGTGACGAGCTCGGGGTGATTGGCCCCGTGCACGCCAGCCACCTTGTCAGCCAACGCCTCGAGGCGCGGCAACGCTTCCTTTAGGTACGAGTGATGCGTGGCCTCAAGGTGATCAACCAGCCCATCTATACCGACCCAGTCGGACGATGAAACTGGCGTTGGCGGGACAGCGTCGAGCTCGGCAGTTATCGCCGCGAGGTTGAGCCCGGCCGCAGTTACGGCGCTGGCCAGGCTGGTTCGACCGCCGCAGCAATAGTCCAACCCGAGCGCATCAAGGCGAGGTGCGAGTTCAGGCCGGGCGATCACCAGATCGGCGAGCGTGACGTTTGATTCGATGGTTGACATGGCGTGTGTTCCTTCGTGTCTGTACGTAGCTAGGTCACGGCGATTGCGGTCACAACGATCACGGCAATCCCAAAGATCATTTGCTGGATTCCAATCACCACTGCGCGCCGAGGCGCCAACCGGACTGCGCCGAGGTTGAGGGTCGCGAGCACAGCTATGGCAATCGCGGCCGCAGCGGGGACAACATCGAACGCCCATCCCAGAGCTACTGCAGCGACTCCGGCCAACTGGGCGACGTCACTGTGCCAGAGGGGCCCCGGTCGCGTCCGGGTTCGCAAGATCTGGGTGCGGACATATGGAATGGCAGCGACAGAGCGAGCCGCGATCACGACCCAAAGGCCCCAAGCCAGCCTTGATGGGGCGCCGCCGGCGAGTGCTATAGCCGTAGCGATCGAGCCGATGCCGATCGAACCTGCCAACTCGGGGATCAGGCGACGGCCCCGACTCCGCATGTCAAACCACAACTCAAGCGCGACCAAAGGTGCGGCAACGGCCAACGGCAACCAGAAACGTGCGTCAGCGCGGGCGGCATAGGCGACGAGCACAAAGAACACGGTCAGCTCAACGGCGGCAATCTTCGCCGCCAAACGTGTCCGAGCCAGCCATCGATGCCGGAACCGGTCGACGAGCACCAGCTTCAACGGTGTTCGGGCCATAAACGCGACCATCGCAGCAAGGCCGAGCGCAAGGCCACTGCCTGACCAAGCCACCAACAGACCAAGCACGGCTGGCTCGGCGGTAAGGCTCCAGCCGCCGTGCTCAGACGGCAGTGCAACCGATCGCCACGACACCGAGCTATCCGGCTGCTCGGTCGGAGCCGATGTCCTCGACCTAACCTTTAGTTGCATACTACAAGACTACCGATTTCACCGTGGAAGGCAAGCTCGTGACCATCATCCCCGGCGGAATTTCGGGAGTCATATAAGAATCCTACAAATGCAATGCCGAGATCTTGGCAGATTCGGCCACCGCACTGTGGTGCGGTCGCGTTGATACTGAGGAGAACGCGGTCAAGGTGCCCGCACTATTCTGCATTGACGCAGGTTCAACAAGGAATCCCATGTCACCCTCCATCGACTCAACACAAACTCCAAGTGACTCGGCCCGCAACGCGCTCGTAGCCGACACCGAGCACGCCCTCGTCGCGCTCAACCGGCTTCAGGGGGAATTCGAGCGATCGATGGCCGACCCGGATGTTATCCAAGAGGACCGGTCGAGCGCCCAGCTGCTGGCCGAACAAGCACGCCAGACGCTCCATAACGCGCAAGCCGCTCTGGTACGTTTCGATGCTGGCACCTATGGGATTTGCATAGAGTGTGGTGCATCAATCGCCGCCGACCGGATCGAAGCGCTGCCAGACGCCAAAACCTGCCGGCAGTGCTCGTAGACAGGATCCCATGTGCTGAGCGAACTCCTCGGAGGATCTCAGGTAGGCGAAGTCATGACTGGCGTCGAACAGGAAATCGAAGGGCCCTCGATCGGCCCGCTATCGAACGACGCGAGTCAAGCGAACGAGCCACTTCCACGGAGCAACTAGCCCATCAACGAGCTCGTCGAGCAAGAGTCGCCAGATTGTTGGGCCGGGAACGACCCTCACGACGACGGCTCGGTTGCGTTCCGCTGCTCGTCGAGCGGCAACTACAGTCACACCGTGCAGCAGCATCGTTCCTCCTTAGTCAAGTATTGGTGAGTTCACCTCCATTGTGCGTCATAAAAAGTCACAAAACAATGGTGGAAAACGACACCTTTACGTCCCGAGGCTGTTATTTACTCACACACCTCGAGTCCGATCACAAAGGCGTTGTCCAAGGCCCCTCGTAGTGACGGAAAACGTAGATGGCGACTGAACACTCCAAGGCTCGTGCGCTATCGCTCAACACCGGGCCTGCGATTGACTCAATCCGGTCGAGCCGGTTCTTCAGCGTGTTGTAGTGGACATGTAGCCGTCGAGCAGCTTCGGCCATGTTCCGAGTTTCAAGCCACATACCTAGCGTCTCGACGAGATCGGTGCCGTTCTCTCGATCGTGGTCGATGAGTTGGCCGATCGCCTGCTCGACAAACTCAGCCAAGTCATCGACTGGTGTTGACGCCAGGAGACGCTCAAGTCCGAGTTCGTCGAAGACTTCGGTGACGTGGCGGCCCTTCGCCCATCGGCCCACGTCGACCGACCGACTGGCCTCCACATAACTACGGTGCAGCTCAAGGGGATTGTCGACGCAGCGTCCGACTCCAATGCTCACCGTTACTACCGTGACCCGCTTGTCGAGTTCTTCTTGCAACCTCTCAGCGATTCGCCGTCGCTCGGCCGGGTCCGCAGTTTTCGGCGCGACGAGAGCCGCAATAGAGGTGCTGCGCGTCCACACAATGGCGTCGCTTCCGAGCGTGGCGCGGGCGGCGAAGGCAATTGCGCCTAGGGCCCTCGAGAGGTGCTCCTTCTCGGTCCACGGATCCACTGAAGCCAGGAGCACCGCCCTCGGCTTCGAAAGGTCCCACCCAAAACTCGTTGCTCGTTCGATGACACCGCCCATGTCACCTGCGTTGCCACCAATCAGTTCTTCGAGTGACGTTGCCGCGAAGCGCTCCAGTTCGGCGGAGGCGGCGGCGGCATGGGCTTGCTTGACAGCTATTGCGAGCGAGGCTCGCTGAAGTGCTAGCTGGCCGTCTTCATCGAGTTCACGACCGCCGGTGAGAGCTATAACCTGCCCGTAGTCATGATCACCAGCCACGATCGGTTCTCGAGCGGCGAAGACGGTCAATAGATCGAGGCCATCAGCGGCGTCAGCCGGCACGACGACAGTCGGTCGGCCCTCGGAATCGAGCACTGCGACGGGACAGCCAAGCAACGAATACAGTGTTGTGGCGATCTCAGTTGCCCCTCCACCGGCAAGCACAATTGGGGTGAATCGTTGATGGATCTCGAGCACGCGTTCAAGACGTCGCCCCTGCGCTTCAAGCAGCGCGTCGAGCACGGCGTTCGCCACGTCGGCTAGCCCGATTGTCGCCGGAAAGGTGATGACCGGAAGAGCGAGTGTGTTTGCTGCGTCGATCAGGCTGGCAGGAAGTGGCGTTGATTCGCTCAACCTCACGGCGACTGCAGCAACGTTGGCACCATCAAGACGGCGAAGCAGGTTCTCCGACCCTTCGTCGTTGGCCAACAACGTATCCGCAGTCGTGACGACTAGATCTGTAGCCTCTACCCGGCGAAGTTGCTCCTGATTCGACGCGACCTTTGCTCTGCTCACATCGCGGGTCATCCCGTTGGAGCCGGCAACAACCTGTGCGTCGCCAGACAATGATTCAACTACTGATCCGACGTCAAAGGTTCGCCACATCGCATCAGTCTGCCCGACGGCGAGGTCGTGGGCAAAGCAATAGGACTAGCCGAATTCTGACGACCGCAGGAGGAGGGCTGTCGGTTCCCCACAACGCCGTTGCAAAACCTTGTCGAAACCACCCAATGCGGATGCATCCACGCCGTGGCATTCTTGACGTACCAACGGGCCAGGCGACACTCGAAGCTTGGCCTAGTTGCGACGTCTACTGACGTTGACCTGCCCTCGGGCGACTTGTCGTTAACCCCTTTTCGACGAGTCGCCCGGTACAGGGCTGCTCAGCCAGGGACGGTCGTGCCGATGAACACGATGTCGGTCTCTGCAGCGATGCCACGTTGACTCCCATCGGGAACAGTCACCGTGACCCCTGGCCCAACCGCGTAGCTCTCATCATCGACAGTCATCGTTCCCGTTCCCCGCAGAAAGTGATAGATCGCTTCCGGCGACGGGTGCATTGGAATAGCCTGCTTGGCCCGAAGTCCGCCCAACACGGCCTTGAGGCGTGGGGTTTCAATGAGGAGGGTCGGCGATGGGCCCTTGTCAGCGAACTTCACCGTCTCTTCCCAGTTGGCGTACAGCATTGGGGTTTCTTGAGTAGTCATGGTTCTAGGTTCCTTTGTCTTGGTGCGAGAAGGTGGTTAATCAGTGACGTCGCGTCGTTCGAATACGGCCGAGCTGGCCACATAGGCGACGGCGGCGTAGAGACCGGCGAGCGCGATAGCTCCCGCGTAGGAGAGTGTGTCGGTGCCACCCGCCGCAAGGGTGTCGAGCACTCCGGCGGGAAGCCAGTCGGCGGTTGATGGCCACAGCGAGTGGAGGATGAGTTGTTCGCCAATGAGGAAATAGGCGACACCGGCCGAAATTGAGAGGGCCGCCGAGCGGGAAATCATGGCGATGAGAGCACCGAAGAGCCCCCAAACGGCGGTGGCAATCAGGCTGTTGGCCCATATGCGGAGCCCCTCGCTGAGCCCGTCAGCGGTGGCCCAGGCGCTGGAATCGACTCCTTGGGAGTCGGCGATAGCGAACGCGATAGCCGCGCCGATCACCGCAGCGAAGGTCACTACGGCGACTAGGGCAGTTGCGAGCCCCATGACCTTGCCCGCGAGCAGCGAACGGCGTCGAGAGTCGATCGTGAGTAAGGCTCGAATGGTGCCGGTGGAGAAGTCGGCCGCGACGCTCGACGCAAACAATGCGAGGGCAACGATGCCAAGGAAACTGCTAGCCGATTCGAAGCCGGCGAGATAGCCGCCCGGCTCAGCGAGTTGCTCGAGACCGACGCCGTCGCTGTTGCCCGGCCCATGGCCACTCGGGTTGTCGGCGTTGAGGATCGACACGACCGTGAGCATGATCGTGAATCCGGCTGCGGCGGCCGCGTATCCAAGCATGGTCGTTAGCCGCAGGAGCTTGACGAGTTCGGATCGGAATGAGGCAATCATGCGGTGCTCCCTTGGTGGCTGGAGGTGAGGTTGAGAAACGTGGTTTCGAGATTGGCCTCGACAGGGCGAAGTTCGCGCAGCACGATGTCAGCGTCGAGAGCGAGGCGGCTGAGTTGTGGCGACCAATCAGGATCGGCATCGACTTCAACCCGGGCACCGTCAACAGTCGGTGTCATGCCAGCTTCGCGTGTGAGTTGGGCAAGGCGGGGAGCGTCGGCCGGGTCGGCGGTTACGGCGACGACGGTGGCGTGTTGAGCGGCGAGGAGTTGTTCGAGGGGGCCGGAGAATAACAGGTGACCGTCTTGAATCATGACGAGCCGATCACACGCTGCTTGGATCTCCGAGAGGAGGTGGCTGGAGACGATAACGGAGGTTCCGGCTTCGGCCAGGCGTCGGAACAGGGCCCGGATCTCCACGGTGCCGGCGGGGTCAAGGCCGTTGGTTGGTTCGTCGAGCATTAACACCTTGGGTGCCTGGAGGAGCGCACCAGCGATGCCGAGTCGTTGCTTCATACCGAGGGAGTAGTTCTCGTATCGGTCACTAGCCCGGTCGGTGAGATCGACGATCTCGAGAACCTCGTCGATTCGAGTGGTCGGGAGGCGACCGAGTCGGGCGAGAGCAAGCAGGTTCTTGTAGCCCGTGAGTTTCGGATACATCGCGGGCGACTCGACCAGTGCCCCGACCTTGTCGATGTAGCGCGACGGGTCACTGATGGGGTGTCCGAGCATCCAGGCGTCGCCCGCGGTTGGCCGGATCAGGCCAAGCAGCATACGAAACGTTGTGCTCTTCCCTGATCCGTTAGGCCCGACGAAACCAGTGACCCCGCCGGCAGGAATGTCGAAGGTCAAACCGTCGACCGCGCGGTGGTGGCCAAAGTCTTTGGTGAGGCCTTCGACTCGTATCGCCGAGTCTGTGTTGGTGACAGGTTGGATGAGGTCAATGCTCATGGTTGGTCGTCCTTTCGATTTCAGTGCGAGTCGAGCTTGCCGACAGCGGCAAGTCCGGAGGTCTCTAGCCCGGCGGCCGAGTCGCCGGGACGACGGTGGAATTCGACTGCGAACGTGGCTGGACCGTCCAGTTCGACGTGGTGCCGGAGTGAGGGTGGGATGACGACGCTGCCGCCGGCGCTGACCCTGATTGGCTTGTCGGTTTCGTCTTCGAAGACGAAACCGAGCGTGCCGGAGTGCACGATGAGGCGACCCCAGACACCGGCTGCCACGCGATGTGCACGAAGCAGTCCGGCCGGGACCGTGACATTGTCGAACACATCGGTGGTTCTCGTGAGGACGAGGCCGTCGGGCATTTGGGTCTCCTCGCTTGTCATGATGTTGCCTCACTAGCGGCTGTCGCCTGCAGTTCGGGCTCACCCTCGATGTCGAGCGTTGGCAGGATTCGGTCGAGCCACTTTGGCAACCACCAGTTCGGATCGCCGACCAGCGCCATCGTGGAGGGGACCAGAATCATGCGGACGATGGTGGCATCGACGGCAACGGCGGTGGCGAGGCCGACGCCCATCATCTTGACGACGGGGTCGTCCGAGACGACGAACCCGAGGAACACGCTGATCATGATGAGAGCAGCTGCGGTGATGACCTTCGCCGTGGCACCGAGGCCTTCGACAACACTGTCAATGTTGGAGTGACCGCGGTGATACTCCTCACGAATCCGAGACAAGATGAACACCTCGTAGTCCATCGAAAGTCCAAACAAGATGGCGAACATCATCATTGGCACGAACGATGCAATAGGCACTGCCTCTTCGAGCCCGATGAGGCTACGACCCCACCCCCATTGGAACACGGCGACAACAACTCCGTAAGCGGCGCCGATCGACAACAGGTTCAACAGCGCAGCTTTCAGTGGCACGAGGATCGACCGGAACACAATCATCAAGAGCAGGAACGACAACGCAACGACGGCACCGATGAACAACGGCAGGCGATCTGCGATCTTGTCAGACTGATCGATGAACCCGGCCGTAGGCCCGCCGACGAGTGCGTTGGCGTCGCTGCCGGCTGTCGCCTCGGGCAGCGTCTCGTCACGGAGTCGGTGCACCAAGTCGCTAGTGGCGACGTCTTGGGGTTTGGTGGTTGGGATCGCGGTGATCAACGCAGTGTTACCAGCGGCATTGACTTCCGGAGGCGAGACTGCCTGGACCCCCGCATCGGCGCCGACGGCCGTTGCGATCGCCTCAAGCACGGTCTGGTCACCAGAGGCGCCAAGGTCGACGGTGATGAGCAACGGTCCGTTAAACCCTTCACCGAATCCGGCGGCCAACAAGTCGTAGGCCCGACGGTGCGTTGTGGATGTGGGGTCGGTGCCCGCATCGGCTTGGCCGAGTCGCATGTCGAGCACGGGGATCGCCAGCACTAGCAAAACCAGGGTGGCTGCGATGCTGGAGCGCCAGGGGTGATGAGCGACCCAGTGGGCCCAACGCACCCAACCACTATGGCCTTCGTTGTCCGTCGCTGCCGTGCCGGCCTCGACCGCGACAGCGGCCGCTGCTGCTGCCTTCCGATGTGACCGAGGAAGCACCCGTGTACCGGCGAATCCGAGCAGCGCTGGCAGCAGAGTGATCGCGACCAACACAGCGACCGCAACGACGATCGACGCCGAGTAGCCAAGCGCCGCGACAAACGGGATCCCGGCCAACTGGAGGCCAAGGATGGCCACAACAACGGTGCCGCCAGCGACCACGACGGCTTGCCCGGCAGTTGCATTGGTGCG
>RCMY010002723.1_pt1 | contig 15918 bp, 13 predicted proteins | sample 2041341 | NCBI WGS metagenome assembly RCMY01 (sample SAMN09708234, study PRJNA481090) | Marine sediment metagenome, whole genome shotgun sequencing project. | reverse complement strand
ATGACGGTCTCGATGGACGACCTGCGGGCACGCAAGCAGGCCGTGCGTGACGAGCTCGCTGGCATGTCCACGGGCGACAAGAAGGACGACAAGCGCATCGAGAAGGCGGTCGAGGATCTCGATCAGAGCCTCGAGGCGGACCTCTGGGTCGACGGCAACCACCTTGACCCGAAGCACGGCGACCGGGTGCTCAAGGACGAGCGCCAGGCGGTGATGGACCTCGAGAAGGTCGAGTCCGTCGACATGTCGGACGCAATCGCCGAGCTGGTGAGGATCGACCGGACCCTGGCGCTGATCGAGATCGTGGAGGCGACGGCGCAGATCGCCGCGTCGAACGGTGACGCCAAGTACCTGAGGAAGGCGGAGGACAACCTGGCCGACGCCGAAGAGCACTTCCTCGAGGGCGACGCCGAAGATGCAGGCGGAGATCCGGTGAAGGCCATCCAGGAGTACCGCAAGGCCTGGGACGACGCGTTGAAGGCCAAGAAGGACGAGGCCAAGGCAGCCGACAAGGCCAGCTGATTGCGGCTGTTGATGGAGGGCCCGCTCCCACGGAGCGGGCCCTCCGTCATCCCAAGAGCCGGCGGTTGGTCCGGAGCATCGTCGATCAGCCCCGCGGTGGCCTGGTCGATCAGTCCCGCGGTGGCTTGATGGTGATCGTGCCCTGCGCCATCGCCACGAGCGCGTCACCTTCGTGGACCTCGACGCGGACGACCGCGGCGCCGCGCGTCCGGCTGACGATCACCGCGGTCCCTTCGACCGGTCCCGTGCGGACCGCCTTCGTCAGGTTGATCGTGAACGAGGTGGTCGCAGCCCAGGATCCCGGCGCCATCGACGGGTAGAGCACCGCGCCGAGGAGATGGTCGACGAGCGCTGCCGCAGCACCGCCGTGGAGGGTGCCGAACGAGTTCTTGGTCCGGTCGTCGAGCGGCATGGTGGCCCGCATCCAGCCACGCCCCGCATCACTGATGCGGATGCCAAGGGCGTTCGCAAGCCCGGGATGCGGGTCGTGGCCGACCATCCGCTCGGCGAGTCCTTCGACGAGGTCCGGGAGCTCGGCAGGGCTCACCGGGACGTGGGGGCGGTGCATCTGGGGCTCCGGATCGACGGGCCTCGAGCCTACCCATGAGCGGCCGAACTGGAACGTGTTCCACCTTCGGGTCGCCTGACTCTGGGGGAGTTGTCCACAGATGTGTTCGACCTCCACCACGATGTCACAGTCGTGCGGCATCATGGGGTCACCCACCGAACGGGCGTACGAGTGCCGTTCGGGCTGTCGAGACGAAGAGCATCAACGTGGCTGCCAAGAAGACCCCCAAGACCGACCCGATGGCCGCTGCGCTGCAGTCCGCCATGGACTCCATCGCCAAGGATTTCGGCGACGAGGCGCTGCAGCGCATGGGTGACGCTCCGCGGCGTCAGGTGGAGCCCTACCCGACAGGGGTGCTCGCTTACGACCAGGCCCTCGGAATCGGTGGGTTCGCCAGAGGCCGCATCGTCGAGGTCTACGGCAACGAGGGCTCGGGCAAGACCACCCTCACGCTGCACGCCATCGCCGAGACGCAGCGCAACGGTGGGCTCTGTGCCTTCATCGACGCGGAGCACGCGCTCGACCCGGACTACGCGCAGGCCATCGGTGTCGACACGGACAGCCTGCTGCTCTCGCAGCCCGACTACGGCGAGCAGGGCCTCGAGATCGCTTCACGGCTCGCAAAGTCCGGCGCAGTCTCGCTGATCGTCGTCGACTCCGTCGCGGCGCTGATCCCGCGGTCCGAGATCGAGGGCGAGATCGGCGACCAGCACGTCGGTCGTCAGGCCCGGATGATGTCGCAGGCGCTGCGGACGCTTGCCGGTTCGCTCAACCGCTCGCACACCACGATCCTGTTCATCAACCAGATCCGTGAGAAGATCGGCGTGAAGTTCGGCTCGCCGCTGACGACCCCCGGTGGGCGAGCGCTCAAGTTCTATGCCTCCCAGCGCGTCGAGGTGGCGCGCATCCAGACCCTGAAGAAGGGCGAGGAGGCGTACGGGACGCGCGTGCAGATCAAGGTCGTGAAGAACAAGGTTGCGAGCCCCTTCAAGAAGGCCACGGCCACCAACATCTTCGGGCTGGGGCTGGACCGTGAGGCGAACCTGATCACGCTCGCCGCAGATCACGGGATCTTCAAGAAGTCCGGGTCGTGGTTCAAGTACCAGGGCGAGAACTTCGCCAACGGCGAGGTCAACGCTCGAGAGCACCTGCTCGAGCACCCGGAGATGACACTCGAGGTGGAGCTGCTCGTCAAGCAGGCCATGGGCATCATCCCAGCTGACGACGAGGTCGTTGAGGGTGGGGTCGTCGTCGATGCCGACGGCCGCTCCGTGGACAAGCTCACCGGCGAGCTCGTCGACGCCAAGTGAGCAGCTGGACACCCGACGAGCTCGAACACGTCGCTGGCGCGATCGCTGATGTCAGCGGTCGCGCCGCCGATGACCCGCTCGTCGCTCGGGCGGCGGCGCGGGCCCTCGAGGACATCCCGCGCGAAGACGTTCTGGACCTCGACGACGCGCATGTCCCGGGGGTCGCGACGCACGTCCCGCATGAATCCGTGCCGGTCGCCGGAGCCAGCGCGTCGGACTCGACGGAGGTCGCCGCGCTGATCGCGATTCTCGAAGCGGACTCGTCCCCATCGGCCGAGGCCGGCCGACGTCGTGTGACGTACGTACGTCAGTGGGCGGAGGATCAGGGCATCTCGACCGGCCAGCTCAAGACGGCCGTCGAGGCACAGGACGCGAACGGCTACGAGCGCTTCACCAGCGCCGCGGCCATCCGAGTCGTGCAGAGCCTGGCTGGGTAGGCTGGCTGGCTGTGCCCCGCTGGGGCAGCCTCGTCCGCCGCAGGGAAGCTCCCACGTGATCCAGGTCTCCGGGCTCGGCTACATCCATCCCGCCGCCATCGACGGGTTCGCTGATGCCTCCTTCACCGTCCCCACCGGTGCTCATGCGGCCCTCATCGGGCACAACGGCGTGGGCAAGACCACCCTCGTGCGGATCCTTGCCGGAGAGCTGACGCCCGACGAGGGTGACTTCGGGATCGCCGGCAGCATGAAGTACATGCCGCAGGAGGTTGGATTCGACGACCCGACCGCCCATGTCCGTCGGCTCGTCGCACGGTTCGCGCCAGCTCCGCTCGACCGGCTCGGCATCGCGATCTGCGACGCCGAGGAGGCGCTCGCCGGAGGCGATGACAACGCGGGGATCGCGTTGGGAGAAGCGCTCGCCGACTGGGGCGACCTCGGCGGCTACGAGCTCGAGGCGTCGTGGGACCAGGTGTCCCGTGAGATCTTCGGCGTCGGGTTCGATGAGATCCAGGACCGACCGGCCATGAGCCTCTCCGGCGGCGAACGGAAGCGTCTCGTCCTCGAGGTCCTGCTGACCTCGAGCATCGAGGTGCTCCTGCTCGACGAGCCGGACAACTACCTCGACATCCCCGCGAAGCGGCGGCTGGAACAGCAGATCCGCGAGAGCGACAAGACGATCCTGCTCGTCAGTCACGACCGTGAGCTGCTCACCGCAGCGCCCGACCGGCTCGTCACGCTCGAGCCGCGGGGCGCCTGGGTCCACCACGGCACCTGGGCCACATGGCCAGCGGCCTTCGAGGCCCGTCAGCAGTCCCTCGGCGACGAGCTCCAGCGTTGGGAGGAGGAGGAGAAGCGGCTCCGCGACCTCGTGAGGATCCTCAAGGAGCGCGCCCGCTACTCAGACGTCTTCGCCGCGAAGGCGAACGCCGCCGAGTCACGTTGGAAGCGGTTCGTCGCCGGGGGACCGCCCCCGCCGCCGTCCGCGGAAGAGCAGGTCGGCATCCGGCTGCGCGGTGGTGACAGCGGCAAGCGCGTCCTCGCGATCGACCAGCTCCATGTCCCCGGGCTCGTGTACGCGTTCGACGACGAAATCATGCATGGGGAACGGGTCGGACTGATCGGTCCCAACGGGACGGGGAAGACTCACCTCATCCGGGCGCTCGCCGGCGATCCTGACGTCCACGTCGAGGGTGAGGTCCGAGAAGGCGCGCGCGTGACCGCCGGCTACTTCGCCCAGGTCACCGGCTCTGCGCACCTGCGCGGGAAGCTCCCGCTCGACGTCGTCGGGGAACGGATCGGCAACGAGCAGCGCGCCATGTCGGCGCTGGCGCGGTACGGCCTCGCGGCCAACGCGAGGCAGGAGTACGAGACGCTCTCCGGCGGACAGCAGGCACGGCTGGAGATCCTGCTGCTCGAGCTCGACGGTGTGAACCTGCTGCTCTTGGATGAGCCGACCGACAACCTTGACATCGCGTCCTGCGAAGCGCTCGAGGCAGCGCTCGACGGCTTCAAGGGCGCGGTCATCGCCGTCTCCCACGACCGGGCGTTCCTGCGAACCCTCGACCGGTTCCTGCACGTCGGCGAGGACGGCAACGTCTACGCCATCACCGACGGCGACGTCGCCATCGGCGCTCTCGTCAACGGCATCAACATGGTGGGCGGACCGTCTGTGCGCAAGCTCAGCTGACGCCCCGACGACGATCCTGCTTCGCCGCGCATCCCCGTGGCAGACGAGGATCGTCGCGCTTCCCGAGCGGGGCCCGGTTTCGGCGACGATCGCGCCCGGCAACGGGGTTCGGCGACAACTCTGCGTCGTCGCGCATCCCGGTCGAGGTCAGCTCGCGGGGAGCAGGGACGCAGGGATGTCGACGACCTTGGCCCGCAGGTACTCGCCGAGCGCCTTGGCCTGAGGATCCTGGCGCGGGCCGGACGCGACCCCTTCGCCGAGCAGACCGACGATCACGAAGTTGAGCGCACGCAGGTTGGGGAGCTCGTGGCGCGTCACCGCGAGCGATCCGGTCTCGGGCATCAGCTCCTGAAGACGCTCGACCGTCAGGAAGCCGCGCAGCCAGTCGTGCGCTGCGTCGGTGCGCGCCCACACGCCGAGGTTCGCGTTGCCGCCCTTGTCGCCGGAGCGAGCGCCCATGACCAAGCCCAGCGGGGCGCGGACGGTCGGGCCGTCCGGTGTGGGGCCATCCTGGTGCACGGGCGCGTCCGGGGGAGCTGCGGCGTCGTCAGCCGGGAGACTGGGTGCGACCCGCACGATCTCGCCGCCGACGTGCACGTCCTGCGCGAACAGCTCCGCCGGGACCAGCGTCGGCCAGAACGATCCGTAGGCCTGCGCGCTCGTGGCCTCGCCGGCGGCGTGCAGCCCCGGGATGCTGCCGAGCGTGGACTCGATCATGGCGCGTTGGAGGACCTTGCCGACCAGCTCCGCGTCGTCGTCTCGGACGGTGAGGCGCAGCCACGCGACCGCGTGCTCGTTCGTGGCCGGATCGACGTGATCGGTTCGCTGGAGCTCGGTCTCGACCTCGCGGAAGGCGCCGCGACCGCCAGGGATCTGGGCGAAGATCTGGTCCAGCACGACGTCAGCCTTCGCCTCGATGTCGAGGCCGACCAACGGGATCGTGACGGTCGAGCGGAAGCCGCCCCAGACGGTGATCCCGACCTTGGCGGTGGCGGGAGGCGCGCTCCCGACGACGCCGCTGATGCGGACGCGGTCCGGAGCCTCCTGCGTCAACGTGAGCTGGTCGAAGTGCGACGTGACGTCGGGGTTGAGGTAGGCCGGGGGCCCGATCTCGTAGAGCAGCTGTGCCGTGACCGTCTCGGTCGTGACCGCGCCACCGGTGTTCGGGTGCTTCGTGATGACCGAGGATCCGTCCGACGCGATCTCGGCGATCGGGAAGCCGGGGCGGGTCATGTCGGCGATCTCGGTGAAGAAGGAGAAGTTCCCACCGGTCGCCTGCGGCCCGCACTCGATGACGTGGCCAGCGGCGACCGCGCCAGCCATCTCATCCAGGTCGTCGCGTCCCCAGCCGTGGTGCCAGATCGCCGGTCCGAGGATCACGGCGGCATCGGTGACGCGGCCTGCGATGACGACGTCGGCGCCGCGCGACAACGCCTCCGCGATGCCGAACCCGCCCAGATAGGCGTTGGCGGTCAATGCGCCACGCTCGCCGAGCACCTCGCCGGTGTCGAGGTGCCGCAGGCCATCGTGGGCGCGCAGCTCCTCGATGCGGTCCATGCAGTCATCGCCGGTGACCCAGGCGATGCTGACGTCCAGGCCGCCCGAGAGCTCGCGCAGGGCTTCAGCGCACGCCGCGGGGTCGAGACCGCCGGCGTTGGTGACGACCTTGATCCCACGCTCGAGGCAGGTCGGCAGGACGTCGCGCATCTGGCGCAGAAACGTCTTGGCGTACCCGCCGCCGCCGCGCTGCTTGTCCTTCGCGAGGATCAGCATCGTGAGCTCGGCGAGCCAGTCCCCGGTGAGCACGTCGATCGGGCCGCCCTCGACCATCTCCTTCGCGGCGAGCGCCCGATCGCCGTAGAAGCCGGAGCAGTTGGCGACGATCAGGGGGCGGGTCATGAGGCATCGCCTCCGGTCGGAACCCAGGAGGCGGGGCGCTTCTCACGGAACGACGCCATGCCCTCCGCGGCTTCTGGGGCGGTGAACAGGTCCATCGAGATCCTCGACGTACGGGCGAACGCGTCGTCACGGTCCCAGTCCGGGACGTCGAAGACAAGCGCCTTGGACGCTGCCAACGCCGTGGGGCCACCGCGGACGAGCTTGCCCACGATCTCCTTGACCTTCCGGTCGAGCTCGGCTCGCGGGACGGCGTGGTTGAGCAGGCCGACCTCGACGGCGCGCGTCGACGAGATCTTCTCCCCGGAGAGGAACAGCTCCAGCGCGTCAGCTCGTCGCATCTTCGGCAGGCAGACGACCGAGATCATGGCAGGCGCGACGCCGATCCGGACCTCGGTGAACCCGAGCTGGACGTCGTCCGCCGCGACGGAGATGTCGCACGCGGCAGCAAGCCCGACGCCGCCGCCGGTGCAGTGCCCGGCGATGCGCCCGACCACCGGCTTGGGGCCGCCCTGCATCAGCCCGAACAGCTCAACGAGGTCGTAGCGAGGCTCGACCTCCGAGCCGCCCCGCAGGTCTGCGCCGGCGCAGAAGGTGTTCCCTGCGTTGGTGAGCACGATCGCCCGCACCGAGGGGTCGTCGGTGGCAGCCGCGAACGCGTCACCGAGGCCGTTGACGATCTCCGGGGCGAGCGCGTTGCGCTTGGACTGGAGGTCCATCGTGAGGGTCGCGACACCGCCGGCGATCTCGATCGTGACGGCGTTCATCTGCTCAGCCATGACGGCTCCTGTCCTGGTTCAGGGGTGGCTCAGAGGCTCCGGTACGCGCGGATCGCGAGGGTGGTGAACACGACGGTGATCCCGGACAGCCAGACGAGCGACCACACCATGCCATGGGTCACGGGGCCGCCGATGAACAGGCCCCGGGTTGCGTCGCTGACGAGCGTGATCGGGTTGGCCTTCGCGAAGCCCTGGAGCCAGCCCGGCATCGAGGCGATCGGAACGAACACGCTCGAGCCGAAGGTCAGCGGGAAGATCCACGTGAACCCGGCGCCCTGGACGGCTTCGGGCTCCTTGAGGGTGAACCCGATCCAGTTGGAGATCCACGAGAAGGCGATGCCGAAGTACATCAGGAGCGCCAGCGCGGCGAGCCAGCCGAGCGGCGAGCCCTGTGGTCGAAAGCCCACCAGGAGGCCAACGAAGATGATGATGAGCACGGTCACGAGCGTGATCAGGGAGGACGACAGCATCCGTCCGCCGAGGACCCCGATGTCGTGCATCGGCAGTGATCGGAAACGGTCCATGACGCCGGCCTTGAGGTCCTCGGCGATCGCGATCGCGCCGCCGACGGTGTTGAACGCCACGGTCTGCACGATGATCCCGGGGATCAAGAAGTTCGCGTAGGCGTTCCCGGGCACCTCCACGGGCACGCCGCCGTCGCCGGCGACGTTGATCGCCCCGCCGAAGACGTAGCGGAACAGCAGCACGAACATGATCGGCTGGATGACGACGAACACGAGCACCTGGGGGTTGCGCAGGTAGTGGGCCATGTTGCGTTGGAACATCACGACCGCGTCGTGGACCGCGGCCCCGATGCCCTCGCCGGTCGGGCGTGCCTCGCCGATGGCTGGCGCCGTGGTGGGTGTGGTCATTGCGCTCATCGGCGGGACCTCCGGCCGGTCTCGGGCGTGGGATCTGTCGCGGGGGTGTCGGCCTTCACCCGCTCGCCGGTCAGCTCGAGGAACACGTCGTCGAGGCTCGGACGCTTGACGCCGAGGTCCTTGATCACGATGCCCGCGCCGTCGAGTGCCCGAACGACGGCCGGCAGCGTCGATCCGTCGCCAACTGCCGGGATGCGGATGACGCCGGCCTCGCTGTCGATGGCCGCGGCGCCCGTCCCGAGGTCGGCCACGAGCCGCGCAGCCTCGTCGAGGCGGTCCGCGTCGCGCGGAGCGACCTCGACGTACTCGCCGCCGAGCTGGGACTTCAGCTCGTCGGGGGTGCCCTCGGCGATGGCCCGTCCGCCGTCGATGACGACGATGCGCTCGGCCAGCGCGTCCGCTTCCTCGAGGTACTGGGTGGTCAGCAGGACGGTCGTGCCGTCGTCCTTGAGCTCGCGGATGACTTCCCAGAGGCGCAGCCGCGAGGCCGGGTCCAGCCCCGTCGTCGGCTCGTCGAGGAACAGCACGTCGGGATCGTTGACGAGGCTGGCCGCGAGGTCGAGACGTCGTCGCATGCCGCCTGAGTACCCGCTGGCAGGCCGGTCACCCGCGTCGGTGAGCCCGAAGCGGGCGAGCAGCTCGGTGGCTCGACGCGTCGCGTGGGCCTTGGTGAGCCGCGCCAATCGACCGACGAGGACCAGGTTCTCTCGCCCTGTGAGGACTTCGTCGACACTTGCGTACTGCCCCGTCAGGCCGATGCGGGCGCGAACCTGCGCGGGATCGGTGCGGACGTCGAAGCCGGACACCTGCGCGACTCCGGAGTCAGCCTTCAGCAACGTCGAGAGGATGCTGACGATCGTGGTCTTCCCGGCGCCGTTCGGGCCGAGCAGACCGAGCACCTGACCACGTTCGACCCGGAGGTCGAGCCCAGCGAGCGCCACCGTGTCCCCATAGGCCTTGTGGACACCGTTGACGTTGACGACCGACATCGCACCACCCTTGTGTGGCCGCTGATCCTAGGGATCGGGACCGACACGTCACGCACCCGGGTGCAGAGAGGCCCGGGTGGCGTGGACGTGCTCCTTCGGCGTGTCCGCGGGCGAGGTCCGGCACGATGCACCGGCCGCGTCCCAGTGGGGCCCGTCCTCCGACAGCGTGACCAGGACTTTCAGTGACCGATCACCGTCCCCTGCCCGGGCTCACCCATCACGAGGGGCACGATCGTGGCGACCGGCACCTCGAGGACGCGGCGTGGTTGGCCGCGGCGCTCTCCTCCGCGGACGCCCGCTTCATCGTGCTGAGCGATGGTGGGGTGGCCGAGGTCCACGGCGGCCTGCCCGGCCTCGACCCGACGGACGTCGTCGCTCCGGTCTTCGTCGGCCACGATGCGGCCGGTCATCCGAGCTTCGCCGTCGACGCGACCCGAGGGCGGAACACCGAGCTCGCAGCGCTGGCCGGCAGGGCGCGCCACGAGCGCTTCGTGGCGATGGCGCACCCGGAGCCGTCGCTGCTGCTGCACGCGCTGGGCATGGCGCAGTGGCACTCCCGCACGCGGTGCTGTCCGCGTTGCGGGGCGTCCCTGGCAGCCGAGCGAGGTGGTCGGATGCTGCGCTGTCAGGAGGAAGGGCTCGAGCACTTCCCGCGACTCGAACCCGCGGTGATCGTGGCGGTCATCGACGCGGACGACCGGATCCTGCTGGGTCGCCAGGCAGCTTGGGACCCGGTGTGGTTCTCGACGCTCGCAGGGTTCGTGGAGCCAGGAGAGGACATCGAACAGGCGTGTCGCCGCGAGGTTGCCGAGGAGACCGGCGTTCTGATCGGCGCGGTGACCTACGTCGGATCGCAGCCGTGGCCGTTTCCGGCGTCGCTGATGATCGGGCTGGAAGCGCACGCGCTGACCACCGAGCTCGTGCTCGAGGACGAGATCGTCGAGGCCAGATGGCTCAGCAGGGCCGACCTCTCTGCCGCGATGGCAAAGCGTGAGGTCTTGGTGCCCCCGGCGGCCTCGATCGCCCACCACCTGATCGGACGGTGGTACGGCGAGGACGTCCGTGACTGGACGAGCCGTTGAGGCCACCAAGTGCGGCCGAACCGTCTTCCGGGGGGCGGGGGAACGGTCCGGCCGCGCCGGCACTTCGGCGAACCGTCGTGTCGGCATCTTGGGGCGGGCGTCACGGCGCTCGGCGTGTGCACGGCGCTACCGCAGCGCGGCGAGATGCAAGATAGTCACAATGTGACACTGAGCCCAACATCGGCACACGCCGACGCCGAGAAAACAGTGCGATCGAGCAACGACCGACAGCCCAGCACGTTCCCTGTGGTCAGCCGGCGTCGGCCTGATGCGCGCTCGGAGGGAACGCGCGTTCGACGACGGCGAAGGCCTCGTCCAGATGGACCATGGGGTCGGCCTGTGAGGCCGAGAGGAACCAGATCTCCACCGCGCTGCGGATCGCCCCCATGATGGCCGCAGCGATGATGCGGGGATGGTGCGGTCCGTCGGGCCCGCGCTGGTGGATCACCGACGAGATCAGGGTCGTGAACTTCTCCTCGACCTGCGCAGCCCGGCTCGCGGCAACCGACGATGCGCTCGCGATCTCCAGGAGCTGCACGAAGCGGCCATGGTCGTCGTCGTAGACGTGGCCGAACTCGCGCATGACCTCGCGCATCGAGTCGAAGATCGACTCATCCGACGGACGCGCGTCAAGGAGTCGCCCGGCACGTTCGAGACGGTCCGACTCGAGGAAGAGGACCTCTTCCTTCGTGCTGTAGTGACGGAAGAACGTCCGTGAGGTCACGCCGGCCGCAGCGGCGATCTGTTCTATCGTCGTGTCGTCGTAGCCGCGATCACGGAACAGGCGGAGCGCGACCGCACGCAAGCGTGCCCGCGTCTCGGCCTTCCGGCTCGTCGGCTCGAGTTGTGTGACCATGGTTGTCCGCCTCCCCGCATCGAAGACTAGCGTCGGACTCCTTGATGTCGGACAAGTCCCCCTTGAGCGCCCCGGGTCTCGTGACCAGTCTGGTCAGTCCATGCACAGTGATTCCCAGATGATCGACGGTCATCCATTCAGGCTGCTGCGTCACGAGCGGATCGCCCTCGACAGCATGCATGAACGAGCGGTCACGTTCGTCGAGGAAGCCAAGCAGCGCCGGTCGGTCCGGTCGTTCTCCTCGGATGCTGTGCCGCTGGACCTCATCGAGGCCGCTGTCGAAGCAGCGGCAACCGCCCCGTCGGGCGCTCACCTGCAGCCATGGCACTTCGTCATCGTCGGAGATCCTGCGGTTCGGAAGAGGCTCAGGGCAGCCGCAGAGACCGAGGAGCGAGCGTTCTACGCGGAGCGCGCAACCGACGCGTGGAAGGAAGCGCTGGCGCCGTTGGGGACCGACGAGGTGAAGCATCACATCACCGATGCGCCATGGGTCGTGGTGATGTTCCGGGAGCGGTATCGGATCGGTCCGGATGGCAAGCACGAGCGCAACTACTACTCGGCAGAGTCATGTGGGATCGCTGCTGGGATGTTCATCACCGCCGTTCATCACATGGGTTTGGCGACGCTTCCCCACACGCCGTCACCGATGGGGTTTCTGTCCGAGGTCCTCGAGCGTCCGTCCAACGAGCAGCCGTTCCTGCTCCTCCCGGTCGGATATCCCGCCGATGATGCCATGGTGCCGGACATCCATCGCCGTCCGCTGAACGAGGTTCTCTCCATCGTCTGAACACCCGTCTTGTGATCACCTGTCGTCTGGTCACCTGTTCGGTGGCCAGACGACAGTCCCGGGATGGAACTGGCTCCATGCGAACCAGAACGCCTCATGTGACGGGAGGGATCGGGTCAGGTCGTCGGCGTCGACGGCGCGCAGCCCGCCCGCATCTGTGACGATCGTGACGCCGGCAGCGGTGACCTCATCACCGGAAGCCAGCGTCCGGCGTGCTGTCTCGGCTCGGAAGGCGACGGTGTCGCCGTTGGCGAGCACCACGCCGACGACCTGCTCCTGGACCGGGAGACGGGCGTCGACGTTTCCGATGGGGAAGATCGGTCCGTCGTCGTCACGGCCGCGGAGCGGGTCGAGCGGGTACGCGCGTCCGACACCGCCGTCCTCGGCGATGATCGTCGTGTCCGGATGCGCCGTGCGCCACTCAGCCCACGTCGAGGTGACCACCGTGGTCTCCGGCAGGATCACGCTCGCCACGGCGAGAGGACCGGTCAGGGCCTCCCCGGTGAACGTGTCGAACATCGATCCGGTGCGCAGCTCGTACATCACCTTGTTCGACCGGGCCAGCAGCCCTGAGGTCCGCATGACCGGCATCGTGCCCTCGGGGAGCGACGAGCGGGCCGTGTCGTCCAGCCTGTCGGTCAGGTGGGCCTGCGCGGACCCGCAGAGCGTGCAGTAGGAGAGCGCGAGGCGACGGCCGTCGATGGTGTCGTTCACCATCTCGTGGACTTCCATGACGTTCTTGGGATATGCCCGCGACACGTCGCCGATCGTGACGCCGAACACGATCCGCTCGTCGGGGTACCAGCGACCCCCGGCCGCGTCGGTCGTCGCGGGATCGTCGAGCGCCGGGATGCAGCCGCGCGTGCAGCGCAGCGTGTCTCCGGGTCCGCGATCGTCGATGAGCACGCCGCCCCACGAGTACGGGCGCCAGTCGACCTTCTCCGCACCGGCACCGAACAACACGCCCCACCGCGGGTCGATCGCGGAGTACCACCGCGACTTGCGCTCGGCGTGGCCGGCACCTGCGGGCAGGTCCCAGGCCAAGAGCTGATCGGTCAGCTCATCCCAGGCCCTGCCGTCGTCAGGGAGATCCAGGCCGCTCAGCGCTGACGCCGCAGCCGTCCCGACGATCCCTTCAGTCCCGCCCGGGTAGAAGCGCAGGACGTCGGCGATCTCCCAGAGCACCCTCGGATCCTCGCCACGGCCGAGGCGTTCGAGGGCTTCGACGTCCACGACGTCAACGTTGCCGACGAGCGCGTCAAGGTCTGCCGCGACGTCCGCCGCCAACGGGCCGTCGGGCACGTCGGGCCTCGGTGCGTCGAACACGCGTGCACCAACGTCCGGCGTCGGCGGGGCGATCACCCCATCCGAGGGCCCGGCACATGCCCCGACCAGGATGGCGCACGCCGCAGCCCACGCCCTGAGACGACGCCCGCGTCGCACACCGACCCTCCCGCTCCCAACAGCGAACGCCCCGCGGTCCCGAGCCGTTCCCTGCCCGCGCCCCCAACCAACCGACCAACCAACCTCCCGACCAACCGCCCAACCAACCGACCAACCAACTGACCAACCAACCGACCAACCGACCAACCAACCGACCAACCAACCGACCAATCGCCGAGCGATGCCGAAACCGGCGTGGTGCAGGTTTCGACGTCGCTCGGCGGGCGAGGTGGTTCGCTGCTGTCGGCTGTCCACGCCGAAGGAGTCAGGGTGAGGCGCGTCGGATCGATGAGGCTGGGCGTCGCCGTGGTCGCGCTCGTCCTGGGGGCGTGCGGCGGCGTCACGTTGCCCGACACCTCCGCCACGCCGACCGAGGCCGGCGCCGCTCCGACTGCGACCCCGACGGACGACCCGTCGTCGCTTCCCGACGAGGTCGTGACGAAGGAGGCGGCCGAGACCCCGACGACGCCCGCGGAGACGCCGACGCCGAACAGCACTCCCAGCGGGACCGCCGAGCCGGAGCCGACCGCCGAGCCCGAGTCCACGGTGACGGTCGTCGAGTACCGCGTGGAGATCGCCACGACCGGCGTCGACACCGCGGCGTTCGCGGACGACGTCGACCGGATCCTGACCGACCCGCGCGGCTGGCAGCAGGCCGGGTTCGCGTTCATCCAGGGCGGCGACGGCGCCCCGTACACGATCGTCATCGGGGAGGGCGACGAGGTCGACCGTCGCTGCCTTCCGTACGACACGTACGCCAGGTTCTCGTGTCAGAACGGGCCGGTGGTGGCGATCAACGCTGATCGTTGGCGCACCGCGACCGAGACCTGGACGTCAAGCCTCGCGGACTACCGGACGATGCTGATCAACCACGAGGTCGGCCACCTCATCCACCTGCATCACCCGCGTCCGCAGTGTCCGGCCGAGGGCTTCCCGATGCCGGTCATGGGCCAGCAGTCGACGGAGCTCGGCGCGTGCACCGCGAACCCGTGGCCGCTGCCGTGGGAGATCGAGCTCGCAGCACGCAAGGCCGAACCGCTGGCTCCGCCGGCGGACCACGACGTGTCCGATCACCGGCCGAGCCCGCCTCCGCAGCGGCACGGGTGAGCAGCGGGGTGGTCAGTCCTTCTTGGGCAGCACGAACCGTGCCTGGCCGGTCTGGTCAAGGCCCTTGGCGAGGACCTCGATGACCGAGCCGACGCGCCACGGGCCGTTGTGGGCTTCGAGGCCATGCTCGTCCATCGTGAGCCGGCCACGCTCGCCGCGCTCCAGCCCCAGCGCCTCCTCGGCCTGGACGAACCCGCCGAGCCCGATGCGGCCGAGCCGGATGCGCAGACCCGCGACGGTGATCCCGGTGACGGTCGCCGGCTCCGGGTCGCTCAGCAGCCCCTTCTTCAGGATCCGCGCCCAGAGACCGTTGCGCTCCAGCGCCTGCGCGTAGGAGGCGGAGCCGGCTCGGGCGTCCAGCCAGACCGCGAGCGGACGCAGGGCGGCGATGTCGTAGGCCGGGGTCTCGCCGGCAAGCGCCGCCCGGACCTGACGGTGAACGACAAGGTCTGCGTAGCGACGGATCGGCGAGGTGAAGTGGCAGTACGCGGCAGCCCCGAGGCCGGAGTGAGCCGCCGGGTCGGGCTCGTAGGAGGCGCGCGCCGTCGATCCGGTGGCGGCGCCGACGAGCATCGCCCGCCCACGCGGGTCCACGGCCTCGAGGCGCTCGGCCTCGCTGATGATCTGGCGTGCCAGCTCGTCGCGGTCGATGGTCTGGCCGTCGGTGATCGTCAACGCCGGCAGCTCAGCACCGGCGAGCTCGGCTGCAGCACGGAGCTTCGGGATGCGATCGGGGTCGATGCCGGAGTGGGCGCGGTAGAGCGACGGGACGCCCTTGCCGATCAGCCACGCGGCGACCTGCTCGTTCGCGGCGACCATGAACCGCTCGACGATCATCGAGGCCCGCTCGTGCGGTTCGGCCTCGACCATCGACAGCCGGCCGTTCTCGTCGACGCCGGGCTCGAGCTCTGCGTCGGAGAACAGGTGCTCGAAGGTCGGTCGGGCGTCGCGCGCGGAACCGAGACGGCGGGCGGCCTCGCCGAGCGCGGTCATCGTCGCCATGACGGCGTCGGCCTGATCGCCGGCCTCGTCGCGCAGCCCGGAGTCGTCCCCGTCGAGCCAGAGCTCGACTGACGGGTAGGTGAGCTTCGCGTCAGAGCGGATGGTGACCAGCTCGAGCTCCGCGCCTGTGAGGTGCCCGTCGACGCCGATGGTCCCGGAGACCGCGATCGCCTGACGGTCCTGGCCGGGCAGCAGGCTGACGCGGTCCTCGGACAGGGCCGGGTCGAGCATCGGGGCGTTCGCCCCGACGATGAAGTACGCCGAGGTCGCCATGACGCGGGCGGCCTGGTCGGCAGGGGAGCCGAGCCCGACGAAGCCGGCCGGGTCGGCGATGCAGATCCGCACGTCGACCGACGAGTCGGCAGCACCGTCCCATGACGCGATCAGGGCGTCGTCGAGGTCGCGCGCGGTGGCGGAGTCGATCGTGACCGCGACCTCCGCGGTCCGGTCGGTGGGCTCGAGGCTGGAGCCCGGGATCGGGCCCTCGAGGTCGAGCCCCGCGGCGACCCCGCGTCCGCCTGCGGCGAGCGAGCCGACTGCGCGCAGGTGGGTGCCGATCGCGAACGCGA
>RCMY010003427.1_pt1 | contig 15919 bp, 11 predicted proteins | sample 2041341 | NCBI WGS metagenome assembly RCMY01 (sample SAMN09708234, study PRJNA481090) | Marine sediment metagenome, whole genome shotgun sequencing project. | reverse complement strand
CAGCGCTGGCCGCGTACGCACCCGACTCCGATCAGCAGCAGGCGGCAGTGTCGGCGACGGCCGACCTCGACGGGTTCAACTGGGGCTACGACCCGTATCACTACACGACGCCGGAGGGCTCGTACTCGACCGACCCGAATGGTCCGACGCGGATCGTCGAGTTCCGGGAGATGGTCGAGTCACTCAACGACACCGGCCTACGCGTCGTCATGGACGTCGTCTACAACCACACCAACGCCTCGGGCCAAGCGAGCACGTCGGTGCTCGACCGGATCGTGCCGGGGTACTACCAACGCCTCGACGACCAAGGCAATGTCGAGACGTCGACGTGCTGTGCCAACACGGCGACCGAGCACGAGATGATGGCCAAGCTGATGATCGACTCGGTCGTCACATGGGCCAAGCAGTACAAGGTCGACGGCTTCCGCTTCGACCTGATGGGCCATCACAGCAAGCAGAACATCCTCGACCTGCGCGATGCACTCGACGAACTGACGCTCGCCGAGGACGGCGTCGACGGCTCGTCGATCTACCTGTACGGCGAAGGCTGGAACTTCGGCGAGGTGGCGGACGACGCACGCTTCGTGCAGGCGACTCAGCTCAACATGGCCGGCACCGGCATCGGCACGTTCTCGGATCGGCTGCGCGATGCGGTGCGGGGCGGCGGTCCATTCGATGGCGGTCAGTCGATCGTCGACAACCAGGGCTACATCAACGGGCTCTGGTACGACAGCAACGGGGGCCTCTCCGACGCGGCGGCGCTCGACGAGTTGCTGCTGTCGGCCGATCAGATCCGCCGGCAACCTGGCGAGCTATGAGTTCGAGGCAGCCGACGGCGCGGTGAAGCGGGGCGACCAGATCGACTACAACGGCTCGCCGGCCGGCTACACCTCCGATCCGCAGGAGAACATCGTCTACATCGAGGCACACGACAACCAGACGTTGTTCGACATCGGGCAGTATCACCACCCGCTCGACACGTCGATCGACGAGCGGGTGCGTGCCCAGAATGTGGGCAATGCGATGGTGGCACTGGCCCAGGGCGTGCCGTTCTTCCAGGCCGGTCAGGACATGTTGCGGTCGAAGTCGATGGACCGCAACTCGTACAACTCCGGCGACTGGTTCAACCGGCTCGATTTCACCTACGAGTCGAACAACTTCGGCGTGGGTCTGCCGCCGGCCGGCGACAATGTCGGCGATTGGCCCTTGATCGGGCCGCGGCTTGCGGACTCGACGCTGACTCCAGAGCAGGTCGACATCGAGTTCACCGCTGCGGTCACCCGCGAATGGCTCGAGGTCCGCGACAGCACGCGGTTGTTCCGGTTGGAGACCGCCGCCGAGGTGCAGGACCGGGTCTCGTTCCTCAACACCGGACCGGGACAGATCCCGGGGTTGATCGTGATGCAGATCTCCGATCCGAGCGACGGCGTGGTCGATCTCGACGTGGCGCTCGACGGGGTCGTGTCACTCTTCAACCCGACTGACGATCCGATCGACTTCACGGTGGGCGACCTGGCGGGAAGTGAGCTCGAGTTGCACACGCTGCTCGCCGGCTCGATCGATCCGGTTGTCGCGTCGTCGACATTCGATGCATCGACCGGCACGTTCTCGATCCCGGCTCGCACCGTGGCGGTGTTCGTCGAGCCCGGCCCCGACATCACGCCACCCGAGGCGTCGGCGTCGCTCGAAACGATTTGGGCAACCCGTGCCAGCGGCATGTTCCGCGTCGGCGCGGCGTGCACCGACGACCGGGGAGCGGTGGAGACGCAGGTGTCGCTCAACGGTGTCCCGGTCGCGAACGGCGACTTGGCGCTGTTGATCATCCAGAGGAGGGGCAACAAGCACGTCGCAACGCGGTGGTTCCACATCTTCACGGCTGACGGTCACATGCATCGACGAGGCGGGCAATCGAGCTACGTCGACCGCCGTACCGGAGTTCCGACAACCCGGCCGACCCGACCCTCGGCGTGAGTAGATGCCGAACGGTCACGGACCTTCGCCGTTGTTCTGGGTGCGTGACGGAGAACGGCTCGTAGTAGCTCTCGACTGGGGCATCGAGGTCGAGTCGGCCTTGTTCGGCCAGTTGCATCGTCGCGGTCGTGGTGACGAGTTTGCCCTCCTGTGCTGTCAGAGGTCGACGATCGTGAAGCGGCCGTAGAAATGGATGTCGTGCGCCCCGTTGTTCCGCATGACGTTGGCTACTCGATGCTGGGTGGCGTCGTCAGCCGCTACGCCGATGAGGGCGTGACCGCGGTTGAGTTCGTGTTCGATCGTTCGTAGGTGTTGACCCTCGACGGTGATCGTCTGGAGGATGCGTTGCACGCGGGCGCGTGGTCCGTAGCCCTTGCCCGATGGTGAGAGCTCTTGGAGCCCTCGCTGGCAGCAATAGACGTGAATCGAGTCGGCGGCCACATCTCTCGCCATCAGGTCGGAGATGATCTGGGGCACGTCGGTCTGTGGATCGTCAACGATGCCGTAGACGTGGTCGGTGGGTGTGCCGATGAAGCCGTGTGGGTTGGCTCGCGCTGTGGGACTGTCGGTGAGCATGGTGTTCTGCTGTCGGTCGGTGTGACGGCGGGGTTCGTCGTCTGGGTGCTTTGTTCTCGTGTGCCGGTCGGATGGTCCGCTCGCGCTGAAGCAGACGCAGCGGTTCGAGGCCGGCTCTCGGGGATCTTGGCGTCGGCGGGCGACTGCCGGGACGTGGTGTCCCGGCAGTAGCTCGGTGTCAGCTGTTTCCGTTGCGGTTGGCGGCCGTGCCCGTCTCGCCCATATGCCGCTGGGTTGCAAAGCCAGTGCCGTCAGCGAGCTGGGACTGATCCTGCAAGCGGGCCTGATCGCCCGTGCAGTCAGCGTCGCAGGTGCCATCGTTGAGGAGCATCTGCTCTTGCTGGTGTGTGCGCAGCTGCAGTTGGACCTGCTCGCCGAACGCACTCTTGTTGGCGCTGCGGTCGCGATCCCGGTTCTGTACGGGCTCGACACAGGTGGGAACCGGAGTTGCCGGTTCGATGGTGTCGGTTTGTGCGAACGCCATGCCCGCCGGAACGGCGAGTACTCCGACCGTGGTGAGTGTGAGCAACATCTTCTTCATGACCACTCCTTCCTGAGGGTCCTCGGCCCTTGGGTGTTCCCGGAGCCTGTTTCCCGGTTCTTCAGTGGGCCTTGTTCTGTTTGCACTTCCCATGTAGCCAGCGCCGGATGAAGCCCCAATCGCGATCAGGATGAAGAACCCGTAAAGCCAATCGAACCGGCGCGTCCGGTGTGTGTCGCTCAGTCCGGTCAGTTCTAGAGCTCTAGGGATGAGGTGGCTTCGAAGATCTGCTCGCCGCCCGCGATCGACTCGGGATGAAACCGCGATCTACGGTTTCGAAGATCACGTCATGTAGCCCCACTCCTCGTCGGTCAAGTCTTCAATTCTTGAACCGGCGCAAACCGCACATGACTCGTTGTCGACGCGATGAAGGAATCGGGCGTCCGCGGACGGCGTGCGGCCGACGCATCAGTCGCATCGCATCGCATCGCATCGCTCAGTCGTGCGGCACCGCAGCGTCGAGCCGATCGAAAAAGTTGGTCAGTCCATCTGCCAGCTCGATCCGACGGTTGCTTTCGAGCCCCGCCAAGATCCCCGCATAGCTCACGGCGTTGAATGCGTGTGCAACGCCCTGAATCTCGGGGCGGAGCGCTTCGAGCTGTGTCAGCGGCACCACGTCTGACCACGCGTGAAAGAACATCGACCACAGCGCCTCGGCACTTGCCGGATCGTCATTGAACCGCGTCGCCCAGGCGCCGATATCGATCAGCGGGTTCCCCACCGACGCGTCCGACCAGTCGAAGATGATGGGTCGACCATTGCTGAGTGCCACGTTTCCGGGGTGGAAGTCGCCGTGGATGAGCGTGTCGTCGATGCCCAGTTCGGAGATGCTGGCGATGGCTTGGTCAAGCCACCTGCTCATCTGCTTCAGCCGGGCGGGCGCAACGACCAACCAATTCTGAGCGACCGATGAGGTCATCGCTTCGGTGAACGCCGCCGGGAGCGTCTGGAGGTGGCGCGCCTCGCATCCGGCGGCAATCAAGTCGTTGGCGCGGCCCACGAACGATTTCTGGAGAGCAACCAGATGATCGATGGCTTGCGCGTGTGAAGACGGCGCGCTCGACAAGGTGTCTCCGTCGAAGTCATCGAGGAGAAGCCATCCCTCAGTAGTTTCTGCTGCGATCACATGTGCCACCGCACCCGGCACTTCGTGATGGAGATAGCCCGTGACCGCCGCCTCAGCGCGGAAACGCGGTAACGACGCCTTGAACCAGCAGCGTCCATCTTCCGTATCGATGCGCAGCATGGCCGAGATGACCCCATGCCGAATCTGGACAACGTCTCGCGGTGCCGCGCGCCCCGACTCGGCCAGCACCCGCTCGATCCATGCAACGGCGCGCTCATACCATCCAGGGTCAGACCATGCGGCCCGGAGGTCGTCGACAGCAACAAGCCCATTGGCTTCAGCGACCCGCCGCTCAAGGTGCGCCGAGAGGTTGTCGTCGATCGTCAACCTCGCATCGACTGACGGGCGCCACACCAAATCTTCAGGCGTCTCCCAGCCGTCTGGCGGTGATGACAACTCCACCAGGGTTCCGAGCACACAGTCGTCTTCCGCAGATTGCGCTCGCGCGTGATCGAGGCGGATATCGAGGAGCGGCCCGGCGACGCCGAGTCGGGGAAACACGGTGCGGCGCACGGCTGCGAGCGTGGTTTCCCCGTCCTGCAGTTCGATCTCGTACCTGGGCAGCTCGCCCGAACGGTCAGCGAGCAGCGAGGTGCCAGCACGGTCAACCATCAGCACCCATACCTGGCGTCGCTCAATCCCGTCCCACATTCAGCCAGACTTGCACGTCCAACACTGAGGCAGCGGGGTTCGGCTGGGGTGGTGTCGCGGATTTGAAGGCTGAGTGTCGAGCGTTCAGCGACGATCCGGCGTCGTAGGCGTGTTCTGTCGAGACTGGAGATATATCTTGGCGATCTGGCGCAGTCGGTCGCGACCGATGCTCGGATCGTGGCCACCGTGCACGACGGTGACGGGCAGTTCGAGCAGACGTTCCATTGTCGTGCAGTAGTCGCCGATACAGCGGTTACGGTCCGAGCCTGTGCCGAGAGAAGGTCTGCATGCCAGTGGGCACACGAGACGCCAACCGGGTTCGAATCGCGTCTCCGACGTCTCGAGATTCAGGTTGCTCTCGGACGACTCGACTCTGACGACCCGCGTCGTGGTCCGATGACCCAAGCTGGTTTGGTGCTGTCGGATCGGTTCGCCTTTCGATCGTTGTGGGCCGTGGCGTCGCCTGATGATTTTGGTCGCTACGCCGACTCCGCGTTTGCCCTGGCTCGCTCCACCTTCGGACACGCCGAAAGCGAGGAGGAAACCGTTCGGCACATGATCGGCGACTACGTCGCGCTCGCGACGGACCTTCGCAACGACACGGTCGCAGGGATGACGATGCTGTCCATGTCGACCGCAGCCGAGTCCCCGCAAACACAACTCCGGCGTCACGATCACATTGATCGCGATGCTGTTGTCGCGCATCTGCAGGGAACGGTGACCGACCCCGACGCCCGCGGTCTCGGGCTCTATCGCGAACTGAACCGATTCCGTTTCGAACAGATTCTCGACCGACGCGTCCGGTTCGTCACCACCACGACACAGAACCCGAAAGTCGAGCGCGGCATCCGTTCCATCCTTGACGAATTGGTTGCCCAGGATCGCATCGTGACCTGGACTCTCGAGGCCGAGGTCCTGCCCGGCTTCTACGGCCAGCTCCTCGCTGCCAACCAGCCAGACACCGCTGGCACACCGTTCGAACATCTCGATCCCAACGCCGGCGACGCTTGCTCGCTGCTCTTTGCTCTCCACTACCAGCGCGACGACTGAAGCGACAGCTCCACCCTCACCCAGCGGGTGACGGTGAACCTCCGCATCTCGCTCAACCGCCCAGCTCCAACGACCTCCGCAGCAACAGGCGGTAGCTCAGAACAACAGCGACCCCGCAACGCACCCACCAGTCTCAATCAGTCACGTTCGATCGGTCACGGCATGCCTCGCACGCCTCTCACCCTCAGAATTACTCGATACGCAGGCCTGATATCGCGCGAGAGATGACCAGCTGTTGGATCTGCTCGGTGCCTTCGAAGATGTCGTGGATCTTCGCGTCACGGTGCCAGCGCTCGACCGGGTACTCACGGGTGTAGCCGTAGCCACCGAGGATCTGGATGGCGCGCTCGGTCACCCACGTGGCCGTGCGAGCGGCCTTGAGCTTGGCCATCGAACCCTCGGACTTCTCGAAGGTGCCGTTCTTGCCGAGCCAGGCAGCGCGGTAGATCAGGCCTCGCGAGGCCTCGATCTCGGTCGCCATGTCGGCGAGCATGAACGCAATCGACTGGTTCATGATGATCTTGCGACCGAAGGCTTCGCGCTCCTTGGCGTACTCGAGGGAGTACTCGAAGGCGGCACGGGCAACGCCCAGCGCCTGGGCGCCGACGGCGGGGCGGGTCGCTTCGAAGGTCTGCATCGCCGCCTGCGAGTTGCCCTTCTCGCCGCGCTTCACGCGGGCGATGCGCTCATCGAGCTTGTCCTTGCCACCGAGCAGGCAGCGGCCGGGCACACGCACGTTGTCGAGGACGACCTCGGCGGTGTGGCTCGCACGGATGCCGTGCTTCTTGTACTTCTGGCCCTGCGTCAGGCCCTTCGTGTTCGGCGGGACGACGAACGATGCGTGACCCTTCGTGCCGAGCTCGGGGTCGACCACAGCGACGACGACGTGGATGTCGGAGATGCCGCCGTTGGTGATCCAGGCCTTCGTGCCGTTGATGACCCATTCGTCGGTCTTCTCGTCATAGACGGCCGAGGTGCGGTAGCCGCCGACGTCAGAACCAGCGTCGGGCTCGGAAGCACAGAATGCACCGAGGGCGAGCTTGCCGGTCTCGGCGTTCTCGTAGCACTGCGGCACCCACTCCATGAGCTGCTCGGGCGTGGCCGACGAGGCGATGCCTGCAGCGGCGAGACCGGAGCCCATGATCGCCATACCGAGGCCGGCGTCGCCCCAGAACAGCTCCTCGATCGCGATCGGCATCGACAGACCGGTCGGGTCGTTGAACATCGCCTCGGCCATGAACTCCCAGCCGTACAGGCCGATCTCCTTGGCCTGTTCCACGATCGGATACGGGAACTCTTCCTTTTCGTCCCACTCCTCACCGGCGGGCCGCATCACGTCTTCGGCGAAGCCGTGCACCCACTTCTGCAGGGTGAGTTGATCCTCGTTGAGCTTCATGGAGAAATCGGTCATGACCACAAGTTACCCGCGGGTAACCGCCGTGTCTACCCATCGGTAACTTCGCGCCCGAACTCGGTCACACCCGATTCGCTCCGTTTTGAACCGACAGGCGCGAGAAAAGTGCAAGATCACCCCGACTCGCTGCTCTGGACTGACATGAGCAACACACACCGCCCCGCCCGTTCGATCGCCCGCCGCCTCGGCCTCCTCGCCGCGACCGCAGGAATCCTGACCACGTCCCTCGCCGTCGGGTCTGGCGCCTCGGCCCAGACCCCCGACGACTTCGGCGGCAAGTTTCCCGGTGCACCGATCCCGATCCCGAAGCCGATCCCCACCGATCCGATCATCATCAAGGACATCAAGCTCCCGAAGATCCCGAAGGCACCACGCATCCCGCTCCCCTGCTTCGGCTGGTGGTGCGACGTCCCGCTGACGCCGGTGGCGCTTCCCGACTACGTGTCGAGCTTCGACGCCATCTCTGCCGTGAACGGTTGGTACGAGGGCGAGAAGGCCGTGCCGTACTACGTCAAGGTCAACAACATCGGCAACGCCGACCCCGGTGCCGTCTGGACGACCCTCGCCTCACCGAACGGTGAGATCCTCGCCGTCGAGCCGGTCGGTACATGGCGCACGGAGATCGTTGCCCAACCCGTCTCGTGGACTGCACGCTGGACCGCCCCGTTGGCAACCGAGTTCCTCGACGGAGCCTGGGTCGTGCAGGACACCAACGGCATCCCTGCCGGATCGGGATACGCCGAGATGGTCTACGTCCGAGTCTGGATGGCCGGCTGGGACCGCCCTGAGCTGATCGTGTCCGCCAACGACCACGTCGGAGTCGAAGAACTCGGCGCACTCATCCCGTTCGAGCCGTACCGCCACGACGAAGTGACCCGCGACAACAACCGGATCAGCTTCAGCCTCTGACTAGAAATCATCGGAGCGATCAGGTGTCGGAGCGTTCGGCCAACTCCAGCAACTCGGCACCGATCGTTTCGAAGATCAGCTTGCCGCCCGGCTGGTACACGTGGACACCGTCCCAGCGGTAGCCGAGGTCGGTGGCGATCGACTCGTCACCACACCACTCATCGGGCCCGTCCACGACGCGCACCTCGGGCCCGTACTGCGACGACACCCACCGCATCACGCCGTTCACATGAGCGACGCGGGCGTCCATGCCCCGCTCGGGCAACGGCGGCACGGCCGCACCCTCGGCGGAGACGGGACGCATGCACGGCACCTCGAGCAGAGCGACGTCGGCGCCGGTCGCCAGCATGGCGTCGATGCCCGATCGCAGGTTCGTCGCGAACTGGACGTCGAACTCGGTCGACTGGAACGTGTAGTAGCTCGAACCGTCATCGACGTCGAAGACATCCCACGCACCGATCACGACGAGTGCGACATCGGCACCGGCGGCCGCATCACGCCACTTGTCCTGCCAGCCGTCGCAGCCGGCGAAATTGTTGGTGAACCGCTGAGCACTGACGATCTTGCCCGAATCCCAGACGCTGCAGCCGTCGAGGCCGCCCCCGGTGATCTGCGCGAAGACCTGCTCGAACCCGTCGGGCACGTTGTTCGACAGCGCAACGGCCTGGGAGTCACCGACGATGGTCAACGCCCGGACCGCTTCCGGCACGGTCGTCGTCGGAGTCGTCGGAGTCGTCGGAGTCGTCGGAGCGATCGTCGACTCGGCCACACCGTCGGCGGCGACTGACGGCGCTGCAACATCCGCTCCCCCCGGATCCGCTCCCCCCAGATCGTCGCCGAGGTCACTGACGGCGTCGCCAACCGCCACCCCAGTTCCTGGGTCGAGGGAGCTCGCGTCGAAGACCGCCTCCTCGCCGCCGACGAACGGGTTGAACTCGTCGACACTCACGTAGAACACGCCGAGCCCGATCACCACGACCGAGCCGAGCGCCATCGGACGCAGCACCAGATCGCGACGGTCCAACCACAGCCGTCCCAGGATTCCCTGACGGATCGGGGTCTCGACGAACCGGTAGGACACCTCGGCGACCACGACCGACAGCGCCATCGCTCCGACGAACGGGACCACCGCACCCTCGAGTGCGCCGGCGATCACGAAGATCGGCCAACTCCACAGGTACAAGCCGTAGCTGCGTTTGCCGACCTCGACCAGCGGCTGCCACGACAGTGCCGCACGGAAGCCGGCCGCCGCTGGGTGCACACCGATCATCACCGCGATCACGGACAGCACCGACGTGAGCGGCAGCACCCACTGGTACACGTACCCGTCGGTCAGCGTCGCCGCAGCGAACGTGCACCCGAGTCCGGCCACGGCGGCCGCGCCGATCGGATCGAGCAGCCGGCCCACCGGTGCGTCCGATGCGCCGGCCGAACGCCACGGCCGCCACAGGAACGCGACACCCGCACCGAGCAGCAGCCCACTCGACCGAGTGATCGTCGACAGATACATGAAGTTCGTCCGGTCGAGCCCCTCGAACAGCCCGATCGGACCACCGAGCAGCGACGGCGACCGCGATTCCAACCAGAACGTGAACGCCATCACGCCGAACGCCGCGCCGACCAGCAGCAGTCCGAGCGGCACCTGGCCGAGGCGCCGATGAACGAGCCGGCCACCAGCCCGGTCGGTCCGACCGCCACCACGCCCGTGCAGCTTCATCAGCCCGACGAAGGCGATCGGCCAGAGCAGGTACCACTGCTCCTCGACCGCCAGGCTCCAGACGTGCTTGAGGAGCGGATCGCTGCCGAAGTATGGGACGTCGCCGAGGATCTGACCCCAGTTGCCGACGTAGAAGAACGTCCACGGCACGTCGCGCCGCAGATCCGAGAGCTGTTGCTCTGAACCGAAGAACGCGGCCCAGATCAGCACGGCCAGCAGCATCGCGAAGAACGCCGGGAGGAGGCGCCGGGCCCGACGAATCCAGAAGCCCTTGAAATCGATGCTGCCGAGCCGTTCGTGCTCGCTGATCAGCAGCGACGTGATCAGGAAGCCCGACACGACGAAGAAGACTTCGACGCCGAGGAAGCCACCGTGCATCCACGAGAAACCACCGTGATAGAGCAGGACGCCGATCACCGACAGCGCGCGCAGACCATCGAGTGACGGTTCGTACCCCATGCCGCGTTGCACCGGCATGGTGATGTCGTAGCTCGCCGTCATCGGCTCGACACCCTACTTGCGGGCCCCTGGGCGAGGCAGTGCCGGATCAGTCCGACCCGATGATGTAGTTCCCGGCCAGCAGCTCGATCGGATCGGCGCCCGCCACGATCCGTCGACGACAGATGCTCCTCGAAGTGCCGGGTGATGGGGCCTTGCCCGACCTGCGTCTCGTAGTCATCAGGGAAGAACTGATGCCACATTCGTGCGGCACCGGACACGACGCGAAACCAGGTGTTCACGAACCAGCGAGTCAGCGACGGACTGCAGTGCCGTCCTTGGTGGTCTCGACGATCCAGCCGTCGGCCTGCAACTCGTCGCGGATCGCGTCGGCAGCGGCGTAGTCCTTGTCGGCCCGAGCCTGGTCGAGTGCAGCGGACTTCGCGGCCACGTCGTCCGGCACATCGGAGCCGGCGGAGAGTTCGAGTCCGAGTGCCCCGCAGATCTCGTGGACGGCAGCGACCAGCGCACTCACGTCGTCGCCGGCCTCCAGGCCGACGTTGACGCGCCGCACCGTGTCGAACACGAGCGCCATGACCTTGGGCGTGTCGAGGTCGTCGTCCATCGCGGCACGGAAGGCGTCGATGATGTCCGAGTCGGGCTCGCCGGAGAGGCCGGCCGTGCGCGACGCGAAACCGTCGAGGCCGACGAGCGCTTTGGTTGATGCGTCGATCACGGCCTGGCCGAGTGTGACCGGGCTCCGGTAGTGCGATTGCAGGAGCACCAGGCGATAGGCGCGGGCGTCGTAATGCTCGATCAGGTCGAGCAGGTTCGACACGTTGCCGATCGACTTCGACATCTTCTCGCCTTCGGCGTCGACGACGAACCCGTTGTGCATCCAATGATTCGCGAACGTCTTGCCGAGCGCAACGGCCTGCGCACGCTCGTTCTCGTGGTGAGGGAAGCGAAGGTCCTGGCCGCCGCAGTGCAGGTCGAAGCCTTCACCGAGCAGATCGAGGCTCATCACCACGCACTCGCTGTGCCAGCCCGGACGACCGTCACCCCATGGGGACGTCCACGACGGTTCGTTCGGCTTCGAGAACTTCCACAACACGAAATCAGCAGGGTGCCGCTTCTGCTCGGCGCCGACCACTTCGCGGTCACCGCCACCAGCGCGCATGTCGTCGAGCGTCTGGAATGCCAACAGTCCGTAGTCGTCGACCGACTCGACATCCATGTAGACGCCATCGTCGGTCAGGTATGCCTGATCCTGGCTGATGAGGGTGTCGATCATCTCGACCATCTGCTCGACGTAGTCGGTGGCGTGTGGCGTGTCATCGGGTCGGCCGACATTGATGCCTTCCATCGCCGTCCACCACATCGACTCGCACTTCGTGGTGATGTCCTGCCACGGTCGATCCTCGCGAAGCGCACGCTCGATGATCTTGTCCTCGATGTCGGTGATGTTCGACACGAAGTGCACGTCGAGCCCGGACCAGACGAGGTAGCGCCGCAGGATGTCGAAGACGATCGCCATTCGACCATGACCCAGGTGGGCGGGGCCGTACACCGTGGGCCCGCAGACGTAGATGCTCACCTTGCCCGGCTCACGAAGAGCCAGCTCACGCGTCGAGCGGGATGCGGTGTCATACAAGTGCAGCACGGCGCCGATCTTACGAGACCTGCCCGACACCCGGCACGACGTGTTTCCCAGAGACGGAACTCCACGCACGAGTGGTCGTCGCGGTGTTCACTCCGACGGGTCTGGCGGTATTGTTCGCCTGTGACCGACGACGAACATCTCGACGGTGGCGTCCACGCTGACGAAGCTGTGGGCTTCATCGAGCCGGCCCGACGGGTCAGCCGACGATCACTGCTCGGCCTCACTGGCGCCCTGGGGGTCGTGGCAGCCGGCGGAGGTCTCGCAGCAGCTGCTTCTGCCATCATCGCCGCCCCCGCTGGCGGCGACCTTCGACCAGCGAACCGCCTGGGGCCCCAAGTCCAGTTGACACCACCACCGCCACCACCATCGGCACCCGGCGCGTACACCCCGGGCTCGCTCTATGTCGCGCTCTACGGCCATCCCGGCTCACGCACCCTCGGGGTGCTGGGAGAACAAGGCCCCGATGCTGCCGTCGCCCGCGCCCGTCGCGTCGCCGACGAGTACGTGGGTTTCGGCCAGCCCGTCGTGCCCACCTTCGAGATCCTCGCCACCGTCGCCTCGGCCTTCGCCGGAAGCGACGGCGACTACTCGAATGAGTTCCCCGCTTCGAAGTTCCAGCCGTGGATCGACGCCGCCACCGCCAACGCGTACCACGTCGTGCTCGACCTGCAGAGCGGCCGGGCGCGCTTTCCCGATCAGGCACGCGAAATCGAATCGCTGTTGGCCAACCCGAACGTCAGTCTTGCGCTCGACCCCGAGTGGCGGGTCGACTCCGGCAGACCGGGCGGCGGGCGCATCGGCACCGTCGATGGTTCAGAAGTGAACGAGACCGTCGACTACCTCGACGGCCTGGTGCAACGCCTCGGCCTTCCGCCCAAGCTGCTGGTCGTCCATCAGTTCACTCCGTCGATGATCACGAACAAGCGGTCGATCAGAACCACACCGAATGTGCAGGTGGTGTTGCACATGGACGGCTTCGGCTCACTCACGCTCAAGCGAGGGTCGTACAGCCGAGTCGTCGCCGACCTGCCGCCTGGCGCGCTCACGGGATGGAAGAACTTCTATGACGAGGACCGACCGACCCCGACCGCTGCACAGACACTGGCGAACGAACCGCGCCCGATGTTCGTCAGCTACCAGTGATCGGCTCCCGGTGATCGGCCGACCGTTGGCCAGCGGTCCTCACCGCCTCATCAGTTGCGGTCTCGTCGCACTGACCCTGATCGCCGTCAGCATCGTCGCGCTGGGCACCGACACCGACACCGTCGACGCGAGCATCGCGGTACGCACCTTCGAGGTCAGCGGCGACTACGCCGTCGCCGAGCGCATCACGCCGCCGCCACCGCCATCACCGCCGTTCGCGTCGGTCGGCATCGTCGGCGACAGCCTGTTCGTCGGTATCACCGAGCGCATCTATCTCGGCGCCCCCACACTGCAGGAACGTCTCCAAGCACTCGGCTCGACGACATGGGCCGAGGCCCAAGTCGGCATGACGATGCCGCGAGGCGAGTTCGAGTTGCGGCGCCGCGCCGCGGCGCTCGCAGCAAACGACACCTTGGTCGTCGGGCTCGGCACCAACGACATCTTCAACTCGGGCGGCATGGCCCGCACCGCCTGGCAACGGGAGATCCGTGAACTCGTGGCAACTGCCCGGGCGATCAATCCGAACATCAGGATCATCTGGGTCGACGTCGCCTTCCAACGAGTCGACGATCGGGCCGTCGCCTTCAACGCCGACCTGCGCGCCCTGGCGACCGGGCTCGACTTCGACGTCTGCGCGTGGCGCAGCATCCTGCTCGCCCACCCCGAATGGCTCGCCGGTGATCGACTCCACCTCACCGGCGCTGGCTACCGGGCGCGCGTCGACGTCATCGTCGACTGCATCATCAACTGACCTCACCTCGGCGACATCACCTCCACTTGTCGCGTCGGGGCCAGGCACAGACGCGTCTGCTTGTCCCGTTCGTGCCTGGCCCCAACGCGACAACGCATCCGCTTCGGCGCGAACTGCCTCGGTAGCCTGGCTCGCTTATGGCGAACATTCCTGACAAGCCGACGCTCGACGGAATCGAGTCCCGCTGGGCCGACCAGTGGGCTGCAGATGGCACGTACACCTTCGACCGGTCAGCAGTTCGCGACGACGTCTTCTCGATCGACACACCACCGCCAACGGTCAGCGGCTCGCTGCACGTCGGCCACGTGTTCAGCTACACCCACACCGACACCGTGGCCCGCTACCAGCGGATGGCCGGCAAGGACGTCTTCTACCCGATGGGTTGGGACGACAACGGCCTGCCGACCGAACGGCGCGTGCAGGCCTACTACGGCGTGCGCTGCGACCCGAGCGTCGCCTACGAAGCCGGCTTCGAACCGCCGTTTCGCGGCGACCCGCCGAAGAAGCACCAGGCCGTGCCGATCAGCCGACCGAACTTCCTCGAACTCTGCGACGAACTCGTCGAGATCGACGAGAAGCTGTTCGAAGACCTCTTCCGGCGCCTCGGCCTCTCGGTCGACTGGTCGCTGAAGTACGCCACGATCGACGAGCGTTCGCGCCGCGTCAGCCAGCGGGCGTTCATCCGCAACGTGCAGCGCGGCGAGGCCTACACCCAGGAGGCACCCACGCTCTGGGACATCGACTTCCGCACCGCTGTCGCCCAGGCGGAGATCGTCGACAGGCCCCGCCCAGCCGCCTATCACACGATCGCATTCCAGAAGTCCGACGGTTCCGGCACCATCGAGATCGAGACGACGCGCCCCGAACTGCTCGCCGCGTGCGTGTCGCTCGTCGCCCACCCGGACGACGAACGCTTCAAGCCGCACTTCGGCACCAAGGTGATCGTGCCGCTCTACGGCCAAGAGGTCGAGGTGCGCGCCCACGAACTCGCACAGCCCGACAAGGGCAGCGGCATCGCGATGATCTGTACGTTCGGCGACACGACCGACGTCACCTGGTGGCGTGAACTCGGCCTCGATCTGCGCGTCATCATCGGCCGCGACGGCCGCATCCTGCCCGACGCCCCCGCAGGCGTGGACGCCGACGCCTACGCGTCCATCGTCGGCAAGTACCCGAATCAGGCCCAGAAGATCGTGGTCGACGAGATCACCGAGTCCGGTGCGCTGATCGGTGAGCCGAAGAAGATCGAACACGACGTCAAGTTCTACGAAAAGGGTGACCGTCCGCTCGAGGTCGTGTCGTCGCGGCAGTGGTACATCCGCAACGGCGGCAAGGACACCGACCTGCGCGCCGCACTCGTCGCCCGCAGCGGCGACGTGACCTGGCACCCCGAGCACATGCGTCACCGCTATGAGAACTGGGTCGACGGCCTCAACAGCGACTGGCTCGTGTCGCGTCAGCGCTTCTTCGGCGTGCCGATCCCGATCTGGTACCGCCTCGACGAAGCCGGAGAGCCGCTCTACGCTGAGCCGATCCTGCCGGCCGAGGACACGCTCCCGGTCGACCCCTCGACCGACGTCCCCGCCGGCTTCACCGCCGACCAGCGCGACCAACCCGGCGGCTTCGCCGGCGACCCCGACATCTTCGACACCTGGGCGACATCGTCACTGACCCCCGAGATCGCCGGGCTCTGGCAGGAGCAGGACGCAGACGGCAACGCTTCCGACCTGTTCGACCGTGTCTTCCCGATGGACATGCGGCCGCAAGGTCACGACATCATCCGGACCTGGCTCTTCTCGACGATGACACGCAGCCATCACGAGTTCGACGCCGCTCCGTGGCGCCACGCTGCACTGTCCGGCTGGATCCTCGACCCGGACCGCAAGAAGATGGGCAAGTCGTCCGGCAACGCCCAGACACCCGACGCCATGCTGGAGCAGTTCGGCACCGACGCCGTTCGCTACTGGGC
>RCMY010008206.1_pt1 | contig 15923 bp, 16 predicted proteins | sample 2041341 | NCBI WGS metagenome assembly RCMY01 (sample SAMN09708234, study PRJNA481090) | Marine sediment metagenome, whole genome shotgun sequencing project. | reverse complement strand
AGTGGGAGTATTCGGAGAAGTAACGCTTGATGGAATGACCCATGTAGCCGAGCGCAAGCACGAAATCCTGGTGCCCGTAGCGAGCGTAATGTTTCATGATGTGCCACATGATCGGCCGATCACCGATCTCCACCATCGGCTTGGGCCGCGACGACGTCTCTTCAGCGAGACGACTTCCAACGCCACCCGCCAGGATCACAGTCTTCATATTCTGACCTCCATGGTCACTATCCGGAAAGGCCTGCCGATGACTTGACATCCGCACCACCCGACCCCGCCAATCTAAATCTACTACAGAGTGTCAGAGTTAAACAGGGCGGTGCAGCGATTTGGTTCGTTTGACCCACGCTGTCCCCCGAGAGCACGGCGCAAGACTGCGCTCATTCCCACGCCACACAGGCAGGGTCGTCAGTCCATTGCCGCAACGAAGATTCAACGACACAATGTAGTATCCAACTCATGGCAACTTCCGGTCAGCCCCCAGTCTCAGAATCACCGCGAGTCCGAATCGCCCGCCGACTGACCACGCTCGTGGCCACGACATCGCTCATCGCTGGAATCGGCGTAGCGGTTTCGCCCCAAGATTCGGGTGGTGCGACCAAACCCATTGTCTATTTGACTTTCGACGACGGTCCCTCACTCGACGGCGGCTCCACTGCGTTGCTCGATGTCCTCGATCGCTATCAGGTCGACGCAACGTTCTTCGTCAACGGAGCCAACATCGCCGGCAACGAGGCAGTGCTGCAACGTATGTACGCCGATGGTCACGCTGTCGGGAATCACACCTGGAGTCATGCCAAGCTCAACACCCTCTCGATCAACGACGCCAGGTCCGAGATTCGACGCACCCACGATCTCGTCAAGTCGGTGACCAGCATAGACATGACGTGCTTCCGGCCTCCCTGGGGCACCAGCTTTCTTGGCGACTTCACCGATACCGGCACGAGCACGGAGCTGATCGCGTCGTTCGGGTATGCGCTCGAGACGTCGTGGCGACTCGACGCATCGGACTACTCGGTGGCACCCGTCGGTGACCGCGCCGCGATGGTCAGCCGTCTGCTCCAGATGCAGGACGGCGACGTCGTTCTCCTGCATGACGGCTACGCAGGACGACAATCAACGGTCGACGCAGTCGACGACTTTCTCGGCACCTACCGCGACCAGTACGACTTCCGACCGCTACCAACGTGCGTGGTCCAACCGCCCATCCCAACAACAACTACAACAACGCCCGCCCCAACGACGACAACGGTGTCCGCCCCGGTGCCACCAACAAGCGGCCTCGCGATTCAAGACACGAACTCCGTGGCGGAGATTCTGCTTGCACGCGACTACCAGCCCAAGGATGCGAGCGCTCTGCGGCTCTATCGCGCCTTCTTCAATCGTGAACCAGATCTCGCAGGAGCAAAATACTGGCTGCTGCAATCACATGCGGGCGCCGATCTCGATGTTCTGTCGTTCGCATTCTCAGAATCTCACGAGTTCCGATCGACCTATGGCAACCTCGACGATGACGGCTTCTTGGAGGTGGTATACCTCAACGTTCTCCAGCGAGCACCCGACGCTTCCGGGTTAGCGTATTGGACCGGTCTGGTTCGCTCCGGTGAGCTGACTCGCCACGGTGCAGTTCGTTGGATTGCATCGGGCACCGAGTTCGCTCTAGCGTTTCCCTACCAGGCACCATGAGCAAGCTCATCCGTCAAAACGTCGCCCTCGGAGCTCTTGCCGTCGGCTGGCATCAAGCACACGCCCGATCGAAGGCCGTGCGGACCTGGGAACCGCCGACGCTGGCAGCGAGCTCCACTCGGACGCTCTACGCACGGGCCGGTGGGGACGGGCCTGCCATGGTGCTCCTCCACGGGCTGGTGTCGACAGGTGACGTTTTCGGGGCGACGTTCGACTCGCTGGCTGAATCTCATCAGCTCGTCGTTCCCGACCTGTTGGGCTTTGGACGATCAATGGATCCCTCTCGCAACGGATTCTCAGTGGACGACCACCTCGATGCGCTCGACGACCTTGCGGCACAACACGGTTTGTTCGAACAACGCTGGACGATCGGCGCCCACTCGATGGGATCGTCCTTGGCGCTCCAGTGGGCGACACAACATGCGGAGCACGTCGACCGGATCGTTTGTTGGGGTGCCCCGATCCACCAGTCACCAGTCCAGGCCAGACGACAGATCGGCGGCAGTTCGATGGCGCGCCTCTTTGCCCTCGATGACGGGCTCGCCGAGCAGGCGTGCGCCATCAGCTGTCGACACCGCGTCGCCGCTGGCTGGATCAGCTCACTCGTAGAACCCCGCCTGCCCGTTGCCGTTGCTCGGGCCGCCAGCCTTCATACCTGGCCGGCGTATCGAGATGCCATGCGTGAACTCGTCATCGAAGCACCGTGGAGGGATCTCATCGTCGAACTCGATCAGCGCGGCGTCGAGATCAAACTCGTGTGGGGCTCCAACGACCACATTGGCGATCGTCGTGCCGCCCGCGAGATTCTCGATGATTGCAGCAACTCGACGATGGCCATCAAGCCGGGGGCCGACCACCATCTGCCACTCTCACATCCGGCGGAATGCGTCATCGATCTCATCGGCTGACGGGCGGCTGAGGCCCCGCTCGACACGACCCTCACGACGCTGCACCGACGAGGAATGCGGTGATGACGATGACAAGCAACAGGGCCGCGGCTTCTATCGATACCACGGTACGAAAGTGATCGGCCAGCGCCTGACTGTCACCCATCTCGTTCAACTCCGGAATGACAACCTGATGGTTGTAGCCACCCCCCGCTGCAGCGACACCAACCACGGCCAGCTTGGCCATGAGGAGCCGACCCCACGGCGTCGACCAGAGTTCCGACGGACTGTCGAGCACGATCACCGCAAGTGCGGTCCCGGCGACAGCGACAGCAACCAGAGCCACGCTCGCAACAACCGAGAAGCGAACGGCCAGCTGCAGAGCACGCATCTCGTCGCCCCGCAAATGGCGCCGCCAGAGCACCGCTACCAGCATGATCACGCCCCCAGCCCATACTGCACCGGCCGCCACATGGACAACGTCGATCAGGCCGGTGAGCAACCGGTCACCCTTTGACAGGGTGTGTCCGTCAAAGAGGTAGGACATGATCAGCAGCGCCGATCCAACGAAGGCACCGGCCGAGTCCGACGACGCATCCCAGGCCTCGTCGCCGTAGCGGACATAGTGTTCATGACCCGACGGAAGCGTCACCTCACCGAACTGAGTGGGATCGTGGGATCCCTGTTCTGGTCCAGCGTGAGCGCCGACACCAACCAACTCCCGCAACGCAACCACAGGATCGACAACCTCCTCAGCATCGACAGTGAACAACTGCGCGCCCGAGGTCAGCATTGCGCCACCGACCATACGAAGGGCGATGGCGATGCCGGTGGCCCCATACACCACCGACCACAGCGCCGAGGGCGAGAAGAAGGCCGCCCAAGCACCGCCATTCTCGAGCGCGACCTGTGCAACCAGCTCGGCCAGCGCCGCAGCAACGACGACCACCCCGCTACGCCGAACCCAGAAGAGGACATAGCGAATGTCTCGCCTCGCCCCACGCAACACCGTGCCGGCAAACACGAGAGCGCCGAGCCCGATCATCGTCCCGCCCAGCCCAAGGATCCTGGCGATAGCTGCCGCCTTCTGGGCGCCATCAGTTGACCCCTGTGCCGAGGCCAAGAACTCTGACATGTCCATCTGCCCGGAGCTATCGAGCGCCATTCCCTCCATTTCGTCAGCGGGCGCTGCCGGCGCTGCTATTGGGGCTTGATCACCGACTACGCCGCTCGCCGCCGATCCCTCATCGGACACTCCCGATGACGGAGCAGCTCCGGTAGTCGTGAACGTGAAGCTTCCCTCGACAGGATGCTTGTCAGGAGCCTTGACCATCCACCGCACCGCTGTCACACCTACCTGGAGTGGTGGATCGAACATCAAAACGAAGGTCCTCGTATCGTCCGTCGTGACGGTCGTCGGAACTCGAATGGCACCGCTGGCGTCCAGCACCTGGAAGCCGTCGCCTGTCTCCTCTGAATCGCCAGTGAACGTGATCGAGATCCGATCGAGCGAGCTATCTACCAACGCTCCGTCAGAAGGATCAGACGACTCGAACGCCGTATGCGCCGAAGCGGGTAGCGACGTGAGAACAAGCGTGAGCAGGGCAAGGACACAACCCACTACCAAACGATGGATTTTGAACACGGACACCTCGAAGTCGACGATCTTGCGGAGCCCCGGGTGCCCAAGAGACAACGTATACGACAATCTGTCGTAGTACAACGCGCTTGCCTGCGAAGAACGAGCGCATCGACCGCTACTGAGGCTGTGTTGAGGTGAATGTACCCGTCAGCCTGCGCAGGTGCGGTCGCTCGTGCCAGCGAAGCCTGGGATCGGCCCTGCGTTGGCTTCTTCGACGGTCCTGGCGGTTCCGTTCTCGGCAATGTCGTCGACGAGCCAGTCCATCTCATCGATCTCACGCCGCCGGGCCTCGATGATCCCGACCGCGAGTTCACAAACGCGCGGGTCCTCAATCTCCGCCCGTTCATTAGTCAAGATGGCGATCGAGTGATGAGGGATCATGGCCCTCATCCATGACTCGTCCTGCACCGTCTCCTGGCTTCGAACCAACCACAAGGACCTGGCAAAGACGACTACAGCACCCACACCGATGCCGATGTTGGGTTTGGTGTTCCGGTACATGCTTGGCATGAACCCGAGCATGATGGCCGCCATCGTTGCCCCCATCAGGAAGGCCATGTAGAAGCGCGTCTCGCTCCAACGAACGTGATCCCAGGCGAAGGTGTTCAGATACATGAGCACGAACATCACCGCAGTCGACGTGCCGATCATCGCGGCGAAACGGCCGTAGCTCATGTGAACCCCGCGCTCCGAGGACGACGAATGAACCCGACCTACCCGCCGCGCGGGCTCACAAACTACTGACTGTAGCAATTGGCTTCGCCCTAGCTCTGGTCGGCCTCAGGGTCGTCAGCGCCTCGGCGCCGTCCTACATTGCGGCGATTCGCTCAGCTGGAAACAGGCTCGTCCGACAGAAGATCCCGACCGGACGCTGTCCAGGCGTTCATGCCACCATCGAGATCGATCACGTTCGTGTAGCCGGCTGCGACGAGCTCTTCAGCGGCCTGACCCGACATGCTCCCCGACCGGCAATACACAACGACAGGGTCGTCAAGATCGGCGGGAAGGCCATCGTGGTCGAGAATCTGTGCAAAGTCGACGAACTGATCGGTCCCGTCGATGTGCCCTTCGTAAGGAATGTGGACATTGATGACATCGACGTCAGGGTTCGCATCCATGTAGCCAGCGAACGCTGCAGGCGCGAGAAGACGAATCGGGCCTTCGGCCTCATCGGCGGTCGTACCGCCGGTCGAGCACGCTCCAACGAGCAGCACTGCCAGAGTTGCCAGCGCGACAGCGAAGTACGGCAATCGTCGACTCCGCCGCGCAGACCCGCCTTCATCGGCTGATTCTGAAACACTCACGCTCGCCTACCTCCACCCGCCAGCCCAAGGCTGCTCTTACGCCCGACGAGGTCACCCCGCCACTGATGGGATCCTACAGTCCGTAGGTGTTCTAGTGCGGTCAAGCTGCCTTGTCGTCGATCAGCTCCGACGAGGGCGGCCACGTTCAGCCGAGGTTCTTGCTTTGACTTCGCCCGACGGTCAGTCGGCCGCCCGCACACTACCGGTCACACGGCTCTCGTCGAGCGTCGCAAGCTCAGGAGCAGAGCGGCGTTCAGCAACGATGAACCACACTCCCCCCAGCAGTACGGCGGCCCCGCTCACCCAATGATTCACTCGAATCCCGGCGACCAGCGTCGCTTCATCGGTTCGCATCCCTTCGACAACGAAGCGTGCAGCCCCGTAGAGGGCGATCCACAACGGCAACATCGCGCCGGGCTTGAGTAGCTTCCTGCGATCCAAGACGATCAGCGTCACTGCAATCATCAAGTTCAGTAGCCCCTCGTACAGAAAGGTGGGATGAAACGTCGCAAATCCTTCGAATTCGGCGCTCGGATTGTCGATCTGCACTGCCCAGGGGAGATCGGATGGTCGACCGTAGATTTCCTGATTGAACCAGTTGCCAAGACGCCCGATCGCCTGTGCGACGGGAACACCGGGAATCACTGCGGTGAGCAAGCCTGGAATCGACCATCCTCGTGACCTGGCCACCAGCACACCGACTCCGACCCCAGCCAACAGGCCTCCGGGTATTCCGAGCCCGCCCTCCCACACCTTGAACGCATCGATCCAACGCCCCTGGTAGCGGGTCCAGTCGGTGGCGACATGGTAGGCACGCGCCCCTACGAGGCCGGCAGGCACCGCCCACTTCGCAATCTCGGCAACATCATCCGCGTCTCCACCCTGCGCAACCCAGCGACGCCGTCCAATCTCGACTGCTGCAACCACCCCGAGCGCGATCATCAACCCGTAGTACCGAAACGTCAGCGGGCCCAGTTCAAAGCGGTCGCTCGAAGGCGATGGGATGGAGGCGACTACCTGCAATTTCATCAACACACCAACAGTTTACGACAGATTGTCGTAGATCAGCGGTCTGGCCGAGTGGGCGCAGCATCCAAGGCTTCAGAGTTCCACGCGAATGTGATGCTCGGATCGATGAGAGCGGCGACGGACAAATAGATACACGGACACACCCAGCACAATCGCAGAGAGAAGCGAGGCACCGCTCACGGCGACCGCCCCGAAACTCAATACGCCGAAGATCACCAGCATCGGGACCCCACAGCAGACCCCACACAATGCGGCGAACGTCGCCTTGCCACGAGCACCCAGCTCTAGATCCTTCATGGAACACCTCCGAAATCGACAAACTGCTACTACAATTAGTAGTCGTCACTTCGGGCGGGAACCTTGAGTGTTCTACGGTCTGCATTCACGCAGTCCAAGGTTTACTCCTACACTACGTAGTACACAAACCGGGACGGCAGATTGATTGCCGAGAAGGAACCAACCGTGGGTAAGGCATCGAGGCACAAGCCGACCAGTGAGGCAGGGCAGACCCCCACCAGGCCAGTCCAACCGAGGACTGTTCCGTGGTTCGGCGTCGCACTGGGCGTCATCGCTCTAGTGGGCGCCGGCGCCGTCGGGCTCCTGGCCACACAGCGAACATCAGTCATCGGGATCGCTCCCGAAGTGTCGAAGGATCACTGGCACAGCGCATTCTCGGTGTACGCCTGCGGTGAGATGCTCCCGCCGACGCAAAACCCCGACCACGGCGACGGGATCCACGCCCATGCCGACGGCCTGATCCACATTCACCCGACCTCGACCCAGGCGGCAGGGCCCAACGCGACACTCGGAAACTACCTATCAGCAGTCGGTGCAACTCTCACCGATGATCGCTACGAACCCGGCACGGGTGAAGCGTCAGACGTACTCGACGTCAACGAAGGGTGCGGCGGCGAGCCCGCCGCGCTCCAACTTGCCGTATGGCCCAAGGACGGCTTCGACACCGATCCTGAGATCATCACGAGCAACCTGGCGGACTATCGCTTCGAAGAAGACGGTCAGGCCATCACCCTGGCCCTCGCTCCCCTCGGCGCAGAGATCCCGATCAGCCCCGTCGCCGACAACGTCAACAATCCGGGCGACCAGTAACGCCACGGTCTGGCCACCGATCGGCGAGACACAACCACGGTCAGCTGGCAGGGATTGCCTTCACCTTTGGCTGGCAGGATAATCCTGCATGGCCGAGGTCGGGTAGCCGGTTCAGGAGCGCATGAGTCGAGCGATGGCGGCGGTCGCCTCGTCGATCTTTGCCTGGCCGGCCTCGTCGCTCTCCGCCAACGCCTCCTGGACACAGTGTCGGATGTGCTCGTCGACAAGACCGATACCGACGCTTTGCAGCGCCTTGGTCACCGATCCGATCTGGGTGATCACATCGATGCAATACGTGTCCTCATCGATCAGACGTTGCAGCCCGCGGACCTGACCCTCGATCTTCCTTAGTCGCGCCGAGTAATCGTCTTTTGTGAAGGAATATCCAGCCATAAAAAGCACCTACTCTAGCTGCTACTGGGCCCGGCACCAGCCGACGGGCGCCGAAGCGGAACGGGCCGCATCGGCACGACCGACATGGACCCCACTCGCCGCCGGCTGAGGCTCGCCCAAGCCGACCACCTTGGCAACGGCGACGACGCTAGTAACGCGCATGTTGATTCGGCCCGGAGACGTATTTGTCTGGGTCGGCGCGGAACGTGTCATGACATCGGCTCGAGCAGAATTAGCAGTCCTGCCCCCGCGTGTCGAGTGGTGAGGGGCGGTGTGGATTGGACCGTCATGCCACACCGGACCGTTGGCTTTCTACGGCTTAGGGGCCGCGCGGGTAGGTGCTTGTTGAAGCAGATTTGGGGTTGCCATCCACCGGTTGAGGTATCGGCTCGATTTTGATCTCGAGTGCACCCAAAACCAACAACCGATGGAGGCACCCGCCATCATGACACGCGCCCTGGACCCCGAAGTGTTCAACCCAATCTGGGCAGCAGTCGAACCGATCCTGCCCGCTCAACCAGAGAACCATCCCCTCGGCTGTCACCGGCCCCGCATCCCAGATCGGACCTGCTTCCGGGGCCTCATCATCCGTCTCGTCACCGGTGCCTCATGGGTCGACGTCGAAGCCCTCCTCGACCACGCCGTGTCCGATACGACCCTGCGGACACGACGCAACGAATGGGTCGCCGCAGGCGTTTTCGACCAGCTCCGCGACGAAGCCATCACCGCATACGACCGGATCCTGCAGCTCGACCTGGACACCGTCTCCATCGACGGATCACTCCACAAAGCACCCTGCGGTGGTGAAGGAACCGGCCCAAATCCAACCGATCGTGGCAAACTCGGCCACAAATGGTCGCTCGCAGTCGACGCCAACGGCATCCCGATCGGATGGGTCCTCGACGGAGCCAACCGCAACGACATCCCGCTACTCGCACCAACCATCGCATCGATCGACCGGTACGGACTCCTCGCCGACATCGGCACCCTGTGTCTCGATCGCGGCTACGACTACCCGAAGATCCGGGCCATGCTCAACGATGTCGGGCTCTGCGAGCTCGACATCCAGAAACGTGGCACAAAACCACCGAAGGGCACACCACACCGGCTCACCCTCGGCCTGCGTTGGATCGTGGAAGCCGCCAACTCGTGGCTGTCGAACTACGGGCAACTCCGACGCTCGACCGACCGCAAAATCAGTCACCGCCACGCCGCCATGTGCCTCGCCACCGTGGTCATCATCACCGGCCGACTCATCGACTACCGCAACCGATGGAGCCCCAGCTCATGACCTATCCGCTCGCCCCCTTAGCGCCGAACTCTGCGGCAAACCACCGAGGGACTTCCGGCTGGGGTGGGCGGTTGCCAACGGCGTAGCCGATTGGCATTTGCAGCAACCGACAGGCTCGAGGCTGCCATGACCCGGCAGCAATAATGGTGCTGAGCTGCACGCCGGTCACTTCGTGCATCAACTCGTCGACCGATTCGCGTCACCAACCGGAACCCTGACAGTGGTCGGGTCGGGTGAGGCGTCCCCTCTAGCCGGCGGCGGGCAGAATCGTCAGTGTGGCGTGCATACCGGCCTCGTAGTGTCCTTCTACGAAGCAGCCGATCTCCCATACTCCAACAGCGTCAGTAGGAACGTCGAGGACAAGCTGAACCTGTCCACCCGACTGCACCGACACAGCGGCCCCCGAATGGCCTGCATGACCGTTCACTCCCCCCGTGTCATCCATGTCATCCATGTTCATCGTGTCTTCGGTGTGATCCTCAGCTGTGTCCATCGTGTCTTCGGTGTGATCCTCAGCCGGAACATCCTCGGCGTCGCCGTCGGCGCCCACGCCCTCGTCGTGTCCCTCGAGCGTCAGACCCGCAGTCTCGAAGCGCGTTCCGTCGGCACCGGTGAGGGTACGAACGAGGAGGTCGTCGAGGTATCCGCCGCCATCGGCAAGGTTCTGGCCCACCATGAACTCATGCACATTCGAACCATCGTTGATCAAGGTCAGCGTCACGACCGACCCGGCTGTCACCGTGAGATCCGAAGGCAGGAACGCGAATTCGCTCATCACAATTTCCGCCGACCCATCAGGCGAGATGAGAGCCACATTCGGATCCGGGTCGTCTGCGGTGCAAGCGGCGCTCACCAATGTCAGCGCCGCCAGCATTGCCAGTCTTCGCCCTATGAGTCCGACGTTCGTCGGTCGATCATTTCGTCGAGGCGTTCCTCGGCTGGCAGAAGCCACGAGATTGGTGAGCGTCATTTGCTTCCTCCATCAGTTGTTGTGAGTCGCTTCGATTTCGTTCCCCGAGTGCGCCAGCATGAGTCCGCCGACTGCGTCTTGCCGCTCCGCCTGCCCTGACCGTATTTGCCCCTAGGGGGTATAGGTAGAGGACTTCGTCCTTTCACTCCCATGCCCGACCCTTCGTCGCTTGACGACGGGTGATGGTCGAAATCCCGCCGCTGGCCGTGGTGAGAAACCAGAATGGCGCTGCGACCTCGGGGATCGCCACTAATCGCCCCTCTTGCCAACCTCGTCATACCGCAAGTACGCAACAGTGACGGCCGATACAAGTCGTGACTTCGGCGGCATGGAAGCGGTGGTCTCACGACTTCTTCAACGTGCCCCAGGCCACCGTGGTCCAGGCAACCACGCATATGTCGTAGCGGATCAGGACCGCTGTCTGCTCGCAGGTGAAAGATTCACCTTCTCGGGCGGTTGCGCGGCCCCCGGTTGAGCAACGGCCCATCACACTCTTGTCGCCGCCGGTGGGTGGTGTCAACTACCCCGCTGTTGCAACCGATACGAGGGTTGGCGCGCTGCGCCGGCCCGTATTCAGGAGCGCATGAGTCGAGCGATGGCGGCAGTCGCCTCGTCGATCTTGGCTTGGCCGGCCTCGTCGCTTTCTGCCAGCGCCTCTTGAACACAGTGCCGGATGTGTTCGTCGACGAGACCGATGCCGACGCTTTGCAGCGCCTTTGTCACTGATCCGATCTGGGTGATCACGTCGATGCAGTACCTGTCCTCTTCGATCAAGCGTTGCAGGCCACGGACCTGACCCTCGATTTTCCTGAGTCGCGCCGAGTAATCGTCTTTGGTGAAGGAATATCCAGCCACAAACAAACCCCAATCTAGCTGTTGCTGGGCCAGGCCCCAGCCGACGGGCACCGAAGCGGAACGGCCCGCCCCGGCTCGACCGGCCCTGGGCCGAACACCACGAACACACCACCGGCGACAAGGGCGCTGTTAAAGGTTGGAGCGGATGACAACGTGATCCATTCAACGAAGCGTGAGCGGACCATCCAGGGATGCCAATTCGCCCTGAGGGCGAACCGGGTGGCGAGTTGCCGCTGGCTGAGGTTCGCCGCAGCCGACGAGATCGACGCAGTGACGGTTCTAGTGATGCGCATGACGATTCAATCCGGTGATGTACTTGTCGGGGTCGGCGTCGAATTTGTCCTGACATTGGCTCGAGCAGAAGTAGTAGTCCTCTCCCCCTTGTGTCGAGTGATGAGGGGCGGTGTCGGGTTGGACCGTCATGCCGCAAACCGGATCGTTGATTGCCTCGGTGAGACTTGAGTCGGTGGCATCGGCGCCGATCTCGACGGTGGGTTCTCCACCAACCATCGAGGAACCGCCGGTGGTCGTGTGCGGCTGCCAGCGGCGTAGCCGACTGGCGTTCGTGACAACCGACAAGCTCGAGGCGGCCATCGCGCCGGCAGCGATCATGGGACTGAGCTGCACACCGATGAACGGATAGAGCACACCGGCGGCAATCGGAATACCGACTCCGTTGTAGATGAAGGCGAGGAACAGATTTTGCCGGATGTTACGCATGGTGGAACGGCTCAACGTGATGGCGGTGACCACGCCATCGAGTGCACCCGAAATCAGGGTGATGTCCGATGCCTCGATCGCTACGTCAGTGCCGGTCCCGATGGCGAAACCGACGTCGGCCTGGGCGAGCGCGGGGGCATCGTTGATGCCGTCACCGACCATCGCAACGACGCCGCCCTCATCCTGCAGTCGCCGCACTTCACGTGCCTTGTGTTCAGGCAGGACCTCAGCAAGCACTCGATCGACGCCGACCTGACGTGCAATGGCCGCTGCAGTGCGTGCGTTGTCGCCGGTGATCATTGCGACCTGGATACCGAGCGCCTTCAACGCTGCGATGGCTGCGGCAGAGTCGTCTTTGACGGTGTCGGCAACGGCAATCACACCGCCGGCGCTCCCGTCGATTGCGACCAGCATCGGTGTTCGACCGGCCTCGGCGAGCCGGTCCATCTCCGCACCCAGGGCACCGGTGTCGATGGAGGAATCGTCGAGAAGTCGCTGGTTGCCGATCAGCACGTCCCGGCCGTCGACGACGGCCCGAATACCCTTGCCAGTCACCGATTCGAACTCGCTGGGGTCCGTGAGCTCGAGCTGTCGTTGGCGAGCGCCATCGACGATAGAGCGGGCCAGCGGATGTTCTGATGATTGCTCGGCGGACGCAACGAGCCGGAGAAGATCGCTCTCCTCGACGCCGGGGGCGACAACGATGTCGGTCAGTGCCGGCTCGCCCCGGGTGATGGTCCCCGTCTTGTCCAACACGATCGTGGTGATCTTGTGGGCTGTTTCGAGGGACTCCGCCGACCGGATCAGAATGCCCTTCTCGGCGCCCTTGCCGGTCGAAACCATGATCGACAGCGGCGTGGCCAGACCGAGCGCACAGGGACAGGCGATGATCAGCACCGCCACCGACGCCACGAGCGCCAGGGTGAATGCGGGGTCGGGGCCGACCACGAACCAGGTCGCAAAGGTGGTGATGGCGATGAACATGACAGCCGGAACGAAGTAGGACGACACAAGGTCGGCCAAACGTTGGATCGGCGCCTTCGATCCCTGGGCTTGCTCGACCAGTTTGATGATCTGAGCAAGCATGGTGTCAGAGCCGACGTTGGTGGCCTCGAGACGGAAGGCCCCGGTCTGATTGATCGTCGCACCGATCACGGTGTCGCCAACGCCCTTGGAAACCGGAATGGATTCACCGGTGACCATCGACTCATCCAGTGTGGACCGCCCATCGACGATGAATCCATCGACGGGAACTTTCTCGCCCGGACGAACCAGGACGACGTCCCCGGGGACAACCTGCTCGATCGGCACTTCCAGCTCCGCACCGTCACGAATGAGCGTGGCGGTTTTGGCCTGGAGTCCGATCAGTTTGCGAATGGCTTCACCGGTTCCGGCCTTGGCCTTCACCTCGAGCAGGCGGCCCAGGAGGATGAGCGTGATGATGACACCAACGGCCTCGTAATAGACCTCGCGTACGCTCTCGGGAACGAGGTCGGGGGCGACGGTGACCAGGAGGCTGTAACTGAAAGCTGCGATGGTGCCGATCGTGATGAGACTGTTCATATCGGCGGTGCGATGCTTCATCGTCAGCCAACCGGTCCGATGAATGGGCCACCCGCTATACACCATGACCGGCGTGATCATCACGAGCTGGAACCAACGGTTCATCAGGAACCCGGGAATCCACGACGCCCCGAACAGATCCATGGCCATGACCGCGAACACGATCGGAGCAGCGAGCACGGCACCAACCACCATCCGTCTGGTCAGATCTGCAATCTCCGCTTGCCGTTCGACAGCCTCGGCGTCGGCGCCACCAGCGTCGCCCGATGAGCGCGGCACGAGCCGATAGCCGGCATCGGCGACAGCGGCCTGGAGCTCGTCCGGCGATGTCTTGTTTGGGTCGAAGTCGACCGTTGCCCGTTCGGTCCCGAAACTGACGTCCACCCGGTCGACACCGGGAATCTCACCCAAGACCGACTCGATGTTCACAACGCACGAGGCGCACGACATCCCGCTCACCCTGAACTCGACCTGCTCGGTCTTCAACTCCAGGTCAGTAGTCGGCCCAACGCCAACGGCCTCGGCCACCAAAGGAGCCGCACCCTGACCATCATCCGACGGGGTACCGGTCGGTTCGACCACGAGCTTGCCGTGGATCATGTTCATACCACAGGCAAAGTCGAACTCACCGACCTTGTCCGGGGTGAACTCCAGCGTCGCTGAGCCAAAGGCCGGGAGGCTCTTGGACACCCCGAAGTCGGCGAACACCACTCTCGACGTGCAGTCACCCGATTCCTGGCGGTCGAAGTTGAGTCGCAGCGGTACCCCCGCCTGCACGCGGATCAGATCGGGCGAGTACCCGCCCTTGACGGTGACGTCCACCACCTGCATACCTCCCCGCACCTCGGCCTGCCGTGCCTTCTTCGGACCGAAGAAGTACCACCACAGAAACCCTGCGAGCAGTGCGCTCCCGGCGATCACCAGCAATTCGTTGGCATTCATGATCGGGACCTCCCAAGATCTCTATGGATACCCTATAGGGGTATTAGGTACCTCACAACTGACAGACGACGAACTATCGTAAATCACAGAGGCGGGGGCTACCTCAGGTGCAGCGTCTGTTCGCCTCAGGCCTAGGTGATCCCGAACAGATTGAGGAGTTCGTCGCTGGCGGGAGGGACACGGTCCAAACTCAACCTCGCCCTCGCAATGCTCCACGGCCCCCAGGTCCTGCTGCTCGACGAGCCCTACGCCGGATTCGACTGGGATACCTACCTACGATTCTGGCAACTGACTTCGACACGACGCGAGGCCGGCGCGAGCGTCCTGATCATCAGCCACTTCATTGCCGACGAGGAACGTTTCAATCGGATCTACGATTTGCGTAACGGTCGACTGGTGCAACGATGATCGGCCGCATGGTCTGGCTTTGGCTCGTCGAGTACGCACGACGGCCGCTCAATCTGGTGCACCTGCTCGCAGTACCGGTGGTCTTCGTCACCATGTCGGCTGGGACACTGGCCGACTTCGGCGACATCTTGTTCGGTGTCGCTGACCTGGGCGATGTAGAGGCCGCGACGGCCGGATGGGCTGCCTCAGTGCTCGCCGGCGTCTCGACCTTCTTTCATGTGTCGGCGTCGCGTGATGCCGACCGGCGTCTTGCGGTCGCCGGAGCTCGGCCGGCCCGAATCGCGGTTTCTCGCCTGTGTTCGACATTCGCTCTGGCCGTTGCGGCCACCTTCGGCTCGCTGGTCGCGCTCTGGGCGCGCAGCGACGTCGCAGTAAATGCCCAGTTGGTGCGGTCCGTGCTCGTCTTCGCCATGATCTACGCCGGCATCGGTGTCACGGTCGGATCCTTGGTGCGTTCCGAAATGAATGGCTCGCTCATCGTGGTGTTCCTGTGGATCTTCGATGAATCCGGCTCGCTACTGGTGGCTGGTCTCTGGCTCCTCGAGCTCGGCGCCTGCGGAGTCGTCGTCTTTCGTCGAGCGCTGACGACATAGCGACCCGCCTGCGAGAGATGGCGCAGCGTTGAGCGTCGGCGGGAACCGCGACGCCGCTCATCACGAAACGTCATCATCGGCGGCGCCATCGGCAGACGTGCGCTCTCGCCCAAGACGTGCGAGTGCAACAAAGCCAAACGATGCCAGCGCAACGAGGAGGAAGAGTGTGCCAACACCGACGCGTTGCAATGCCTCGACCAAACCGAGCCTGACCCTCTCAACCGACTCAATGACAGGATCCGAACCAAGGTCGCCTTCGTAGACCGCCTGTTCCCATCGACCGTACCAAATGGCGTAGCCGCCCGCGACGACCATGAGGGCCCCTCCGATGCGCGGCGCAATTCTGGTCAGACTCCTCAGCCGATTCGCCATGGCGTCGTGGGCCATTGCCGCCGACACACTGATGGCCAGGATGACCGTGCCCATACCAACGGCGTAGGCGATGTACACCCCAAGGGCATCGAACCTCGACATCGACATCGCCGCTCCGGTCACCGCAAGAAATGGGCCGATCGTGCACGACAGCGAAGCGA
>RCMY010002722.1_pt1 | contig 15924 bp, 14 predicted proteins | sample 2041341 | NCBI WGS metagenome assembly RCMY01 (sample SAMN09708234, study PRJNA481090) | Marine sediment metagenome, whole genome shotgun sequencing project. | reverse complement strand
TATTTAGCTGTGTATTGTATCGTGCTTTGCTAATATTGCTATTACTCATCTAATTAAAATAGCTCAAACTTAAGTTTAAATTTGTGCTGCTTTTGTATCCCTTCTATTTAAAATACTTTCCGTACAGTTTTTTATTTAGATATTGATCAAAACTTAGACTTTTAGAATGAGTGATATAGGGTGTAAGTAATTATGTACAACTGCTTTGTTTGACGATTGGTAGAAATATAGAGCTAGTGAATTTTTTTGATATTTTTACATTCAATTTGTGGGCATTCATCAATATGTTTTGTAGTGGGCTTCACTCGTAAATCATTCAAAGAATTCTGCAAATTTTCATCGTCTGGCGAAATGCTCAGAGCACATTGGAGGGATAGCATTGCTTGTACTCCACAGCCATTCGCGTGCAGTGCATAGGCAAGGTTGTTCCAGCTTGCAGTTGCATCAGGAGTTAATTGTGTGGCAGTGGTAAAAGCTTCAATGGCTTCTGACCAATCTTGATTTTGAAAAGCCATGTTGCCTAAAACCATCCAAGTATCTGGACTATGCGGCCAGGCTTTGCTTGCAGATCGATAAGCTGTTGTTGCGGCGTCAAAGTTAGACAATTCTTCAAAATCATAAACAGTTTTTAGGTAAGGAAGAGGCTGTGCGGTTTTGGGAATTTGGCCAACGGGTACAATTACTAGTGCCCAAAAATTAGAACGTTGCCAAGTGCGTTCAAATACCTTAAATGGAGTCACTCTATGTTTAGTTTTTCCCGACCGAAGTATGAGCTCTTGTTTTTCTAGATCGTAGCCCGTAACGACGGCGTAGTGCCACTTTGGATACCAATTAAACCCAAGGTTTTGTAATACCAGCACAGGGTTACCGGCGGCAATCTCAGCTAAAAGGCTAAGTAATTGAGGCTCTAAGGTATAGGGCAGCATATTATGCTTTCGTGTAGCTGCCGTCATCTCAATTTGTAAACTCCCTTTTCTATCGGGAATGTAGACTTGTTTGGCTAGGAGTTCGGGACTGGTCTCAACCCCGTGAAAGCTAAGTACAGTAGCCAGTGCGGCAGGGCCGCACTGGTATTTAGTCTGTGGGAAAAATGGAGTCTCAGCAATATCGAAAACCAAGGGTAGGTTTTCAGGGCTACTGCTTAAGATTTGCTTACTTTGAGGTGTAGATGCACAGGCACCTAGAACCATTAAACATAAGAGTAAGCAAATCTTTTCATACATTGATTATATTAAGTAATTGGGCGAATGAAAGGGAAAATGTCGGTTGCTCCAAGGACGTCGGTGATAACAAATATGACCAACAGAGTAACAAACACGCCTAGCACATCGCCGGCACCTGCAGGCATGTCAGCCATTTGTGAATTGAGTTGCGTGATTTCTGCATGAGTCATTTGATTGATTCTAGTTTCAAGTTCAGCAGAACTTACGCCAAGGCTGGCGAGTTGTTCTTTAACTTCGGTGCGGTGCATTGCCTGAAGTAAAGTGTCTTTATCAATTTGTTGATGTACTTTTTCGATAATTTGCTCATTCGAGACCATGCCTGCTTGGACACTGCTGAGTGATACAACTGCAATTAAAGTCGTCATTATTATTAATACTGATCGTTTAAGTAACATAGCTTGTATACCTTATATTGTTAGAACCTTGTACGAGCGAAAACTATAGCATAGGTAAATTACTGGATATGCTTATTAACGATATTATTTAAGCGACTCTTAGGGCAGCCTTAATACTCTAAGCGCTAGTAGTTTTAGTAAATATTTTTTTAAAAACCTGTAAAATTCAAAGTACAACTAAACCACAACTATTCAGTCTACTGAGTCTTAAGATTTTAGTAGCCAAGCCAATACTTTTACAATGATCCCGACTCTTACTATCCAAGAAACTATTGAGCAAATTACTCAACAGTTTTCACAAGTTAAGCTCTTTTATGGGCACGGCACCGCTAATGCTCAAGACGAGGCCGCGTGGGCTGTACATCATGTATTAGATTTGCCATTCAATTTAGATGCTGCTGCTTATGCTGAATTCGTCAGTGCAAAAAATTATGAGCTAATCCAAGACCTAGTTAGTCAACGCATCAAAACTCGTAAGCCCATGGCCTACCTGACCAATAAAATGTGGTTTGCCGATATCGAGTTCTACATCGATGAGAGAGCGTTAGTGCCACGTTCACCGTTGGCGGAGTTAATCCAAACAGAATTTGCGCCTTGGGTCGACATGTCTCGGGTGAATACGGCACTTGACCTATGCACCGGCAGTGGCTGTATTGGCTTGGCTTTGGCCGCTTACTATCCAGATGTTCAGGTTACTTGTTCTGACATATCCAAAGATGCATTAGATGTTGCTAAGATTAATCGCAAATCTTTAGACTTAGAAGCTAGGGTCGAGCTAGTTGAATCAGACCTGTATAAAGGTTTGGGAGATTCGAAGTTCGATTTGATTCTTAGTAATCCGCCTTATGTTGCACAAGCGGTTGTGGATGAATTACCACAAGAATATCAGCAAGAACCTGACTTAGGTTTGGCTTCAGGTGAGGATGGTCTTAAACATGTTGAAGTTATACTTAGCGAAGCTGCAAATCACTTAACTGAAAACGGTGTTTTGATCGTTGAAGTTGGTCTTTCTGAAGAAGCTTTATGTCATGCTCATCCGCAATTGGCTTTTATTTGGCTGGAGTTTGAGCGCGGCGGGGAAGGTGTGTTTATGTTAACGGCTAAACAGCTGCGTGAATACTATCAAGCGGCATAAACACTTTTAGCTCTATATACTTACAAAGCGTTACTAAGCATTAGTTACTTGTATAACTATTGTTAACTAAATAAAGAGATTGCAATCACTTATAGAATTGCGTTTCTAATTCAACGATAATTGTCGCTTATGTCAGGAAATACTTTTGGTCATCTTTTTCGTGTCACCACTTTTGGTGAAAGTCATGGTCCCGCTTTAGGAGCCATCGTGGATGGATGTCCGCCACTTTTAGAGATTGCAGTAGAAGATTTTACCAAAGACATCGACCGACGTCGTACCGGCAAATCACGTTTTACCAGTCAAAGAAAAGAAGCTGATGAAATCAGAATTCTATCCGGTGTGTTCGAAGGCAAGACAACAGGTACACCAATTGGCTTGTTGATTGAAAACACCGACCAACGCTCTCGTGATTACAGCAAAATCAAAGATCTGTATCGCCCAGGTCATGCGGATTATGTGTATGACAAAAAATATGGCATTCGAGATTATCGAGGTGGAGGACGTTCATCAGCACGCGAAACCGTAATGCGAGTAGCTGCGGCCGTTATTGCCAAAAAATATTTACGTGAGCAATATGGCATCGAGTTTTATGGTTATGTGTCACAGCTGGGTGAGATGAAATTAGCGGCCCCACATCCAGAAACCGCTAACGACAATCCATTTTTCTGTGCAGATCCAAGTCGTACTAAAGAATGTGAAGAGTACATGCATAAGCTCATCAAATCTGGCGACTCAATTGGTGCTCAAATAACTGTTGTTGCAAAAAATGTTCCATCAGGAATAGGTTCTCCTGTCTTTAATAAATTGGATGCAGAAATTGCTTCAGCCTTAATGGGTATTCAAGCCGTAAAGTCTGTGGGGATTGGAGATGGCCATAAGGTAGCATCACAATTGGGTACGGTGCATCGTGATGAAATGCGCGCAGGTGAGACGGCCGACAAGCCGGAATTTTTAAGTAATTCAGCAGGTGGAATATTAGGCGGAATATCCTCCGGTCAAGATATTGTTGCCACTTTAGCCATTAAGCCAACTTCAAGCTTGCGCTTAAGCGGTAAAACGGTTAATGCTCAAGGAGAAAATGCTGATGTGATTACAACGGGTAGGCATGATCCTTGTGTTGGTTTAAGAGCCACTCCCATTGCTGAAGCAATGTTGGCGCTTGTTGTTATGGATCAGCTATTACTGCAAAGAGCTCAAAACCCACACTGCTTAAAGTAATCGCATCTTGCTACAGTTTTAATCTAATTATAATTTAATCATATAGAAGCAAAATTTAAGATCATGAGTAGAAAATTTAAAGTCGCCATCCTTGGCGCAACCGGTTTAGTTGGTGAGACCATAATGGAAATTCTTGAACAAAGAAATTTTCCTATCCAAGAGTTAGTTTTACTGGCAAGTGAACGTTCAGCAGGTAAGCGATTAAGCTTTGCCAATAAAAATATTAAAGTCTTAGATGTTGCGGATTTTGATTTCAAGGGAATAGATATCGCATTTTTCTCGGCAGGCGGTTCAGTTTCAGAAAAATATGCACCGATTGCTGGTTCTGCTGGTGCTGTAGTTATTGATAACACTTCAGCATTTCGTTACGACAAAGACATTCCATTAATTGTTCCAGAAGTAAATCCGGAGAATATTGCTGAATACAAAAATCGAAATATTATTGCTAATCCTAATTGCAGCACAATTCAAATCATGTTGGCCTTAAAGCCAATTTTGGATGAAGTTGGTTTAGAGCGAGTTAATATTGCAACATATCAAGCAGTCTCAGGAGCTGGTCGAAGTGCTATGGAAAAATTATCACGCGAGACTGCGCAATTGATGAATGCAAAAGGTGCGGAGGGTGATTTGAGTCGACAGTATGCATTTAATGTAATTCCTGAAATTGATGTAATGACTGAGAATGGTTACACCAAAGAAGAAATGAAAATGGTATGGGAAACACGAAAAATCTTGAAACTTCCTAACTTGGCAGTGAACCCAACTGCCGCTAGGGTCCCGGTGTTTTTTGGCCATTCCGTAGCACTACATATTGAAACAAGTAAAAAAATAAGCGCAGATAAGGTCATGAATTTATTGATAAAAGCCCCTGGCGTCGAAGTGGTAGATGGGCGTGAACCTGTACAGTTTCCAACCGCTTTGAGCCATGCGGCTAATAATGATGCGACTTATGTAGGGCGAATACGCGAAGATATCTCTCATCCTCAAGGAATTAACATGTGGGTGGTTGCGGATAACATCAGAAAAGGCGCGGCTTTAAATGCGGTGCAAATAGCTGAAATTTTGGTAAAAAGTCATTTATAAGCTATAGTTAGCCAAGTTTTATAATGTACTTTATCGAGCTAAGAGCTGACTGTTTGTAATATGAAACAATCCTGCACTTAGAAAAACAAAAAAGCATGGAAATTAGAATGTCAAAAAAATGGCTCATAGCAATTGCTAGCACACTACTATATGCACCTATGACTTGGGCTTTAGGCCTGGGTGAAATTGAAATAAAATCTAAACTCAATCAACCTTTAGATGCTGAAATTGAAATTACTTCAGCGTCTAGTTCGGAACTGAAAGATGTTGTATTTAGTATTCCAGATGTTGATGTTTTTGCCCGTTATAATCTTGATCGTCCACAAGTTTTAAACTCGGTTCGATTTATAGTTGAAAACAGAGGTTCTGCAAATAAAATTATACGTTTGGCTAGTAACCAAGTTGTTAAAGATCCATTCCTGACTTTTTTGATTCAAGCCGATTGGCCGCAAGGGCGAATGCTTCGTGAGTACACCGTTTTAGTCGACCCTCCACTTTTTGTTCCAAGTCAAAGTGTTATAGAAACCCAAGCTTATGTTGATACTGCGGTTATCAGCACGCGAAATACAGGCAATACTCAAGGCACAATTGACGGTCGAAATCAAAATGGAAGTTCTGATCGTGCCACATCTAATTTGAACAACAGAAATTTTTCAAACACAAATGCATCGGGTGATAGTTATCGTGTAAATCGCGGTGACACATTATGGGAAATTGCAAATTCGATTAAACCAGATGAATCATTCAGCGTAAATCAGACAATGATTGCGATCTTCAGAAATAATCCAGAAGCTTTTGAAGGCAATATCAATCGCTTAAAAGCAGGTCAAGTTTTAAGTGTTCCAACACGAAATCAGATTAATACTTTAAGTCAAGAATCGGCGAATCAAATGGTTCGAAATCAGACTAAAGATTGGCGAGACAATTCGGGTGATTCTAAAAAACGCCCAAGTACAAATAATGCAGCGTCTACTGGCTCAAACACATCTGGTAGTCAAGCCGGCACTCAAGAGACGACAGAGGGCCGTCTTGAACTGAAAGTTCCTAACCTTGACATTATTGATTCTAAACTGGGCGGAAAAGGTGTTGATAAAGAAGGGTTGGGTGGTAGCGGGACAGATAGCCAGGTTGTTAGTGAGCTGCAAGCCAAAGTTGTTGAATTTGAGCGATTGTTATCGGCAAAAGATAATGAACTTGCTTCATTACAACAAGAACTTACTAAAACACGTACACAAGAAAGCTCAGAATCACAAGCAACAGAAGCTGGTGAACTTGAGGCTTCAGTGATTGATGGCATTTCGTTAGAAAATCCTGTTGATACATCTGTAGAAGGTCCAGGTACGAATACAGAATCCACAATTGAAACTCCTGAAATAACTAGTCCAGAAGTAGTTGAGTCAGTAAACACACAAACACCAATAATAATGTCTCCAGAAGATGATGGTGATTTATTTTCACTATTGAAAAAAATAGCTATTGGGCTAGGTTTAGCTCTACTTGGCCTGTTTGGTTTCTTGTTTATTAGGAACCGTAACAAAGGCCCAAGTCATGACACCTTGTTTGTTGATGAGGATTTGGATAATACGGTTGAAGATATTGCCGAAAGAGTTAAAACAAAAATTGGTAATAAATACGGCGGCACTGCCGAAGTTGAAATTCTAAAAGAACCAAAGCTAGCTCTTGACGGCGTAGAAGGCCAAGAAGCGGCTGATACCGGTGACATAGATATAGACTTTGGATCTGAAAAAGTTAGTGACACACTTGAAGTAGTAACAATTTCCGAAACCATTGAAAGCGATGAGGCTTTACCTTTTGACGATACAACACTAGCTGATGTATCAATGGGTTCGATGGAAATGGATTCAAATGATCCTATCGCCGAAACCGATTTTCATATGGCTTATGGTTTGTATGATCAAGCTGCTGACATAATGACAAAGGCCCTAATTGAAACCGAAGATTTTAAATTTAAAGAGAAGCTTCTTGAAGTGTATTTTGTTTCTGGTAATAAAGAAGAGTTCTCACGCTACGCCGCAGAAATTAAGGAAGAGGCACAAATTAGTCATCCAAGTTCTTGGGAAAACATCATTATCATGGGTAAACAAATTGCCCCTCAAGATAGTATGTTCAGTGGTGATGTAAGCACTGCAGGAATTGATGAAGGACTGGATTTCAGTCTTGATCATACTGGCCAAGTTGAAGTTGATCAAAGTTTGTTTTCAGAATTAGAAAAGTTGTCTGAGGATAATTCTGAACCGGAAAGTGCTGATGTTATCGATTTAGATTTTTCTGATGATTCAGTTGATGCTATCGATTTAGATTTTTCAGAAGACTCAGCTGAGGTCGGAAGCGATGTTTTAGGTTTAGATTTGTCTGAAAATATTCAATCAGAGGCAGGCCCAGGCCCTACTGCTAAAGCAACTGCTGCAGTTGAGGATGATATTTTAGATATCAGCTTGAGCTTAGATTTACCAGAAGCACCTGTTGATATGCAAGGTGTTATCGAGAATTTCGGAAGCGATCTGGACGCCAGTCTGGGTGGTCCAATCGATAGTAACTTGAAAGCATCTTTGCAAGACAAAGTAGAATCAATGCCTGAAACTGAGGCGACTAAAGAGATGAATGTTGAGGATTTACTTGATCTAGACATTGGCTCAGTTACTGGCATTTCAAAACAGTCAGATGCTCTAGATGAAACTTTAGATTTTTCTTTTGAACTGAATGCGGCGGATGATTTATTATCGGATGATCTTAATTTAGATGTCTCAGATGAAACGCAAAGTTTGAGTGATGATTTTTTAGATAGTTTAGATAATGAGGATACTCGAACCCAAGAAATGAAAATCGATGAAAATTTTGATTTGTTGCTTGGTGATAATGAAGGAACTGGCGAAAACGAACTAGACTTAGATTTGGAAACCCTGCTATCAGTTGGTGATGATCCTTTCCCAGATGATACTAAACGCAGCATGCTTCCTGATGGTGTTGGTGATGCAGACTCAGGTACTATGTCGCTGAGTGCTATAAGTGAAGGTAGTTACGCTAGTGTGCAAGAAATTGAAGATGTGTTAAATCCTGACGATTCTCACGCTTCTACAGCACAAATTACTGATGAGGAACTTGCTGCTATGGGCTTAAGTGATGACGGCCCTGAGTTAATGGGTGTTACCGGTATGACATTTGATGACTCCGATAGTGTAGATGAAGTAAGTACAAAACTTGATTTGGCGCGAGCATATATTGAAATGGATGATCCTGAAAACGCTATGAGCATTTTGCAAGAAGTTCTTGAGGAAGGCGATTTGGCCCAACAAAATGAAGCAAAAGATTTGTTGTTAACCATTTCCTAAGATCATTTATCAGCCATGCCTAACATCTTGTTAAGCAAAATTAAAACGCCCATTAATTTATTAGTGGGCGTTATTTTTTACATACTATTAATTAATAATGTAAATTTTTATGGTAAAGGAATTATTGTAATAGTACTTTTTTTAATTAATGTAATTTCTACTAAATTAAAAATAAAAATGATTTTTGAATCTTGGTATCGATTTCGCTATTTATTGTTATCCATTGTGAGCTTTAATTTCTATTTTAGCTATCCTGAGTATGAATCGGTTTTGGATAAGTTACTCTTGCTTATGGCTATGCTGGCATTGGTAAATACTTATATGCAATATGAGTCTAAATATAATATCGCAAAAGCATTGGCGCATTTACTTTATCCTTTTAAATTTCTAGGACTTAACCCAAAACCCACAGCTCTTTTGTTTATTACCACACTAGATAAAGTTGAAAAAATGAAGCAAGATGTTAATGTTAAAAAAGTTAAACTTTCAGGCGCAATAAAACCAGCCAAATCTCTTGAACTAATTGCAAACCGTTTGGCAATATATATTCAAAATTTAGAAAAGCCTGAACCAGAGAAAGCGTAATCTAGCTCTAGCTAATCAATTTAAATCTATTATGAAAACACCATATAAATTTGCCTTAGGCATTGAATATCTTGGCACTAGATTTAGTGGATGGCAGTCTCAGACTGGCATGCGATGTGTGCAGTCTGAGGTAGAAAAAGTATTGAGCAATGTGGCTAATGAGCCAATAAAAGTAGTTTGTGCGGGGCGTACGGATACTGGCGTACATGCATATGGCCAAGTAGTACATTTTGAAACGCATGCTCTTCGTGATGACAGATCATGGCTTCTTGGAGTCAACACCCAGCTTCCAAAAGACATTGCGGTAACATGGGTAAAGCAAGTTGAAACTGATTTTCATGCGCGATTTTCAGCATTAAGCCGTACTTATTATTATCAAATTTATAATCGCTTAGCGCGTTCAGCTGTAAATGAGTCTCGAGCAACCTGGATTTATCATAAACTCGATGTCGATGCCATGCATACGGCCGCACAATTCTTAGTTGGTGAACATGATTTCACAAGTTTTAGAACTTCAGCTTGTCAGGCAAATAGTCCGACACGCACTCTAAGGTCTATAAGTCTAGAACGACAAAATGAATGGATTTATTGTACGGTCACTGCAAATGCTTTTTTGCACCATATGGTGCGAAATATAATGGGCAGTTTAATAATGGTTGGCAAATCTGAGCGTTCCGAGATATGGCTTCAGGAAACACTTAATAAACGAGATCGCACAATTGCAGGGCCAACGGCTCGACCTGATGGCTTATATCTACACTCTGTCGAATACCCAAGTAAATTTCAATTGCCAAATGTTGAGAAAAATTTACTTATATAAATCAATACTCATTATAATTAGAGCTTATTACATTTAATTAGTTTGAGTTTATCTATGAGTTGGTTCGATAAAATTATTCCCTCCAGAATTAAAACTGAAAATCGTACAAAATCCGTTCCAGAAGGTTTGTGGAGTAAATGCCCAAGTTGTGATTCAGTTTTATATCGCACGGAGCTTGAACGAAATGCATTTGTTTGTCCTAAATGCAATTCTCATCAACGTATACGTGCTCGTAAGCGACTAGAGTTATTTTTAGACGAAAATAGTCTTACCGAATTGTTTGCTGAGATTGAATCAACTGATCCTTTAAAATTTAAAGATAGCAAGAGATATAAAGATCGCTTACTGCAAGCTCAAAAGAAAACCGGTGAAAAAGACGCACTTATAGTTATGCAGGGTAGGATTCGTGGAATACCTGTTGTTGCAAGTGCGTTTGAATTTAGCTTTATGGGCGGCTCGATGGGGTCAGTAGTAGGCGAAAAATTTGCTTTAGCTGCAGAACAAGCATTAGCTGATAAGCAGCCACTTATTTGTTTTACTGCAAGCGGCGGTGCACGCATGCAAGAGGCCTTATTTTCATTAATGCAAATGGCTAAAACCAGTGCGACTCTTGCGCGTTTACGCGATGCTGGAATACCTTACATCTCAATCATGACCGACCCTACTACGGGCGGAGTTTCTGCTAGTCTAGCTATGCTGGGTGATATTAATTTAGCCGAACCTGAAGCACTGATTGGCTTTGCGGGCCAACGTGTAATTAAGCAAACCGTTGGAGAAGACTTGCCAGAAGGTTTTCAACGTAGTGAATTTTTGCTTGAGCATGGCATGATTGATCAAATTGTTGATCGTCGTCAGATGTCGGAAAAAATTGCTAATATTCTCAACCTCTTAATTAATCGAGAGCTCCAAGATTTAGTTTCTGACACTACAGAATAAAGCAAACCTATTGTTTTTATGACACCTGATATTTGGTTAAGAGAAAATGCAGGAAGCCCTGATAAAATCGAATTAGGGTTAGAGCGTTGTCTGAAAGTACTTGATCTATGTGATTTAGATTCGCCGCCTTATCAAATTTTTACTGTAGCTGGTACCAATGGCAAGGGTTCAACGGTAGCAATATTAGATGCCATACTTAGCTCTTCCGGCTTATTAACGGGACGTTATTCATCACCGCATTTGATTCGTTTTAACGAACGCATTTTAGTTGGCCAAGATGAACAAAGCGATGCAGTGATTATTAAGGCTTTTGAGTTTATTAAACATCAGGCGGGAGCTATCGCACTCAGTTATTTTGAATATTCAACAATTGCCAGTTTAGTCATTTTCGCTCAGCAAGGTGTTGATGTTGCATTGTTAGAGGTAGGTTTGGGTGGGCGTTTAGATGCCTGTAATGCGGTAGATGCAAATGTCGCGGCAATAACTTCAATTGCATTAGATCATCAAGATTGGTTAGGCGATGATTTGGAGAATATTGGATTTGAGAAAGCTGGGATTATGCGTTCTCAGATGCCTTGTATATTGGCAAGTACAGATTTGCCAAAAAGCATAGCGCGTCATGCAAGCTCTATCGAAGCTCACACTATCAAACTCAATAAACAATACTCTTTTCTTAAGTCGGGTGAATCATGGGTTTGGTCGGATGAAAGCTCTAAATTTGAATTGCCATTGCCATCATTGCAAGGTGATATGCAAATTCAAAATGCGGCTGCTGCTATAGCCATGTTACGGTATTCAAAATTTTGGCCACTTGAAATTAAACATATTCAACTGGGCTTGAAAAATATCAAGTTAGCAGGGCGTTTACAAAAGATTGCTGCTAAGGATCGAAAATGGATTTTGGATGTGGCACATAATCCTGCATCTATGCAAGCTCTGTGTAAATTTTTGAAAAATACTTTACACAATAATACAAAAATTTCAGTAATCTTTGCCATGCTGGCCGATAAAGATTCCTTGAGTTGTATAGATCTACTACGTCCTTTTGTTAATTCTTGGTATATATCCAGTTTAGACTCGCCGCGTAGTTTAAGTTCGTCTGCTTTAGAGGCTCAACTTATAGATAGTGGTATTGCATCCAAAGATATTTATGTCAATGAAACGGTAGCAATAGCCTGCTTAGATGCGCAAAAGAAAACTAATAAGGAAGAACAAATCCTAGTGTGTGGTTCTTTTTACACTGTTGGTGCTGCCTTGAGTTATCTTGAAGTGGTATAAGTTATAATACATAGATAGATTTGAGGTTGATTTAACAATGGATAAAACAGTAAAAGAGAGACTAGTAGGTATGGGCGTGCTATTAGTTTTGGGAGTTATATTTATTCCACTTATATTGGATGGAAGCACTTCGGATTTAGAATCAAACCCAAGCCAGAATTTGAATTTACCAGTTCCGATTGAAGGAGTTACTCATGAGATGAGTTTTTCTGACGGAAATGTAAGGCGCATTGCTCTTCCTCACCCCGAAAGTATTTCTGATGAATCTAGTAAACCGAAAAATAGTCTACCCATAGAAATTACACAAAATTCAGTTGCTACCAGTGGGTTTATAGATGAACTCCCCAATAAAACTAAAAAAAACCCAGACCTTAAAAATAATTCTACCGCAAAGCAAGAACAAGCTCCGATAAGCACACAGCCAAATGGAACTATCGATCGAAGCAAAAATTTGAACACAACAAGTTCTGAGAGTGGTTTACAGTCAACATCAACACTTCAGACTGGGTCCAAATTGAGTTCAACATCTGCCTGGGTTGTACAGATTGGCAGCTTTGGAGACCGTAAAAATGCGGAAAAAGAGGTGGCTTCTCTAAAAGCCAAGGGTTTCCCTGCTTTTGTAAGGCGCTTTGTAACCGCTGAAGACAATGTTTTATACCGAGTTAGAATAGGTCCTGAAAAAAATCGAGCAAGAGCTGAAAAGCTCTCAGAACGTTTAACTAAGGCAGGAATTAAGGGGCAAATAGTTGCTGACCCGTAGTTCACTTAAAGGTAAATTCTTGAATAATTGAGATTCTAGCTTTTATTCCAAAATATGTTGAATTGCACAGTGACACTTAGTATTCAGTATTTGTTATTATGCTGTTCTAATTATTCAATAAGCTTGAATTTTCATCCAAGCGTTGTTCAAAAAGTAGAGCCCAATATTATCTAGCTATGACAATTTTCGACTATTTCATTATCGCCACACTTGCTATCTCTGCAGTTATTAGTTTATCCAGAGGTTTCTTTAAAGAAGTAATTTCACTGGGCAGTTGGTTAATTGCAGTGTGGGCAGCATTCACCTTTGCAGAAAAACTCGCTCCAAAAATTGTAACCCTTATACCCGTTGAAAATCTAGCTATAGGTGAGTCAGTAATTATTCAAACGGTTATTAGTGGGGCATTAATATTTTTTGCAATATTAATGCTGGGGGCTTTAGTAAACTACATTTTTTCTATTGCTGTGCAAAAGACCGGCCTTACAGGTTCTGACCGATTTCTTGGTGTGCTTTTTGGTGCAGCACGTGGTGCCCTTATCGTAGCTATTGTTACCATGATTATTAGTAAAAGTTCATTAGTTCAAAAAGAAAACTGGTGGCAAGCATCACAACTTAAGCCATATGCATTACGTGCAGCAAATATTGTTCAAGCAATTACACCAGATGAATTTAAGTCCTATCTTCCAGGCGTTTCGGAGACTGCATCACAACCAGATACTGAGACAACTACTCCTAATGAACCGTCTATTGAAGAAGCGGTAAATAATTCTGAACAAAAAGAAACAAGTGATACCTTAAAGAACGCTCAAGAGATTCCAGCAGAAACAGAACTTTCTCCTAAATAGCTTATTTTTTTACTTTCCACTTCTAACTTAAAAGTTACTTAATATGTGTGCAATAGTCGGTCTATTTGGCCAAACTCCGGTTAACCAAGCTATTTATGATGCGTTAACAGTTTTGCAACATCGTGGGCAAGATGCTGCTGGTATCGTCACACTTGACGGTAATAAACTATGTATGCGTAAAAATAATGGGCTTGTAAGAGACGTTTTTCGCACACGGCACATGATGTATTTACGCGGCAATATAGGTCTTGGCCATGTACGTTATCCTACTGCTGGATGTTCTAGTTCTGAAGAAGCTCAGCCATTTTATGTGAACTCACCGTTTGGAATAACCTTAGCTCATAATGGTAATTTAACCAATGCAGATGTTTTGCGAGAGGAAATTAGAAACCAAGATCATCGCCATTTAAATACTAATTCCGATACCGAAGTACTGCTTAATATCTTTGCCCACGAACTTGATAAATTCGGCAAACGCTCAATTACACCAGATGAAATATTTACCGCTATTTCGCAAGTACATAAGCGTTGTAAAGGTGGTTATGCAGTTATTTCGCTAATCATGGGGCATGGTTTAGTGGCTTTTAGAGATCCTCATAGTATTCGCCCATTAGTATTTGGTAAACGCCAAGCGGCAAATGGTGAGTTTGAGTATATGGTGGCATCAGAAAGTGTGGCACTAGACTCTTTAGGATTTGATCTGATTCGTGATGTTGGTCCTGGAGAAGGAGTTTATATTGATCTTAAAGGTAATTTACATGTTCAGTCTTGTGCAGAAGATACAGTAGCAACGCCATGTATTTTTGAATATGTGTATTTGGCTCGACCAGATTCAGTCATAGATAATATTTCAGTTTATAAAGCACGTTTGCGTATGGGACAAAAGCTTGGCGAAAAAATTCTTCGCGAACGTCCTGATCATGATATTGATGTAGTTATTCCAATTCCAGATACCAGCAGAACAAGTGCTCTGGAATTGTCCAATGTATTAGGGGTTACACTTCGCGAAGGGTTTATTAAAAATCGTTATATTGGTAGAACATTTATCATGCCTGGACAAGGTATGCGAAAACGATCTATTCGTAAAAAGCTAAACGCCATTGAATTAGAGTTTAAAGATAAAAATGTTTTATTAGTTGATGATTCAATTGTGCGTGGAAACACTTCAGAACAAATTATTCAAATGGCACGTGATGCAGGTGCAAAAAATGTCTACTTTGCTTCTGCAGCGCCTCCAGTTCGACATCCAAATGTGTATGGTATCGACATGCCAGCTGCTAGTGAATTGGTAGCCCATAATCGTAACGAACAAGAAATTTGTGATGAAATAGGGGCTGATTGGTTGATTTATCAAGACTTGCCCGATTTAATTGATGCGGTTTCAAATAATTCTTCGTATATCTCACAATTTGATACTTCATGTTTCTCTGGTGAATACATCACCGGTGATGTAACAAGTGATTATTTAATTGACCTAGAGAAATCTCGATCAGATGCAGCAAAACAACAGCAAGACGAGCAGGATGACGATGAGGAAGAAATTAAATCCTATGGTTTCGGTTAATTAATATATTTTCATATCTATCACTTTTAATAAATATTTAACATGTCAGAAAATAATAATAATAATGATGATAGGCAAAGTTTGGAAATTGACCCTGTTGTGCAAAGCTTGCTGCCAAACTACCTAAAAAGTCGTCGCTTAGAAATTTTTAAACTGCAGCGTTTATTGGCTGATAACTGCTTTGAGAAAATTCGCATTATTGGACATAATCTAAGAGGTTCAGGCGGGCTTTACGGATTAGAAAGGATTAGTGAAATTGGCAAACAAATCGAAGAAAGTGCTTTAATTTCCGATCAAGACAGTCTAGAAAAGAACATCCAGGCTTTGCATTACTTTCTAAGCGGTTTAGATAAAAGCGCTGTATAGATCTTAAGACCCACACTGTTCAATAATTAATCAATTTTAGCTGGGCTATCTGATTGTAAATCAGTAAAATGCATAGTAATTACTACCAAATTAGAAACAGTTCTCAGAAATTACATAGTATATCTGTCATAATAGCTTGTTAATTATGAATATTTCTAGATTTAGGTAGACCATGCCGCTAAAAGCTTTAATCATCGATGATTTCGCTGACTTTCGTAAGTTGATATCACATCACATCACAACTGAGTGGCCTGATGCCGTGGTTGTTGAGCATGATCCTGTCGTTCAGGGCAAGTTGCCAAGTCACTTTACAGGGGCGGGATATGATGTGGTGCTACTCGACCATGAATTAGGTGAGGAAAATGG
>RCMY010002721.1_pt1 | contig 15928 bp, 13 predicted proteins | sample 2041341 | NCBI WGS metagenome assembly RCMY01 (sample SAMN09708234, study PRJNA481090) | Marine sediment metagenome, whole genome shotgun sequencing project. | reverse complement strand
GCGGATTACCCGGCACCTGTTTGGGTCGCGATGGAATATCGCTATATGCCGCCGATCCAGACGTTGATCGCTGAGGTCGAGGCGGCGACAGGTGGTCCGACGATGTTAACCATCCGCGAGCACCGGTTTCCGTTCTTGCCCAAGGTTGGTGATTGGAACCGGTTCAACCGATATACGGGTGGAACTTTGGTTGAGAAATGCTGCCACTTCTTTGATTTGATGAGATTAATTCTAAAATCGGAGCCGGTGCGGATCGTTGCTAGTGCTGGTCAGGATGTGAACCACAAGGACGAAAGCTATCTTGGTGAGACGCCCGATATCTGGGACGGGGCTTATGTGATTGTGGAATTTGCGTCTGGGGCGCGGGCCATGTTGGAACTGTGCATGTACGCCGAAGGGTCGCGGTATCAGGAAGAGATTTCGGTGGTCGGGCCTGCCGGCAAGATTGAGGCCTTTGTTCCTGGCCCGGGACGGTTCTGGCCGACGCACCTTGGCGAGGCTCCGGTGCCGCAAGTGATCGTGTCGCCGCGCCATCCCAAGGGGCCGCAAATGGTTGAAATTCCAGTAGATCCTACGATTTTGGAGGCTGGAGATCATAATGGATCGACGTTCTACCAGCACGTGCGGTTCCTTGATCTGGTGCGTGGAGTTGGGACATTGGACGTGACGTTAATGGATGGGGCGCAGGCCGTTGCGATGGGGCATGCAGCACAAGAGGCGGCTTTGGGCGGAGGCGTGGTGCGACTTGCGCCGCCGAACGTCGCAAGCGACATCGACGTGTCGCAAGAAGGCGCGATGGGCTAGGGGCGACTTCGCAAACTTCCGCGTGAAAGCTGCGGAGAGATGCGATGACGTTTCGTGATTTAAGCTCAGTGATGCAACCGCTTGCCAAAGCAACGGGGCTGCCGAACGAATTTTACACTTCAGACGAAGTCTACGCGGCTGAACGCGAGGCGCTTTGGTTCGCGTCTTGGGCTGGGATTTGTTCTGTTGCGGATGTTTCCGAACCGGGCGACGCACGGCCCATCGATTTCTTGGGCGTGCCACTTTTCGTTTTGCGCGGAAAAGACGGGCTTCTGCGGGTTTTTCAGAACGTTTGCCGCCATCGCGGGATGATCCTTGTGACGGAGCCGCGCAAGATCGAAGGCGCCATACGCTGCCCATACCATTCGTGGTGTTACAATCATCAGGGCGACTTGGTGGCGACGCCGCATGTGGGGGGGCCGGGTCAGAATTCGCATCCGGATGTCAATCGCGAGACATTGGGGCTTATCGAAGTGCGTAGTTATGTGTGGTTCGGGGTGGTCTATATTAACTTTTCGGGCGACGCGCCTGAATTCACAGATTTGCACGGTGATCTGATCGCGCGGTGGGCCGAATTCGACGTGCCGCTTTGTCACGGCGGTGCTGACAGCACATTCACGTTGGAGTGCCGTACGAACTGGAAGTTGGCGGTCGAGAACTATAGCGAAAGCTATCATCTGCCTTGGGTGCATCCCGGATTGAACAGCTATTCGCGCCTGGAGGACCACTATCACATTGAAGTTGATGGGAAATTTTCGGGGCAAGGAACAGAAGTTTACCGTCAGCTTAAAGGGGATGACGGTGATGTATTTCCTGATTTTCCGGGGCTTTCGGACAAGTGGGACAAGGGCGGTGAGTACATCACGTTGACGCCCAATGTGATGCTTGGTGTGCAGCGGGATCATGTCTATTCGATCATTCTTGAGGCGAAGGGGCCTCGGATGACGCGCGAGCATGTTCATATTTACTACGCGTCCGATAAGACGTCGGATGAGCTTCGCCGCAAGAACGCGGAATTGTGGAAGGGTGTTTTCATTGAAGACATCGAAGTTGTGGAAGGAATGCAGGCCGCGCGGGGCGCTCCGGGGTTTGATGGGGGACGGTTTTCGCCTGCGATGGATGGGCCGACGCATTTGTTTCACCGCTGGGTCGCAAGCCGAATGATGTCGGGCGGCGATGCGGGTCATTAGCGCGGTTTGTCGAATGACGTGTGTTCCGAGGGTGAAGCTTTGAGTCAGCCGACGTTGGAAGCGCGCCTTTTGGCAGCGCATGGTGCCGATGACAGGTGGGCGTTGGTGGACCTTTACGACGAGGCGTCGCGTCTTACGGATGACGTTGAAAATCTTGAGAAATATAGCTTTTATCTGACCCATTCTTGGGTGTTCGCGCTTGAGACGGATCATCCGAAGGCAGCAGAATTGAAGGCCCTACTGGTTCGGCACGGACGGGTTTGACGGAAGGACATTCGGCGAATGGGGATAGTGGAATGAGATCACAGGCGCGAGTTGTGGTGATCGGTGGCGGCGTGGTGGGGTGTTCGGTTCTGTATCATCTGACCAAGTTGGGCTGGTCGGATGTGATGTTGGTGGAGCGGTCTGAGTTGACGTCCGGGTCCACTTGGCATGCCGCGGGCGGGTTTCACACGTTGAATGGCGACACGAATATGGCCGCACTTCAGGGGTATACGATCCGGCTTTATCGCGAATTGGAAGAACTGACCGGGCAGTCGTGCGGATTGCATCACGTGGGCGGTATCACGTTGGCGGACACGCCGGAGCGGTTGGATATGTTGAAGGCGGAGCGGGCCAAGCATCGATATATGGGGCTTGAGACTGAGCTTCTTTCCCCAAGCGAAATCAAGGCGATGGCGGAACTTGTGAATGTGGAAGGCGTGCTTGGAGGGCTTTACGATCCGCTTGATGGGCATTTGGACCCGTCGGGGACAACATACGCATATGCAAAAGCTGCGCGGATGGCGGGAGCCGAGATTGTGACACAAACACGGGTTTTGGAGACAAATGCGCGACCCGATGGGGGCTGGGATGTTGTGACCGCGGCCGGGACGATAGTTGCAGAGCATGTTGTGAATGCGGCCGGGCTTTGGGCGCGTGAAGTCGGGGCAATGGCGGGGGTGAATTTGCCGCTGATGCCGATGGCGCATCAGTACCTTCTGACGGATGACTTGCCGGAAATTTACGAGCGCGAAACCGAGTTTCCGCATGTGATGGACCCCGGTGGTGAAAGCTATCTGCGACAGGAAGGGCGAGGTTTATGTATCGGATTTTATGAGCAAAAATGCGAACCTTGGTCGGTTGATGGCACGCCTTGGGATTTTGGGCACGAGCTGTTGAGTGACGCGTTTGAAAAGATCGAGGACAGCGTTGCTTTTGCGTATCGACGGTTTCCAGTATTGGAACAGGCGGGTGTCAAAAGCGTGGTGCATGGGCCATTTACCTTCGCGCCGGATGGCAACCCTTTGGTCGGGCCGATCTCCGGCTTGCGCAATTATTGGGTGGCATGTGCTGTTATGGCTGGGTTCAGTCAGGGAGGCGGGGTCGGTTTAAGCCTTGCGCAGTGGATGGTTGAGGGTGAGACCGAACGGGACCCACGCGCGATGGATGTGGCGCGTTTTGGGCATTGGACGACGCCGACATACACATTGGAAAAGGTAGTGGAGAACTATCAGCGGCGGTTTTCGGTGAGTTATCCGAATGAAGAACTGCCCGCCGCGCGGCCTTTTCGGCGCACTCCAATGTATGATGTCTGGGACGATATGAATGCGGTCTTCGGAGTGGGCTACGGCCTTGAAGTTCCCAACTATTTTGCTTTGGACGGAGAGCCGAGATTTGAAACGCCGAGCTTTCGGCGCTCAAATGCGTGGGAAGCGACACGGGCCGAGGTCAATGCCGTGCGAACCGCGGTCGGGATCAATGAAGTCCATAACTTCAGCAAGTTTCGAGTGACTGGACCGAGTGCGCGGGCTTGGCTGGATCTGCTTATGGCGGGGCGCATTCCAAAGCCTGGGCGTCTTTCGCTATCACCGATGTTGTCGCACAAGGGTCGTTTATTTGGAGACTTTACAATCGCGTGTGTGAAAGATGAGGAATTTTTCCTGACTGCAAGTTATGGCTCGCAGGATTTCCATTTGCGATGGTTCGAGACGCATGCAGTTGCGGGTGTGTCGGTAGAGAATGTTTCGGATCTTGTGACGGGCTTCCAAATTGCGGGACCAAATGCGCGCCGGCTTTTGCAAAGTGTCACGTCTGGTGACGTTTCTTCCTACGCTTTTCGGTTTTTGGATGTGAAACGGATGACCGTTGGATTGCTCAATTGCCGGGTGCAACGGGTCAGTTACACAGGTGATTTGGGCTATGAGATTTATTGCGACTTGTTAAGCCAAAGAGCGCTTTTCGACACGTTGTGGCAGGCCGGTCAGGAATTGGGGATCCGACCATTTGGAATGCGGGCAATGATGTCGTTGCGATTGGACCGATTTTTCGGGTCTTGGCAAAGAGAATTTTCGCCAGACTATACGGCGGCTGAAACCGGTTTGGAGCGCTTCATCGACTTCAAAAAATCGGTAGATTTTATTGGCCGGGACGTCGCGATGTATGAGCGGGAGAACGGAACAGCAAAGGTTCTATGCGCTTTTGAGGTTGATGCAACGGACGCCGACGTCTTTGGGTATGAACCGATTTGGCAAGATGGTTCAGTCGTCGGGTTTTGTACATCTGGTGGGTACTCGCATTGGCAGGACCTCTCGATCGCGTTTGGGTTCCTGCCGACGAAGGGTCTCGAGAACAATTCAAAGTACGAGATAGAAATATTGGGACAGCGCCATGCTGCGCGACGCCTCCTTTCCCCGAAGTTTGATCCAGACGGTCAGCGCATGCGCGGATAATTCGGCGCGCTAATAGAAATCTAGAAGTCCTCCCAGTTATCATCATCAGCAATGGCAAGTGCTCCGTCGCTGATGCCTGATGCGCGCCGCGGCGTTGTGGGTGCCGTGAACTTTTGCGAAGTTTGCGCGCTGGAAGTCGACGGAGAAGATTTGAGCCGATCTTCAATTGAGGGCGGCGTGGCGTGTTGCTGCGGGGATTGCTGCGCGGTGACGGACTTTGCGCCTGACGTGCGAAACCGGGTCGTGGTCGAGACAAGTGCATTTGCTTCGGCCGTTAGCGTATGGGTTGCCGCTGTGGTTTCTTCGAACATCGCGACATTCTGTTGTGTGACCTGATCGAGTTGGCTGATGGCCGTGTTGATCTCTTCAAGGCCTGTTGATTGCTCGCGTGCTGAGGCTGCAATTCCGGTGACATGCTCTTCAATGTAGCCGACGGATGAGACGATCTCGGTCAGCGCGTCGCCTGCTTTATCAACGAGGGAAACACCGCGTTTGACTTGATTTCCTGAGGTGGAAATCAGTGTGTTAATTTCACGGGCAGCTTCGGAAGAGCGTTGGGCAAGGGCGCGAACTTCGGAGGCAACGACGGCAAAGCCGCGTCCTGCGTCACCCGCCCGGGCGGCTTCGACGCCGGCGTTTAGGGCCAATAAGTTGGTTTGAAACGCGATGTCGTCAATGACAGAGATGATACGTGATATTTGCTCGGAAGAGTTGGCGATTTCACCCATTGCATCAACTGCTTCGCGCACAACGGTGCCGGAGGCTTCAGCGTTTTTGCGTGCATCTGTGACGACGTTGCTTGCCTTGTTTGCGCCATCCGCTGCCGACGCGACCGAAGCCGTGATCTGTGTGAGGGCCGCGGCGAATTCTTCGAGTGTCGCGGCCTGCTGTTCTGTGCGTCGTGATAGGTCGTCTGCGGCGCCGGAAATATTGCCGGCCTCGCCAAGGATCGAGCTTGAATTATCCAGGACAAGCGAGACGGCTTCGTCGAGGGCGCGAACGGACTCGTTGAAGTGACTGCGCAGGGTTTCGTAATCAGCGTCGAACGGTGTCTCTAAGCGAATGGTCAAGTCGCCCTGAGACAGTGCCGTAAGTGCGGCACTGAGCGTATCGACCACCAACTTTTGTGCTTTTTCAAGGGCCGCAGTCGCCTGAAGGGCATCGCGATTGATATTTTCAGCCGCAGTGATGTCGGTGCCGAGGAACACGTATCCGGTGGTTTGCCCGTCGCGGTCGAGGATTGGCGTAACGCTGCCTGAGACAATGCAGGAGCTTTGGTTGTGGCGCAGCTCAAACTTGTCGAAGATGGAGTGGCCAGTGGCGGCGCCTTTTAGCGACACGTCCTTGGACGTAGGTGCGATAAAGTCATCTATGCTGATCGGCATTGCGGCGGAAAGCACGTTGGGGAACACGTCGATCATGCGGGCATTCAGATTTTTAAGCTTCGCCGAACTGTCAAAGTCAGCGCGCATCTGGTCGGCCTCAAGAGCGGCAATGATGGCGTTGTTCGTGCCCGATAATGTGATGTCTGCCCATTCGAAAATATAGCCAATGGGGGCGCTGTTGATGCTAAGCACTTGGTTAATCTTTAGCGCAATAATCTGTTGCCCAACCCTTAAATCGCGAAATACCGGGAAAGTGCCCTTACTGACCATCGCGCTGATGGCTTGGTGGTCGCGCACGGATTGCGTGAGCGGCTTTCCGATCAGATCGTTGGCGCAATTGGCACCTTCGTTGAACATTGCGGGGGCGGTGGTCGCAAGGAAGTCCTCGAAAGCTGCGTTGAAATGCGTCAGTTCAAGGTCAATGTCGGTCATCGTAAGCGCGGTTGAGGAGCCTTGGAAACCTGCACTTTTGAACAATGCGTCCTGCGTCACGCTTTCGGCAGCGTGGAGTTGGGCGCGCAATTGCTCGAGTTCGCGAGAGAGTAACCCGATTTCATCTCGGCGTCCTTGCCCGGCAATCTCGTTAGTCAAATCGCCCTTCGACATGTCAGCAGTGCGTTTGGCCACACGTGCCAGCGGAGCGGCGAGAGAATAGCGAAAGAACGCGCCCGCCGCCCCCAAGACCAACAGGAATACCCCAGCCGCCGTTGCATGGTTGCGCCATTGTGCGGCATGTAGTTCCGCCAAGGCCGGCGCGTCGGTCCAAGCGATTGCGAGCGCGCCGGTCGCGATGCCTTCTTCAGTCACACCGATTGGGACGGCGACCCAAAGACTGTCCCCTGTCGTTTCGGAAGTAGCCGTTAACATCGACGTTGTTGCCAATGTTGCAAGGTCGGGTCCCACAGGCGTGCCGATCTGCGCGATGATCTCGGAGCCTGCGTTGACAACAAGGATGGACGAGATTTTGGATAAGTGCCCGTCCATGAGCGTTTGGATTGTCGACAAGACATTTTCGGTTTTGCCAAACCGAACGGCGCCTTCAAGCCCGACGGCGGTTAGATGTGTCACGTCGCGGGCAAGAATTTGCATGCCGTTTTGGGATATCTCTTCTGACATCTTGTCGGCGTTGTATGTCAGAAGCCCCGCAACAGATAGCGTGGCTGCTGACAGAATTAGCAGACATTTGATCAGGATCGATACCCGGATGAAACCAGAGGCGGTTTTTGCAGTTTCGGAGGTCATGCTGGCAATCCAGTTTTTTTACATAAGGCTTTCGGCGTCGACACCAACGGTTACGGCTCCGATAGCGGCCCCCGTGGCAGGGTCGACGAGTGTGAAGGAGACCTGCGCCTGATAGCGCTGTGTGGATTCGTCCAGTTCGACCTCTGAGATATGAAACCCGTCCGTGCCGCGGCCATATGTTTCGCTGTGTTTGGCCTCGTCACCTTGCCAAAAATCAGATGTCATATCGCTGGCAGCGACGTTCAGGCCTTGGGCGTCGGTGATGAATATTTCGGTAATCGCAGCGCCGGAACCAGCGACCTGATCGCGTAGGAAATTGGCGGCAACGTTTTCCAGAACCGGCGTGATTGTCGGTGTGTCGGAGGTTCCCACTTCGGCCCGCCACGCCTGGTCGAGCGCGTCAATGTCGGACTGACTGTAGCCGGCGGTTTGAGCGTTTTGCGCATTCACAGCGTCCACAAGCACCTGCGCATTGGACCAACTTGAGATCTGGGATTCGAAATAGGATTGGGCGGCGGCTTGGAATTCATCGGCGGCAAGCGGAGTCGCCATCAGAAGCGGTACAAGCACGGTCAGAGCGCGAATTTTCATTGTAAGGGTCCTTTGTAAAACACATGTCCAAGTTCTAGACAGAGGCTTTAGGTCAGAACCCTTTCGAGGCCATTAATCCGTCGAATATTCTCTAAAATGCGGTGCAGTTTTTGCGGTTCCGCATCGCGTCTAACAGCGCAGCCGAGGCGTTTTGGATTGTCCAGGCACGCTCGCCACGCTCTCGGAAAAGCCCGACGGCGGGTGGGCGAGAACCCAAGGCGCGGGGCTTGGCTTGACGGGAGAAGAAGCTGCGATAATACCGGGCGCAACGGGGGGCTCATGGCGGATACACCAGCGATTGCAGTTGTCGGGGCGGGGCTGATCGGGCGCACGCACGTAGATGTTGTGGCAAAGGGTGCGCGGCTTGCGGCGATTGTCGATCCGGACCCGGCGGCGGAAGGGTTGGCCGCGCAGCACGGGGCTGTGTGGTTCGACGATCTGGAGGCGTACCTTGACGCGCATCGCCCGGACGGGGTGATCCTTGCGACGCCAAATCAGATGCACGTGACGCAGGGATTGGCCTGCGTGCGGGCCGGAGTGCCGGTGCTGATTGAGAAGCCGATAGCGAATGATGTAGCGTCCGCAACCGCTTTGATGGCAGAGGCCGAAGCGGCGAATGTGGCGATTTTGGTGGGCCATCATCGGCGGCACAATCCGTTGGTGGCGGCGGCAAAAGCGGTTTTGGAAGAGGGGCGTTTGGGGGAAGTTGTGGCGGCGACGGCGCAGTTTTGGCTTTATAAGCCGGACGATTATTTCGCTCCGAACTGGCGACGCGAGACGGGGGCGGGGCCGGTTTTCATCAACTTAATCCATGACATTGATCTGATGCGGTATTTCTGCGGTAATGTCGTAAATGTGCAAGCGATGGAGTCGCGTTCGGTGCGGGGGTTTGAGGTTGAAGACACGATGGCGGTCCTTTTGCGGTTCGAAAATGGAGCGCTTGGGACGGTGACTGTGTCCGATACGATATCCGCCCCCTGGAGTTGGGAATTCACAAGTGGCGAGAACGCGGTCTACCCCCATGTCGCCACCAGTTGTTACAAAATCGGCGGCACGCACGGGGCATTGTCAGTGCCGGATATGCGGCTTTGGCGGCACGAGGGCGCGCGCAGTTGGTGGGAGCCGATTGGTGTCGAGACGATTGCCTTTGAGGCGGCGAGCCCCTTGATGCGTCAGTTCGCGAATTTCGTCGGTGTGATCCGAGGGGATGAGGCGCCGTTGGTCAGTGGGCGCGAAGGGCTGGAGAGTTTGCGGGTGGTTGAGGCGATCAAAATGGCGGCGGGTACAGGCGGGACGGTGGACTTGTGAGCGATGTATATTCCACGAGCATGCTGATTGCTTTTGCCATTGGGTTGTTGGCGACAGGGGCCGTTTCGGGCGTCTTGGCGGGGCTGCTGGGCGTTGGCGGCGGGATCGTCATTGTGCCGGTGTTGTTCTTGCTCGGGGGTTTGCTGGGGCTCCCCGATGCGGTGGCGATGCCGATGGCGGTGGGGACGTCGCTGGCGACGATCATCCCGACTTCGATCTCGTCGGCGCGCGCGCATCGCAAGCGGGGCAGTGTGGACGTGGAATTGCTGCGCAGTTGGGGCGTCCCGGTGTTCGCGGGCGCTTTGGTCGGGGGCGTGTTGGCGAATTTTGTGTCGGGGGCGTTTTTGACCGGGCTGTTCGGCGTCGTGGCGTTGTTGGTGGCGGCGAATTTGGCCCTGCCGCGCACGATTGTGGTGGCCGACGCTTTACCGACCGGGGCCGCGAAGGTCGGCGTGCCCGCCGGGATCGGAGTGTTTTCGGCGTTGATGGGGATTGGCGGCGGGACGTTGTCGGTGCCGATCTTATCGGCGTTCTCGTATCCGGTTCACAAAGCAATCGGAACGGCGGCGGCATTGGGGTTGGTGATTGCGGTGCCTGCCGTTGTGGGGTTCATTTGGGCGGGGTGGGAGGCTGATCTTCGGCCACCGTATTCATTGGGTTTTGTGAGCGTGCCTGCGGCGGTGTTGATCTTTTCGATGAGCGTGCTGACGGCTCCAATGGGGTCCCGATTGGCGCACCGCTTAGATGCGAAAGTATTGAAAAGGGTGTTTGCGCTGTTTCTCTTTGTGACGGGGATGCGCATGGTGTGGCAGGTTTTGGGTTTAGGCTGACACGGGAGAGACGGCGATGAAGGTTGCAGCAATTGGGCTAGGGTCCATGGGTTACGGAATGGCGGCATCGCTTTTGCGCGCGGGCCATAATGTGCATGGGTTTGATGTGAACGCGGATGCGGCGGCGCGGTTTCGCGCAGACGGCGGCGCGGATGGCGCATTGGTGGACGTTGCCGCTGGCCTGGAAGCTGTGGTCGTTGTGGTGTTGAACGCCGCGCAGACAGAGACGGTGCTGTTTGGAGACGGCGGCGTTGTGGCGGAATTGTCTGCGGGCGCTGTCGTGATGGCCTGCGCGACAGTGCCACCAGCGTTCGCGCGGGAGATGGAGGCACGGTGCAACGCAGTGGGTGTGCATTATATCGACGCGCCAATTTCGGGCGGATCGGTGAAGGCGGCGGCGGGCAAGTTGTCGGTGATGGCGTCCGGTGCGCCAGAGGCATTCGACGCGGCCGCGCCGGTTTTGGAGGCTTGCGCCGAGACGGTGTTCCGCCTTGGCGACGCGGCAGGTGCCGGGTCGGCGATGAAGGCGGTGAACCAACTGCTGGCGGGTGTGCATATCGCAGCGATGGCAGAGGCCATGACGTTTGGCATGACGCAGGGGATTTCGCCGGAGGATTTCGTGAAGGTCATTCCGCAATGCGCGGGGACGAGCTGGATGTTGGAGAACCGCGCGCCGCATATCGTGGCGGGGGATTATACGCCGCATTCGGCGGTGGATATCTGGCCCAAAGATTTGGGTATCGTTTTGGACATTGCGCAGGGGGCGAAGTTTGGCGCTCCGGTGACCGCGGCGGCGATGCAGCAGTTTGTGGCGGCGTCGGGGTCTGGTTTCGGGCGAGAGGATGATGCGGCGGTGGCGAAGGTTTATGCGCGCAACGCCGGGCTGACATTGCCGGGGGACGACTAAGGTATGGCGACTTTACTGGGCGCGATTGCAGATGATTTCACCGGAGCGACGGATTTGGCGGGCTTGCTGGCGCGCTCGGGCGTGGCTGTTTCGTTGCGGATTGGTGTGCCTGATGGGCCTCCGGGCGAGGACACGGCTCCGTTCGAAGTGATCGCGTTGAAGTCGCGCACCGCTCCGGTTTCGGAAGCTCTGGAGGGGTCTTTGGCGGCTTTGGACTGGTTGAAGGCGGCGGGGGCAGAGCGGTTTTTCTGGAAGTATTGCTCGACGTTTGATTCCACACCCGAGGGGAATATCGGTCCCGTGGCAGAGGCGATGATGGCGCAGCTTGGGGCAGAACAGACGATCTATTGCCCAGCGTTTCCGGAGAACGGGCGCTCGATCTATATGGGGAACCTGTTTGTGGGCCAGCAGCCGTTGGCCGAAAGCCCGATGAAGGATCATCCGCTGACGCCCATGCGGGATTCCAATTTGATGCGGTTGCTTGAGCCTCAAGTGAAGGGCGCGGTTGGTTTGGCGGATCATTTGACGGTTGCGCGGGGCGTGGATGCGTTGCGGGCGCGGCTGCAGGCTTTGGCAGGCGAGGGCGTGGCGCATGTGGTCGTTGACGCCGTGGCGGACGCGGATTTGCGGGTGATCGCGCAAGCCTGCCGAGACATGGCGTTGATGACGGGCGGGTCGGCTGTTGCGATGGCCTTGCCGGAATTGCTGATTGAGGCGGGCGTGTTGTCGCGCTTGGACGCGGCGTTTCATGCACCAGTTGTAGGGCCGGGCGCAGTGGTGTTGTCGGGGAGCGCCTCGGCGATGACCAACGCTCAGGTCGCAGCGTTCAAGGCAGACAATCCGTCGTATCGTTTGGATCCTTTGGTTTTGGCCGAACAGGGTGTTGGTGCGGCTGAGGTTTGGTTGCGCGAGCATTCACTGGATGTGACGCCGATGATCTATGCGACCGCGACACCCGCCGAGGTGCGCGCCGTTCAGGAGAAATTGGGCCGGGACCGGGCAGGGGCATTGGTTGAGGCCGCGCTGGGCGCTTTGGCTGTCACTGCACGCAACGCAGGGCGGCGGCGGTTTGTATCGGCGGGCGGCGAGACCTCGGGCGCGATCACGCAGGCTTTGGGTGTCACCCGTTTGGATGTCGGGCCGGAAATAGCGCCCGGCGTGCCATGGTGTTTTGCCAAGAGCGATGGCGCGGACATTGCGATCACGCTGAAGTCCGGGAATTTCGGGGCGGAAGGCTTTTTCGCAACGGCGTTGGAGCGGCTATCCACACTTTAAGACGGCGGTGGTCCAAGCGTGCGGCGCAGGCGGATGTCGGTTTGCAATTCGACGCTGTCGGGTGTTGTGCGATTGGTGACCATTTCGACCAACATTCCAGCGGCACGACGACCCATTTCGCGGTGGGGTACGTGGACGGTTGTTAGCGGAGGGTCTGCGAAGCTTGCCAATTCGATGCCGTCAAATCCGGTGATTGAAACGTCGTCAGGCACGGACATGCCCATTTCCTTAGCCGCGCGCAAAGCCCCGAAGGCAAGAACGTCGTTGCCGCAAAACACAACCGTCGGGCGCGGTGTCCAGGCCATGAGCTGGCGGAAGGCGGCTGCTCCGGTTTCGATGCCGTAGGTGGTTTCGATCACGTGGATGCGGTCGGGGTCGAGGCCAGCCTCGGCTGCGGCCAGCATTACGCCCGCCAATCGGTCGCGGGCGCGGTCGTTGCTGGCGGAATGCGCGGAGATCATTCCGACCTGTCTGTGGCCCTTTTCAAAGACGATACGTGCCAGGTCAGCCATGGCGTTTTTGTTGGAAAAGCCAATAGCGGGCAGGTCGCCGTCTTTGTCGTAGGCCCAAGCGAGCAGGGTTGGAATATTGCGGGCTTTCAAGAATTCCCGGACGTGGTCGGCGCGGTGATAGCCAATGAGAAGGAGGCCGTCTGCACCGCGCGCGGCCAAGGTGCGGATTTGTTCTTCTTCCAGCGCTTCCTGATAGGATGAACTGGCGACCAGTAGCGTATAGCCGTGACGCCCGAGCTCTTCCTGAAACGCTTGGATTCCGCGCGCGAAAATCGCGTTTTCCATCGTCGGGATAACTGCGCCGATGGTATTGGTTTGTTTGGCTGCCAAAGAACGGGCGCTGAAATTCGGCGCGTAGCCTAGGTCTTTCACGGCCTCCATTACGCGGGCGCGGGTGCGCTCGATAACTTGGTCGGGAGAGTTCAGGCAACGCGACACCGTGGCGGTCGACACTTTTGCAAGTCGCGCGACATCGGCAAGCGTTGGAACGACCGAAGCGGGCGTTAATGAAGGCGGTTCGCGAGTCATGGGCACCTTTGGTTTTCACCGCGACTATATATCGGGCGTCATTCGTAACCAAGTGATGTAAGAGCTTGCATTAAAAAATGTAAGCGCTTACATTTATCTCGAATCGTCGGTTAACGGCGACACGGGGAGAACACAGTATGGCACTTTTGATATCGGCTCTGCTTGTTGTCGTATTTGTCGCAAATGTTGCGATCGGCTCGGTTTCGGGCAATCCCATTCTTGGCAACGTACCAGAAATGCTGCTGCTCTTCGCGGCCTCGATTTTCTTCGTGGCGGCGATTTTGAAGCACGAAGCGGCTGCAAAAAATAAATCAAACAACGATCAATGAAAAATCTCAGGGAGAGACACATGGATAAGACGAAAACGGAGCTGGCGTCTGCCGCGCGCCGCAATTTTCTGAAGCTTGCCGGAACAGGTGGCTTTACGGCTGCAATGGTCATCGGCGCAGGCGGAATGCTATGGTCAAGCGCTGCTGTAGCGCAGACTGCAAACGAAGAGCGCGAGCGCGAAGCGAATGCCGATCACGTTATGACTTTGGCGACTGCTTATGTGCTTGGCGCATCGCGCAGCTACCCGATCATGCAGCTCGACCTCAAAGAGAACATCCAGAATGCAACCAACGGCAAAGTCTACGTGAAGCTTGCGCCGGGCGGTCAGCTTGGTGCTGGTGGTGCTTTGGTTCAGGCAGTTCAGGGCGGCACGATCCAGTGTGCGCAACATTCGCTGTCTAACTTTGCTCCGTTCGCATCGGCTGCTGACTTGATCAACATGCCGTACTTCTGTGGTTCCAACCAGCGTTTCACAAACCTTGTGACGTCGGACGCTTGGAAATCCGAAGTGCATCCAAAGGTTGAGGCGTCTGGCTTTAAGCCGCTGTTCTACATCAACATTGACCCACGGGTTGTCGCGGTCCGCAAGGGCGGCGCAGGCGCTGTCATCACTCCAAGCGATCTGGCTGGCGTGAAGTTCCGCGTTCCCGGCTCGGCGATGTTGCAGCAGTATTACCGTATGGTCGGCGCTAACCCGACACCGGTTGCATGGGGCGAAACACCTTCGGCGATCAAACAGGGCGTTGCAGACGCGCTTGATCCATCCGTTGGCGCGCTGTTCGTCTTTGGCTTTAAGGACATTCTGAGCCACGTGACCTTCACTCAAGCTGTTCCGGACAGTCAGGTTTACTCGATGAACCTTGAGTGGTTCAACGGCCTGCCTTCCGATGTTCAGGACGGTATTGAGTTTGCCGGTGAAATGACCGCGCATCAGAACCTTGCCAAAGTGCCGTCGGCGCGTGCCTATGCAATGGCCGAGCTGCGCAAAGCTGGCGTAGAATTCCACTCATTGACCGAAGATCAGCTTGCTGTGTGGAAAGAAGCCGGTGGCTATCAGCGCAGCGAATGGGACAACTTCAAAGTTGAGTTGGCCGGATCCATGGACGTCTTTGCGAAGCTTGAAGAAGCTGCAGGCACAATGGGCCGTTACTACGTCCACGACGCTTAAAGACTTTAAGGCGGCGCCCAAGCGGTGCCGCCTTTTATTCGAAGAGAACTTACTCACTCATTTAAGCGACAGACGTGTGTGGTGCGCCCAAAAAGGCGGCATCCGGTCGGGAGGACTGTAATGTCAGGAACGCTCAAAGCCATAGACAAGAATGCGGAGCGCTGGGCGCTTTTGGTGTTCTACGTCATGTTGGTTGGTACAATGTTTATCGAGGTCGTGCGGCGCGAAATGTTTTCGTATTCGTCCATTTGGGGCGAAGAGATTGTCCGTTATTCGTTCATCTACCTTGCGTGGATCGGGGCGGCGGCGGCAGTCAAAGAGCGCGGCCATATTCGCATCGACGTAATCATGGAATACATCAGCCCGCGCCTGAAAGCGCTGCTGTATATGTTCGGTGACATTGTGATGGCCGCAGTCGCGATTGTCGCGCTCTACTGGTCGTATGAGGCTGTGCATGTGAGCTGGAAGTTCGGCTCGGTGACGCACGGCCTGCGTATTTCTCAGGTCTGGTTCCTGTCGGCTGTTCCCATCGGGTTTGCGTTGGTGATGGTGCGGCTCGTTCAGTCTTTCCTACGTGACATCAATGACTTTCGTGCCGGGCGACCGGTTTACGAAGGCGACAAGCTTTTTGACTGAGGGGCCGGTAAATGCTTTGGAATACACTTGAACAAACGGTTGAGCTTGGCTGGGACTTTTATGGCCCCGTTCTGCTCTTCGTCTTTCTGATTGCTTTAGCGGTTCCGGTCTGGGCTGCGATTGGTGCGGCTGCGATTGTGATGCTGATGTGGTCGGGGGCGTTGCCTTTGTCTTTGATGGGCGAGAGCCTGTTTCACGGCATCGACCACTTCGCTTTGACGGCGGTGCCGCTGTTTATTCTCACAGGTGACGTGCTGGTGCGGACCGGTCTGTCGAGGAAGTTCCTCGATGTGGCCGAGGCGCTGACGCAGTTTGCCAAAGGCGGCTTTGGATCGGCCACGGTTTTGGTTTGTGGCATGTTCGCGGCCATCTCGGGTTCGGACGCGGCGGGTGCGGCGGCAGTTGGCCGGATGACGATCGACCGTTTGGTCGAGAGCGGATATCCACGCCCTTACGCCTGCGCACTGGTGGCTGCGGGTGCCTGTACGGGCATTTTGATCCCACCGTCGAT
>RCMY010002720.1_pt1 | contig 15930 bp, 15 predicted proteins | sample 2041341 | NCBI WGS metagenome assembly RCMY01 (sample SAMN09708234, study PRJNA481090) | Marine sediment metagenome, whole genome shotgun sequencing project. | reverse complement strand
CCGTCTTCGTCCTCGACGACGAACCGAGCATCAACGCCTTCGCTGCGGGCTGGGGGTCGGAGGACGCCATCATCGGGGTGACCGGTGGCGCTCTCGCCCACCTCGATCGTCGCGAGCTGCAGGGCGTGATCGGGCACGAGATGTCACACATCGGCAACCGCGACACGCAAGTCAAGACCAGAATCGTCGGCTGGGTCTTCGGCATCGCCGCACTGGCCATCATCGGGCGAGTCATGCTTGCTGGGTCGTTCTTCGGCGGCCGCCGACGCGGCCGTCAGGGCGACTCCGTGGCGGTGCTCATGCTGGCCGGACTCGGGCTGCTTCTCGTCGGCTCGGTCGGTGTGCTCTTCGGCCAGTTGATCCAGGCTGCGGTCTCTCGTCAGCGCGAATACCTCGCCGACGCCTCCGCCGTCCAGTACACGCGGGACCCATCTGCCCTGGGCGATGCCCTGCTCAAGATCGGAGCTGCTGGTTCGGGCAATCGGATGCGGTCTCCCCATGCGACCGAGACCAGCCACCTCTTCTTCAGCGAAGCGGTCGGCACTGCCTTCGCCTCGCATCCACCGCTCGAGGACCGAATCCTCAGACTTCTCCCCGATTGGGACGGCACGTTCCCGGACCTCGAGGCTTCCCTCGAATCGGTCGCCACCGACTCGCGCTCATCGAATCGGGCACGCCGTGAGCCCGTCGGTGGTCCGTGGGGTCTACGTCCCCCGCCACCAGGCCACCGTCCTCCGCCACGCTGGTAGGGACGAGGCTCGCCATCGGCGACCGGCCGAGCGATCAGCCCGTCGGGCCGAAGACGTCGCTCGGCGTGCCCGAATAGCAGCCGATCACATATGGGAAGTCGCCGGTGATGTGATAGCCGTAACGGCCGTCGATCTCGATGCCGTTGCATGCGTCGAGATCGCCGGAGTCTGCGACATACTCGTAGTCGCCGATGAACTGGCCGTTGTAGTGGTCGCTCTGCACGTTCCCGACCGCCGTCGGAGTCACGTAGTCGGCAACGTCGGCGCGGGTGCCGGACTTCAGCTGGTAGCTGCTCTGCACGGCCCGAATGCTCCCCTGGTCGTCGGTGAAGCACGGCCCATAGATCGGGAAGCCGTCGCGGGCGAAGCCGATGACGGGTGACTCGGCGGTGCCGTCGCACTCGATGTCGTAGAGGACCAACGGCGTCGAGTGATAGTGGTACAAGCCGGTTGGTTGGACGTGGGCGGAGAACGCGTCGAGCTGGAACGTGTTGAGAGGTGAACCGACGTTGTATCTCCATGGGTGGTCCAGCAGGTTGCCGCCGCAGCCGATCGCTTCGCGGCCGAGTGGATTCGGACCTTCGCCGAAACACGCGGCCGGGAACGCCTCCCAGATCACCCCGTTGAGCATCACGGCGTTCACCGTGAAGTCGAGGTCGGTCGGCTCGGCCTCGACGGTGGGAGTGGACGTGATCTCGAACTGTCAGGCGACCGGCGCCACCTCGGCCGGGAACTCCGCATCGACTCCCATGTCATGGTTGGGGATCTGGTTCGAGGCGAGCGTGCAGACGTCCTCGCCGACAGTGATCGAGAGTTCCCCGATGAACTCGGCTCCTGTGATCACATCGGTCACCGTCGAGGTGTACGTCCCGGAGTGAGTGGCGCAGGTCGGGTCGGTCGAATGCAGGATCGCTTTGGTCAGATCGACCACCTGCTCGGTCGACAGTTCGGTGGATTCGGTCTGAGGGACCGTGGTCTCGGGCTGGCCGCCTGTCGTCTGATCGGATGTGCAACCGGCGGCGACCAACGCGACGGCGATGGTGCTCATCGCGGTGATGGTACGGCGGTGGGGATGGTGGTTCAGGGACATCTCGACGATCAATGTAGGCCGGGTGCGACACGACATCGTCGCGGTCGCCGACGCTCCGGCCCGGTGAGCCTTGCCACTCAGCGTTCGCGCAAGGCGTCGATCAGTCCTGCCTTGTCGAGCTTGGAACGGCCATCGATGCCGACCTCCTTCGCCTTGTCGTAGAGATCGGCCTTGGTCCACTCCTCATACGCCGGCGACCTGCCACCCCGTCGAGCGGTCTCGTGCGGATCGCTGTTCGCGATCCGAGCGGCTTTCTCCTTGCTCATCCCATCGTCGCGAAGCGCCTCATAGCGGTCGGGATCCTTGATCGAAGGCCCTGGTGATTTCGAGCTCGGCATGGTGCAATCCTCCTCGAGAGGTCGGTCGGTGACCGCGTGATACCCGACCCGACGAGCGGCCAAACCGCGAGACGGCCCACCGCGGCTGAGGAACCCGTCGCCCAACGTGAGTGTGGGCGAGGCATCGGGATTCACGGCGAGTTGGTCGCCGCCTCTCGGCTGGCTCCCAGCTCGGGATCGTAGAACTGGGACATGCCGACGGTTTCCCCACCAGAATTCTCGACGACCACTCCTGAGACCGGTTCCATCTTCGACGATGGTCCCGGCGATTCCGGCCCGTCTCGCCGACGGCCGACCGTCCGCTGGGTCGTGCGTGGCCTCGCAGCGATCCTGTTGGTCGCCGCCGGTGCTGCCTACTGGGCGCTCGACACCTATGTACTCGACCACGTCGAGGTCGCCGACGTCGCAGCCTTCGAGTCGGAGGTCCTGGCGGAGAGCCCGATCGCCGAGGCGATCGCCTCCACACCCGACATCGACCCGACCTCCGCGACCATCACCGATGACACCTACGTCAGCGACACGGTGGAGATCTCCATCGAGACGGTGGTCGAGGGGACCGGTGCCGACACCGTCACCTACTACGTGGCGGATGTCCAGGTGACCGATGCGGCCTTGTTGCGTGCGGGATTCGCCGAGAACAAGTTCGGAGAGAACATCATCGACGACACCTCCGAGATCGCCGAGATGTACGACGCCGTCTTTGCCATCAACGGTGACTACTACGGCTTCCGCGACACCGGCATCGTGATCCGCAACGGCGTCGTCTACCGCGACGACGGTGCCCGAACCGGTTTGGTCGCCTATCTCGACGGGACGATGGAGGTCTACGACGAGACCACCACGAGCGCCGAGGAGCTCCTGGCCGACGGTGCCTGGAACACCTGGTCGTTCGGGCCGGCGATCGTCGACGACGGGGTGGTGCTCGACGGGATCGAGGACGTCGAGGTCGACACGAACTTCGGCAATCACTCGATCCAGGGGGAGCAGCCCCGCACCGGTGTCGGCGTCATCGACGCCAACCACTTCGTGTTCGTCGTGGTCGACGGCCGGTCGACCGGCTACAGCCGGGGCGTCACGATGACCGAGTTCGCAGACATCTTCGTCGAGCTGGGTGCGACCACCGCGTACAACCTCGACGGCGGCGGCTCATCGACGATGGTCTTCGACGGGGAGTTGGTCAACGACCCCCTGGGCAAGGGCACCGAACGCGGCACCAGCGACATTCTCTACATCGGCTGATCCAAGACTCAGGAACGGAAGGACCGAACATCATGATCATCCTCATTCCCGCATATGAACCTGACAACAAACTCATCGCCCTGGTGACTGCCATCGGGCAACGATCACCGAGTCAGCAGATCGTGCTGGTCGACGACGGCAGCGGACCCGGATTCGACAACGTGTTCCGCAAGGCCCAAGACCACGGGTGCACCGTGCTGACGCACGAAGGCAACCGTGGCAAGGGAGTGGCTCTGCGGACGGGGTTCTCATACATCGCCGAGCGGTGGCCCGGAGATGACGTGGTGTGTGCCGATTGTGATGGTCAGCACCAACTCGACGACATCACCAAGGTCGTCGATTCGCTCGAGTGTGATGCAGCCCCCATCGTGCTGGGCGCTCGCTCGTTCACCGGTGCCGTCCCGTTCCGCAGCCGGTTCGGGAATTCGGTCACGAGAGCGGCGTTCGCCGTTGCGACCGGCAAGCGTCTGACCGACACCCAGACCGGGCTCCGTGGTTACCGTTCGGAGCTCCTGGACTGGCTGGGAACCGTCGATGGTGATCGGTTCGAGTACGAACTCAACGTGCTGCTTGCGGCGCGAACTCGCCGCATCGAGATCGCCGAGGTGCCGATCCAGACGATCTACCTCGACGACAACGCGTCCTCTCACTTTCGGCCACTGGTCGACTCGGCGAGGATCTACGCGCCGCTGTTGCGCTTCACACTTTCGTCGCTCGGAGCGTTCGCCGTGGACTTCGTGGCATTCCTCGTGCTCATGGCGCTGGGTGTCGGCCTCGGATGGTCGGTCGTCGGTGCCAGGGTGCTGAGCTCGACGTTCAACTACCTCACCAACCGCCGGTTCGTGTTCGCCGACGAGGGTTCGAAGAGCGGATCTGCGCTCCGGTATTTCTCCCTCGTCGCTCTCCTCCTGGGCTTCAACTACAGCGTCCTGCGGACACTCATCAGCGGGCTCTCGATGAACGTCGTCGTCGCAAAGATCTTCACCGAGTCGACCCTGTTCGCCTTCAGCTACCTGATGCAACGCCGCTACGTGTTTGTCGGTGCCAAGCCGCCCACCTCCTCTCCGAACGAGACCAGCGAACTCCTCACAACGAGCGTCTGACCTCTACCGGTCCACGTTTCTCACGGACCTGACCTGAGACGGCCCACATACGGCCGGGCGATGCTGGCTGTACCAGGGTGGGGTCACTAAGATCCCGGGACCCGATCAGCGTGCTGGAGCTGACCGGCCAGCAGCGCTCCAGTCACCCAGCCGAGACCGCAGATCCCGAACTGTGGAGGAGGTCGAGCCGTGTCGGACCCCACCAGCGAACTTGGAGCGTCGCCAGAGGCGTTGCCGACCCGGCCGACCTGGACTGTCAGTTCCCGGATCCTGTTCTTGATGACGGCCGCCGGGTATTGGCTCGGCTCCCGCCTCGCGTTCGAACTCGGCGACCTCTCCGGGCTGGCGGCAGTGTTCTTCATTCCGGCTGGAATCACTCTGGTCCTGCTCGTCAGGTCACCATCGTCGCAGTGGTGGCTGATCCTGGCTGCCGCGGCGCTGGTCGAGTTCGGGAGCGACCTCGAGGCCGGCATCCCCATTTCACCCGCTGCGGGGTTCGCCGCCGCCAACGTCGTGGAGCCGCTGGTGGGGGCCACGCTGATGTGCCGCTGGGCTCCTGGCGCCGCCGGGTTGGCCAAACGACGTAGTGTCGCCGCCTTCCTCGTCGGCGCCGTTGCCATCGGTCCCCTCGTCGGGGCAGGCATCGGTGCCGCCACCGACTACGCGACGAACAGCGGCGACGGATGGGAAACACTGTGGCAGTGGTGGCTGGGCGACGCCCTCGCAGTACTCGTCGTCGGCGGTGCGGCCTTGGCCTGGTCCTCGACCGTCACCCGACATCCTGGTCCGCCGGGATGGCTGTTCGTGCCCCTCATGGTCCTCGTGGCGGCGACGCCTGCCTCGACGGTCGGGCTCTCCGACGTCCCGCTCGAGTTCTTGACGATGGCGCTGATCATCGTTTCCGGCGGCGTGTTCGGGGCGCGAGGCGCCACGACTGCGGCGGCGGTCGCTGCGGTGGGCACCGCCATCGTCTTGGTGTTCGAGGAGTCGCCGATATGGATGGGGGTGAACGATGCCACCGCGTGGGCTGCCATCAAGGCCGAACTCGGAGTGGCGACCATCGCCGGTCTCGCCCTGGCGGCCGAAGTCTTCGAACGCCAGCTCCAAACCGAGTCGATCGCTCAGGCGGACGCAGAACGACAAAGTGCCGCCTTCACGCGCCGAGTCCTCGACCAGCTGGTGAGCTTCGTGACCGTGCTGACCCCCGACGGCACGGTGGTCGACACCAATCATGCACCGCTGACCGCAGACGGCAACCCCAGCTCCGACATCATCGGTCGGCCACTGTGGGAAGCCACGTGGTGGAACTACGACCCGTCCGTCCAGGCACAACTCGTCGATGCGGTCGCCCAGGCAGCCGGTGGTGCCGTCGTCTCCTACGACGTGCCGATGCGTCTCGACGACGTCGACGTGTGGGTCGAGCTCCAGATCAGCCCCCTTCGTAACGACGACGGGATCATCACCCACCTCATCAAATCGTGCACCGATCTCACCGAACGACGTGAGAGTCAGCTCCGACTGGCAGCAACCGCAGCCAACGAACGCGAGACCCGACAACGGGTCGAGCTTCTCGCCATGGTCGCCGTCAACCTCGCCGCCGCCGTCATCGTCGACGACATCGCCGAATCCGTGCTCGACGACGTCGAGTCGGCGCTCGGACTCGGCTTCAGAGCGATCAACGTCGTCGAGGGCGGTGAGATCCGTGTCCACGCCTCCCGGTATCCCGACCAGACCGGCCTGGACCCCGAGACGACGATCGCCCTCGACGCCGACCTCCCGGGCCCGTCCGCCATCGCCACCGACACGACCATCGTCCTCAACTCGCTCGACGAGCTGGCCACCCGGTTTCCCGCAGCTCTGGACGCTGCCAGGCGGTACGGGGTGTCATCGATCGCGGCGCTCCCGATCCGATCCGAGGAAACCGAGAACGCGGCGGCCCTCGTCGTCGGTGCGGTGGATGCGGGATGGTTCACCCCCGGCCGTATCGATCTGTTGGCAAGTATCGCCACCCAGGTGGGCCAGGCCATCCGACGAGCCCGGCTCCATCAGCAGGTTGTCGAAGCCCGAGACCGAGAGCACGCCATCGCGGTCCGTCTCCAGGAATCTCTCCTGCCAGATCAGCTCGTCACCCACCCCGACCTCGACGTCGCCGCACGATATGCAGCCGCAACGGAGGCCCTCACCGTGGGCGGCGACTGGTACGACACGTTCATCTGGCCCGACGGCCACATCGGTCTCATGGTGGGCGACGTCGTCGGCCACGATCTCGAAGCTGCCGCAACCATGGGCCGGCTCCGGGCAGCCGTCGCCGCCATCGTCCCTCTCGGCCCGCCCGACCCGGTCGCAGTGCTCGACGCCCTCGACGCCTGCGCCCACGGACCTGACGGCGTCGACATGGTCACGGCCGCGTGCGTGATCATCGACCCTGCGGGCGGTCGCCTCGCCTACGCCACCGCCGGGCACCCACCGCCCCTCGTCGTTCTTCCCGACGGGGGTACGCACTGGCTCGATCGAGCGGTCTCCACCCCCGCCGGCCGCTTCACCACCGGTCGTCGCATCAAGGCAGAATCGGCCTTCCCGGCAGGTTCTCTCGTGGTGCTCTACACCGACGGTCTGGTCGAACGTCGTGGCGCCTTGCTCACCGACGGCCTCGACCGACTCTCCGACGCCGCCCAGATGATCTCCACCCGCACGATCGCCGCCCGGGACTGGGTGGACGACCTGCTCGTCCGCCTCGCCGAGGGCACCGTCGATGACGACGTGGCCGTTCTCGTTGCACGACTCGCACCGGTCACGAGCATGTTCCGTCACCAGTTCCCAGCCGACACCGGCCAACTGAGCGACCTGCGCCGGCATCTCGGAGCATGGCTGAGCGAGCGTGGCATCGGCGACGTACTGCGAAACGACATGCTGCTTGCGATCGGCGAAGCAGCCACCAACGCCGTCGAACACGCCTACGGCAACGACGGTCTCGGCACGGTCACCATCGACCTCGCCAACAACGACGACGAAGTCATCGTCAGCGTCATCGACAACGGCCTCTGGATCCCTCCGGTGCCAGACCCTCGCCGAGGACGAGGCACCCGCATCATGGAAGCCATCGCCACCCACTTCGAGCGTGCAACCGGCCCAGAGGGCACAACTGTGACCATGCACTTCTCCGTGGCGAGTACGTGATCCGAAGGCGGGTGTGTCCGGGTCGGTGAGTTCACCCGGTGGGTGCTTCAGTCCGGCGAGACGCTGAATTCGAAGAGGACCTCTGCCACCGGGGACACCGGTCGGCAGTCGAAGGTTGCCGACACCTTGAGCGGATGCCGGCCGGGCAGATGATCGATCGTCACCAGCTCGATCGAGACCTGTCGCTCCTCGTGCGGCTGCAGCGAACCCTCGAGTTCGACGGAACCGGGTTCGCAACGGAGGACGGCACGTCCCTCGTGATCGACGCGGTCATGGTGGGTCAGACGGACATCGAAGAGGACGACACCCTCGCTCTGATTGCTCACCAGATAGGTGGCGCGAACTCGATCGTTCGGCTCGATCTGGTGTTCGTCTTGATCCGTTCTGAATGAATGGAATCGAATGGCATCGTGCACGGCCCGCTCCTCATCGCCTCGGTGGTGGTGATCCTGGCAGCGTCGGCCGCATCACGACAGGGTCCGATGACCTTGCCGATCTCTTCGTCGCTGAAAGGCGAGAGGACACCGTTGCCCCCGTGCCCAGAACGACCTCGGTCGGCAGGCGGCCGCGAACGACCTGGGCCATACTGGGAAGATGCGAAGTCGCCCCAAGCTCGCCGGTGCCCCGTTGGCCTACGCCCTGGCTCTGGTCGATGGCACGACCGATCCCTATGCGTCGTTCGGCGCAGCGCTGTGGTCCGAGGAACGAGCGGTGCCGGTCAGGCTGAAGGAACTGGTCTTCCTGCGAACCTCGATCGTGAACGAGTGCCACACTTGACTGAATGCGCATGTCGTCTCGGCGAGACGACGAGGAGTGACCGAGCCTGAGATCGAGGCGCTCGGCAAGCCGGAGGCCTGGATCGAGGTCTTCGACGAGAAGTCGATCGCTGCGCTGCATCTGGCCGATGCCATGTGTGAGGAATCCCACCGTCTCGACACGGCGCTGGTGGCGCGACTCCGCTCCAACTTCGGGGAGGCGGAGCTGGCGGAGCTCGTGCTCGTTGCCGGTCAGGCGAATCTGAACAACCGTGCAGGCAACGCAGCCAAGCAATTGCTCGGGCCCTGAGCAGGTCGCCGGTCCCGAGCCGGCCCCTCCGAGGTGTTTCGCCTCGGACGGGTTGGGACCTAGCCCAGGAGATTGGCGATGATGAACTCTGCCCGACGGTTGAGCTGAGCTCCTTCGAGCGTGCTGTTGTCGGCCCTCGGCATCGACTCGCCGCGGGCATCGATGATGATCTGATCAGGGTCGATGCCACGATCGGTCCAGTACTGTTTGACCGCAACACCCCTGCGCTCGGACAGCTGCTGGTTGTATTCCTCGGTGCCCCTGGCATCGGTGTGGCTGACGACGGTGATGATCACCTGGGGATTCTGCGACAGCAGCGCGGTGCCGAGCTCGAGCAGGGGAACGAAGTCGGGGTTGATCTGGTCTGATCCGTAGGCGAACAGGACGAGATCCTCGACGAAGAGAGGTGCGCTCTCGGGGAAGGGGGCCGTTGGATCCACGACGTACTCGTCGACCACGTTGTCGGGTCCAACCACCGCGGCTGCCCGTTCGACGATGGCGGTGGCAACCTCCTCGCTCGGGACGAGGCCTCGAAGGTAGAGCTTGCCGCCCTTGAGCACCGCACGGCGCTCGACGTTCGCAGCCTCAGCGACCGCAGCCTCCGCCTCGGCCGTCGCGGCTGCATCGGGCAGGGTGGTCGGAGCCGGTGTCGTGGTGGGTACCGCAGTCGTCGAGGGGGCGGTCGTGGGAGGTGCCGTCGTGGGAGGCACCGTCGTCGGTGCGACAGCGGTCTCAGGGGTCGTCGACGGTGCAGTACTCGTCGTGGTGGATTCGGCGACCGAGGTCGTGGTGCCGTCGGTTGCGACGTCGTCGCTCGAGTCGCCACTGCGGGCGAGTGCGAATCCCGCCGCGCCGACCAGGACGACGAGCGCTCCGGCGCCGAGAAGAGGAAGGAGTGCGGCCTTCTTGGGCTCGTGGTCCTCGGGCGGGACGGCAGCGATTCCCTCTCCGTCGGGGACGGAGCGTGCTGCCCATGTAGGTGGCTGGTTCATGATTCGCTTTCTGCGTAAATGCGGCCGAACACGAAGGCGGCGACGGAGCCGGTCAGATCTCGACCGGCGAGCGTGGACTCCTCGACGCGATGCTCGCCGTGCTCGTCGACGACGCGCAAACCCTGCGTCGCGCCCGGTTCGTCGGCGGAGGCGAACACCCAGACACGGAATCGCTCGGCCAGCGATTCCAGGCCGTGCATACCCGGGCCCGTCGACGCGGTCGTGTTCACCAGATTCGTGGGTTGGTCGAGGAGCGACTCGAGCCGGTTGGCGAGTTCCGGCACGCCTGCGTGCCGGTAGAAGTCGAGCACTCGGCCGAGGTCCGAGACGATCAGAATCGCCGTGTCCGCTCGATCGAAGGCCACGAGCTCCTCGATCTGCTGAATCATCTCGGCGGTGGCGACGAGGTCATCGATTGCGACGTACCGGTGACACGATGGCAGTTGTGCCAGTCGGATGAGGGCTCGGTCCCCGCGGTCGAGCACGAAGATCGGGCAGTCCGGATGGACGGCGGCATGCTCGAGTGCGGAGGTGGCGACGAGCGCCGTGACCTGCTCTCCTGGCTCAGCGACCACCATCAGCCGTTCACCGAGAAACGCAGACGTACCGGCGTGGTCCCTGAGGTCGATGACGAGGTCGCCGTTGCGGGTGGCCGTCTCGGTTGCAGTGGCGCCGAGCGACATGTCCGCATCGGCTGTTTCGACGTCTCGTCCGATGCGGGCCAGTGACACCGCGATCGACTGGGCATGCGCCTCGGTGATCCCGTGGGGAACGAGCCCGGTCGCCGACCCTCCGGCCGAGAGCTCGGCCCGTGCCGTGCCGTCATCTCCGATGATCAACGTGGTGTCGCAATCGACCCCGAGGTCGTCGACGCTTTCGGCGAGAATGACCGCGCCCGGGCTACGCCGCGACGGAATCACCCCGTCGAACAGCTGGATCTCGAACGCTGGTTGGCCGACGAGGTCGGGGAGGCCGAGATTGCCGAGCCAGCGCCAGTCGGTTCGATGAGGTTCGGTGGCGGTGACGGTGGCACGAAGTTCCGAGCGCCCGGCCATGGCCAACGTCGCCGTCACCAGGTGCCGAGCGGCGGCAAGCGTGGACTGACGAGGTCCGACGATCCCGATCGTGTCCCGCCCGATGTCGACGGTGAACGGAACCGCAGGCAGAAAATCGAAGCGGGACACGATGGTCTCGTGATTCCAGCCGGAGTCGGCCCGGTCATCGATCGTCGGGCTCCACCCCAAGTCGCCGGAGGCGACGGACACCTGGCCGTCGAAGTCGTCGGCTCTCGGCCGCCGACCGGCCACGAGATCCGAGATGCCGGCCGGACCCGGTCCTGCGTCACGAAGCGTTCGGGCAGCCGCCGATCGAGCCTGTTGGAGATCGGCGATGAACGAGGCCTCGACGGCCGACCGCATCATGGCTCGCTCGTTCTCGATCCGATTCGATTGCAGGTAGCGCTGGAGAGCGACGAAGAAGAGCCCGACGGCGCCGGCGACGGCCAGTGACAGGAATCCGACCCATGCGATGCTCAGCGCCAGCCCGACGATGGTCACGACCCCGAGGATCGGCCCGAGGCGGTTGTCCTCGGCGGCCTCGATCGCCGGCAGCGGTGGAACACGAAGCGGCGACGGAGCGTCGCTTGCGGCGTCGAGGATCCGCTTCTCGATCGTGAAGTGGTCGGTCGGAAGTTGGATGACTTCACCGGGACGCACCTCGACCGGATCGGTCACCGGTCTTCCTTCGATGGCAAGCGGCTCGGTGCCTCGGGCGGCGAGCACCCGGTCGGCCGTTTCGACGGTCAGCTCGAAGCTCACCGCTTCGGGCTGTCCCGTTCCAAGGCCCTCGGACCGACCGTGAAGCGGTCCGAACTGAAACGCTCCGGCGGCGAGAGGCATGACGAGACCGGCGGTGAGGCCCGCCTCGTGGCGAAGTTCCACGAGCGGAGCCGTGCCGTCTGTGTTGTCCTGGTTCAGGTTGCCCACGAGACAGGAGAGTATTCCTCGATGAGCCCAGCTCAGAGGGCGAACTTCCTCATCGGGCAGGAGTCGAATTCCTGGGCATCTTCCTCTGTGTCGGAGATCGGCACCACCGATCTCGAGCGACGAGCACCTCGCATCGCGTGCCGGCGGGTGGCGTCATCGACGGATCGCGTCGGGCGAATCGGGCGAGGCCGGGGGCTCAGACCGTCCCTGGGCCGGGACATGGGTGAGGCATTGTCGCAGCCAGCTGGCACTGTCCAGTTCGCCGGCTGCCATCCCTCGATCTGCGGCAGAGCGACGAAGTTCCGGGGTTGGGTGGAGAGCCTCCCGGATCCGGGAGGCGATGCTGATGACGTCGGTGCCGTCCACGCTCAGGCAGTGACTCCCGAGGGTTTCGTGGGCTCCGGCGCCTTGGCTGAGGATCAGCTCGCACGCTCGATCTCCGTTGATGACCGAGAATTCGACCGCCACCAGATTCAGACCATCGCGCACCGGGGTGACCAGCCCGAAGTCGGCGGCTCGATACAGTCCGGCGATCTCTCGTGGAGACCGTTGTGCGTCGATGACGGTCAGCACGGGGATGCCATCCGACCGAGGGTGGGTGTGGTTGACCCGCTGCTCGATCTCGGTGACCTGGTCCTTGAGGAAGCGGTAGATGGGGACCGCAGTGCGTGTCGGGACCGCAACCTGCACCAGCCGCAGGTCCATGGGGTCGATGGCGCCGCTGTCGAGGAGGGTCTCGATGGCGAGCAGCTTGTGGACGATTCCTTTGGTGTAATCGAGTCGGTCGACGCCGACGGCGAGCGCTCCTTCAGGCGTGCGGTGGCGCGCGGCCAGGGCCCTCACCAGCGGATCGTTGCGGAGCTCGATCCACCGGGTCGTGTCGATCCCGACCGGATTGACATGGATGATCGGCTTTGCACCGGCCTCGGTCGAAAGGAAGTGCCCGACCGACTCGGCGTCGGCGCTGGTCTGCACGCCGATGAAGTCGCACGATCCGAGTCGTCGGGCCAGCTCGGATGCCGGGGCGATGGTCGCCAAGGTGTCGGCGGCGAAGGGCGTGTGGCAGAACACCCCGACGCGTAGGTCCGGACGCAGTTGTTTCAACGGGGCCGGAACCCCGAAGAAGTGATAATCCTGGAGCCAGACGATTCCGCGGTTCGGTGCCTCTCTGGCCAGGAGCTTGGCCGTGCGTTCGGACAGGGCACGGTACGCCTGCCACCAGTCCTCCAGTTGCTCGATGTTGCCGATCAAGCCGTGGAGCGCCGGCCAGAGCGTCCGATTGCAGAATCCGTCGATCGCGTCGCGTTCGAGTCGTGCGCTCAGGGGCAAGGCGTGGTGCGGTCGGTCGGCGGCCCAGGGGAGAGGAGGTGCGGTTCGGTCGACGTGCCCGAACCAGCGAGTCGAGGTCCCTCGCAGCGCCGGTTCGATCGCCGACACCAGACCGCCGGGGCTGCGCTGCCAGCCGTGGTCACGGTCGTATGTGATGGGGAGTCGGTGGGAGACGACGCAGAGGCGGTCCAGTTGCTCCGGAGAGATCGAGTCGGACGGGTCGGTGATGGCCCTCGAGTGAGGCGATCGTGAGTCTCTGTTCACCTCGGGACCGTTCCCGCCGAGATCCGTTCTGAAACCGGCGCCGATCGACTGCGTGTCGGTTTCGCCCGGTCAGGACAGCTGACTCCGACCCGGGGGCGTCGCCATCCGGCCGCGTGGCTCTGAAGAAGTTGTCGCAAAACCTGAAAGGTCGGCGAGGCTCGTGACACGTGGATGACGTGACACCATCGAACCAGGCCTGGAGGCGAGCGGACGTGACGACGCGATGACATCGACTTCGCTGCGAACTCAGCGATTCCGGACGATCTACGACGAGCTGTATGCCGACCTCCTCTCCTACTGCCGTCGACGCGTCGCGCCCGATGAGGTGGACGATCTTGTGGCCGAAACGATGATGGTGGTGTGGCAACGGCTCGACGATGTGCCCGCCAGCGGTGCGGCGCGCCCATGGGTGTATGCCGTCGCCCGGAACTTGATGCGTAATCACTGGCGCAAGGGGCAACGAGCTGGTGCATTGCGTGACGTTCTCGTCAGCGAGCTCCACCGCGCGCAACAGCGCGACGCCGAGGCCGGTGGCGCGCAGGCGCTCGAGTACGACCAGGTCCAAGCCCTCGTCGACGGGTTGCACGCGCTGAAGTCGAAGGAGCAGGAGCTGATCCGCCTGGCGACGTGGGAGGAACTTCCCCACGCCGAGATCGCGTTGGTGCTCGATTGTTCGATCAACGCCGTGGCCATTCGACTGCTTCGCGCACGATCACACCTCTCCCAGATCCTCGGCCGCGATCCCCGCTGGACCAGCCCCCTCGACGAAACACTGAAAGGCGGAGCACCCGTGCGACACGTAGGGGTCGATGGTCGCACACCGGCCGGGAACCACGGCACGACACCGGACATGATCGATCTGCCACGACAGGAAGGATGCAACTGATGAACGAGCGCGATCCCTTCGAGGTCCTTCGAGATGCCAAACCGTTCCCGACCGACATTGCGACCACCGACACCACGGCCAAATCGGCCCTGTTCGAGGAGATCACGATGAGCAAGCACACCGCCCGAAGCGAACGTCGAGCACGAAAGGCAGCGACCAACGATTCCCACTGGCGACGACCCACACTGGGAATAGCTGCGGCCACCGTCGCGGCCGTCGGTTTCTTCTCCACGACCTTGAATGACACGTCGGCTTTCGCCGCAGTCATCGAGGCAACCGAAGTGGTCGCCGAGGCAGACGGAGGTCGCATCACGGTCGCCATCGATCTGCGTGAGGACTCCACGGGCGACAGCACCGAATCGGGATCGTTCTCCATCGACCTCGTCTACGTCGGCGACGATTCCCACCTCACGACCGGCGGACGGTTGGACGGCGGTGACCAAGCAACCGAGTCGTTCACCCTCGAACTGATCCGGGTCGGCGAGACGAGCTATCTATCGACGGGAGACGGGACCTGGTCCGAGTTCGTCGGGGGCGACCCGGTGGTGGGCGAGTTCATTCCGGGACTCGGCGCTGCCGGCACCGATCCCTCGTCGATGCTGGAGTTGCTCCAGACGGCCGAGGACATGTCGAGGGTGTCGAACGACGACGGAACGACGACCTACGTCGGCACGATCACCGCAGAAGCCATCGAACAGCTCGATCCCGAGACGTTGCCTGCCGGCGTGGCGATGATCGCGGCAGATGCGGGCAATCTCCCGCCCGAGATCGGTCTCACGGTGACGGTCCACGACGGAGCGCTCCGCTCGGTTCGCCTGGATGCCGTTGGCGACTATCCGGGTGGTGACGGGAACGCGGCCGGCTACATCGACGCTTCGATCACCACCACCTATCGCGACATGGGGCAGGTCGAGTCGATCGATCCGCCCGCTGCCGACTCGATCGTTGCGCTGCCCCCGGGTGATGAAGCGATGATGGAGAACGCTCGACTCGTCGGCGAGTTCATGGACCAGCATCCCGGCCTGTGCGACGGAGGTGCATCGGTGAGCGAGGCCGAGACCGACGAGGAACTCTCCGCCGTGCTGGACGAAATGGCGGCCTGCTTCGATCGGGAGGCTCCCCCCGAGGTTGCGGCGGCATGGAGGGAACTGAACGAGGGCCTCCTCGGCGACTGACGGCGATCGACCCATGGAGGGTGACGACCCTCCATGGGTTTTGGACGATTCGGAATCGGGTAGGCCAGTCACCGCCAGTGTTTCACCAACATTCGGATCAAGGAGGCTGGCATGTCAACGACCATGAATTACACCGGTTCCAAGGTGATCGACGAACAAGGACATCACATCGGCACCGTCAAGGATGTCGTCTTCGAGGGATCGGGAGCGTCGCCGACCTGGCTGGTGATCCATCCCGGTCTGCTCCGAGCCGACCACTATGCGCCGGTGAAGGGGGCATACCGGGCGGAGGACGACACGATCGTCTTGCCGTACCTCGACCACCAGGTGAAGACCGCGCCCAAGGCCACCGGCGACCATGTCCTCACGAGCGAGGAACGGCTGCAGGTCGCTCAGCACTATCACCTCGACGAGAAATAGACCGGTCGTCCGGACATCGGTCTTCCGGACATCGGTCTTCCGGACATCGGTCTTCCGGACAACGGTCTTCGATGACGATACGACGGCGACCCTCAGGCGGTCTCGTCGCTGATGCCTC
>RCMY010002718.1_pt1 | contig 15939 bp, 17 predicted proteins | sample 2041341 | NCBI WGS metagenome assembly RCMY01 (sample SAMN09708234, study PRJNA481090) | Marine sediment metagenome, whole genome shotgun sequencing project. | reverse complement strand
TGCGCAGTCTTCAGCTGGATGCCCTCACGATGGAGCTGGAATATGAATGAGCGTCAGCGAAATCGGCAATTTGAACTCCGAAACTTGAGTTATATAACACCTCGAACCTACGGCCTCGATATCACGGTAGAGTTTTAGAGACTCGCACCTCTCCGGTATTTCGTGTCCTTCCGGCAAGAATACCTGACAAGCTAAATATTCTCTGAGTTCTCAAGCCCTGCTTAGCGCGTAAGCTCTATTCCCACGAGTAACACTGCCAGATTTGTGTGACTGGCGATCTATTCAGCTTTCATGGCGCGTGCCGACATCGCGCGAGGTGAGTTAGTGTCGTGTCGTTGATGCTCTATGTATGCTAGACCAGTGTCACAAGCTGTCAAATGCCGAGATTGATCTGCTTTCATGCCGCTACCCCTACAACAAACGTGTATTCCTATTTCCGCCCTGGAAAGAGATTTACCAGACGGATGGTGAGAGGTATCAGTCGTTTGCGGAATCTGTGCGTGTGTTCAAAATTGTAAAATCCTGGCATCTCCGCTGTGGGTACGAGATGGTAGAAGTGCCTATCGGCGGTCTCGATGAACGAGTTGATTTCATCGAGAGATTGGAGTACGTACAATAACTATCAAAATGCTAGGGCTAGTCTAAACTAAACTTATTAGACCATGAGACTACGCACATCATGCAACTAACCGATACCGAAGAGACAGCCCGACTAAGCGCTCTTAGAGCTTACGACATCCTGGATACCAATCCAGAACAAGCGTTTGATGACCTTACCGCACTGGCTTCATCAATTTGTGGTACGCCTATCGCCGCTATCAGCCTCGTTGATGACACGCGCCAATGGTTTAAATCGGAGATTGGTTTAGGTGTGGACCATACGCCTCGAAATATTGCATTTTGCGAACACGCCATCCAGACCCCGCATAGCGTGTTCACGGTGGAGGATGCATCGCAGGATAAACGCTTTGCTAACAATCCATTGGTTTGTAGTAGTCCGCACATTCGTTTCTATGCCGGTGTTCCCCTTGTTGTTGGCGAAGATCATGCTTTGGGCACACTGTGTGTTATCGATACCGAGCCGCGACACCTCTCAGAGAACCAACTCAATGCTCTGCAAATATTGAGCCGCCAAACCGTTGCACAACTAGATCTTCGGATAACCAACAAAGAACTGCAACGACGCCATGATGAGTTAAGTCAATTTGCCTATCGGGTGTCACACGACCTCAAGGCACCATTATGTACCTCCAAGCGCTTGTCCGAATTTATTGTTGCGGATATCGATGCTGGCGACGTTGAAGAAGCGAAAGTAAATGCAGCTCGAATCACCGGGCAGATGAAAAGGCTGGAATGTCTCGTCGTCGACATTCTTGAGCTCGCCAAAGCGGACTTGGCCGACAACCTCGACGAAGAAATAGATTTCGCAACACTGATAGACGAGGTGCAGACTACCCATGAGGAGTCAATACAATGTAGTGGTGTGCGAGTCATGCTGGATGTCAAAACAGGGTTTCCATTGAACGCAACAAGAGTCCGCTTGTTGCAGATCGTCGACAATTTATTTTCGAATAGCCTGAAGTACTGCGACCCCAAGAGGGCTAATCGGTTTACAAAGGTCATCTGGAAGGAGTCTGAATCGGGTGCTGAATTGATAATTGAAGACAATGGGCTGGGCATTCCCGAAGATAGCCAGCAGCATGTATTCAAGTTATTCAATCGCTTTCATCCAGACAGAGCCAATGGATCTGGATTGGGTTTAGCGATCGTTAAAAAGCATACTGAAGCCCTAAGCGCTGAGATGAAATTTACTTCCGATGCCTCTGGTACATGCTTCGCCTTACATTTCCCAAAACGATGCACAGTGGATAATTGATTTATGCGATACTCTATCCTCATCATTGACGACAATGAAGTCGACCGTTATCTATTGAAACGGATGCTAAAGAATACCAAGCTGGACATCATTACTTTTGAAAAAGAAAACGGCGCAGAGGCGCTTGAATTCTTAAGAGACTACGTTGCGAATCGCAAGCGGTATCCCGCTGACTTTCCCCCCTTGATTTTTTTTCTCGACATCAACATGCCAATCATGAACGGATGGGAATTTCTAGCTGAGTTCGCTAAGTTGGGAGGCACTATCGATCTAAACTCTGCTACGATCGTTATGCTTAGCTCTTCGAACAGCGAAGCCGAGTATGAAAAGGCTAAACAGTACGATTTCGTCGCCAATTATATTGTTAAGGGGCAACACACAACTGATGAGTTAATTAATACGATAACGTCAGTTGGTTCTCATTAGTGCTAGTACAGAACTAAAGCACACCAGCTTACCAACGCTAAATCAAGAGACAGCAAGATAGACCGGCCATCCTGATTGACGCGAAACCGGCCACAATAGTCGACGCCAGACCGTCCTATCTCAGAACACGAATCAAACCGGAAAAAACCACGGGCGGTTCGCATAACCAGATATTAAAATCAGCAATTCTCGCCAAACTCTACTATATTTATAACCAAATCATAAGTTTTGGAACCCTGAGTTTTGGAACCCCAGTTTTGAATACGACGCCTAAAATAAAACGAATCGTCTCAGAGTCTGTTTTGAAAACATTGCCAATGGCCTTAATGCCCTAGCGTTGCGTGAAGGAACCTTCTGAAGGTGGCTTTTCGCTCTCTCTCTTTTGCCGGCAACAGCACCAATTAACGCCAGCAAATAAAAGTAAGGTTATTCGCATTTTCAAACGCTTGGACACGGCGTATAACGTCGCTATGAGACTGGGTGCGTACGACGTGTTGACTATGTCCTCGAAAGAACAGAATGCTGACATGGATACCGCCTCATGAATCAATGGCTACAATCATTTGCCAACCCAAACTTCATGCCGCACGGGCATTGTTATTTGTGGCGTCCCGATATTCTCTGGACACATGTAGTGTCTGATCTCATCATCGCGGCGGCTTATTATGCGATTCCTGTAGTGCTCGGGATTTTTCTGATCAAACAACGAAGAATCGTCCTGTTTCCTGAGCTCATAGCTCTTTTCGTCGCTTTTATATTTCTGTGTGGCACCACGCACCTTGTGTCTATCTATACCACCTGGTACCCCGCTTATGAGCAACAAGGCTGGTTGAAAGCTCTAACAGCCTTGGTATCGATTACAACCGCCATTGTCCTAATCCCTAAACTACCCAGGCTTGTCGCCCTGCCAGGAATTCAAGCCGCTTATAACGAAAGTCAGAACGCACTGACCATTATCAAATTAGAAAAAGCTGAAATGCAAGCCGTATTTGATGTGGCTAATAATCGTGAAGAACGCATTCTGGCGTTAAAAGAAGAAGTGAACGCACTACTGCAAGCCCAAGGGCATGCGCCTAAATATTTGCGCGGTGAGCCCCCGTGAAGCTATCGCTATTTTTAATGAATGCAGCTGTGGCTTTAGCTTTGACTATCTTTGACTACTATACCTTTCATGACGTGTTTAACACTGTCAATATCATCGACAAACTAAGCCTCCTGCTGGATCAGCGTGGCCGAGACCGTTATAAGGTACAAAAACACTATACTGACTGGTTAGATGCTGATACACCTCAAGAGCAGCTGGTAGCCGCATTTAAAAAAAGTGACTTATTTGAGCGTGAGCCTGCCGACTTACCCAGCGCTTCGTCACTCGATAACTGGTCAAAAATTCACTTCCGAAACAACAGGCGCGATGCGCTTGATCAATTAAAGTTGCATTATCTAAAGCTAGTGTCCATCGATAAAAGCAATGCTGTCAAGCCCTCGGATATTCAAAAATGGTCAGTGGCCATGGTGGATCTACTCGACGAAATACAGCGGCTTGATGTGCAACTATCTAATCGCTTGTCTAATGATATTAACCAAACACTGAAAAGCACGGTATTCGTCAATGCAACCGCATTGATATGCTTGTTTCTAATAACAGTTATCATCTTACATCATAATCAGCAGGGCCATTTGCGTAGGGTGCGACTGATCAATGATCAATTGGTTAAACGTCAAAATGAATTGTGGAAATCAAAAAAGACACTACTAAGTGTGATGGAAGATTTGTCTCAAGAGAAAAATGCTGCGACAACACTCTCTGACCAGCTTCAATACGCGAATGAGGGGATGCAGCGCAAAAACGAAGAAATGGAGCAGTTTGTCTATACCGTTTCTCATGATCTGAAATCACCGTTAGTCACTATTGGCGGCTTTGCCAAAAAGCTTGATGACGAGCTTCACCCTAAACTTACTGAAAAGCAACAACACCGCTTACAGCGCATACAAGATAATGTCAGTCATATGCAAAGCTTACTGATGGATTTACTGCAACTCTCGCGTGTCATCCGACAAGAGCTGGAGAAGTCATTTATGGATGTTGAGACTGTAATCACTCAACAATGCAGAATATTAGAAAACGATATCAACGAGACGCGAACCAGAATCACTGTGCATTCCCCCTTGCACACGATTGTCGCCAACGAGCGCTTACTCTCACAATGTATATTAAATTTATTCACTAATGCGATAAAGTACCGGGACATCACCCGTCCATTAATCATCAACGTAAGTACGGAACAAAATGATCAGTACACATCGTTGATGATTAAAGACAACGGCATAGGCATCGAAGAAAAATACCATCAACAGATTTTTCGTATTTTTGAGCGCCTGGGACATGACGAAGGGATGGGCGTGGGGTTAACGATTGTGAAAACGATTATGGAAAAACACGCAGGTAAAGTACAACTCACTTCGGAATTCGGTACGGGCAGCCAGTTCACGTTGGTCTTCCCTACTCCGTCAACAGCGGAGATCGCTGCATGAAAAACCTTAAACCCATCGACATTTTACTCGTAGACGATAATCAGGACCACGCTGAACTGATGGCGGATACCATTGAAGAGTTTAATGTACACAACCTTATAATCCAGGTAGGTGATGGCGAAGCCGCTTTGGCGTACTTACGAAAGCAAACGCCCTATCAACAAAGCGAACACGCAAATCCTGAGCTGATTTTGCTGGATATCAACATGCCACGTCTAAATGGCGTCGAAACACTGAAGATTCTTAAAGCAGATGCACTGCTCAAACACATTCCCGTGGTGATGTGCAGCACGTCGACTAGAGAGCATGAAATTCAACAGTGCTATGAATTGGGTGCGAGCAGCTACGTCACCAAACCCCTGCAATTTGAAGAGTTCGCGCGCAAAATTAAGTCATTAAACCTATATTGGGTACTGATGTCTGATCAGCCTAAAACTACTTATTCAGAGTGAGGTAATGATGGAAATATTGATAGTCGAAGATTCACCAGATCACCTTCAGCTGATTGAAGATCATCTGTACCAGGCGTTTAGTGGCGATGTGATGCTGCATTGTGAAACAACATATGCTGGCGCTTGCCGGCAACTCGACGATAAATCGTTTTCTATCGCCTTGTTTGATTTGAGTCTTCCCGATTCACCGCTAGAGGAAACGGTTAAGAAATTACAGCATCTAGATATCAGCACGCCCATCGTGGTTATGAGTTCGCTTGGCGATACCGAGATGGCTCAATTGCTCGTTCGACAGGGCATACAGGATTACTTACCCAAAGAGTCGATGTCAACCGAATTGCTATACCGAGTATGCGTATACGCTATAGAGCGAAAAAAATGTCAGCTGTCATTAGAAGAGCATAATGCAAATATGCAGGCTTTCTGCCATAGTCTTTCACATGATTTTAAGGGGCCACTTCGCCGAATTGCCCAAATTTCAACGATGTTTAAAGAAGACCTGAGTGATCGTATCGATCTTACAAATGAAGATGAAGAGTGGTTCCAACAGCTGGAAAGTAATGCTCAGTCAGCACAGCGGTTAGTGAATGATTTGCATAGCTATCTATCCGTCAATTCAGGTATAGAAAATATTCAGTCTGTTGACCTTCACGCTTTATTCGTACGCATTAACGATCAACTCAAAGACTCAACGGGCAAAAACTATCGGCTACACCTTGATTCAATGTTTACTTTAGAGGGCAAGGAGGCACAGCTATTTATCTTGTTCCAGAATTTAATTGGCAATGGGATTAAATATAACAATGGATCACCGGAAATACGCGTAAATTGCCACGTAGATAATGCCAACAACGAATGCCAAATCACTGTTGAAGATAACGGTATTGGCATGGATGAAAAATATCTCTCCAGGATATTCATGCCTTTCCAACGCCTGCATGCATCTCAGGACTATTCAGGTTCCGGGCTTGGTCTCAGCATTGTAAAACGTGTTGTTGAGAATCACGGAGGCAAAATTCTCGTCGAAAGCACATTGGGAAAAGGCAGTCGCTTTATAGTAACGTTGCCAATTCGCGCAAAATAGAAGTAGCCAGCTTGGTCTGGCACCTCGCGCCCAACTGCCGATGAAAAGTGCCAACGACTGAGCGCATTGACTTAGATGATCGTCCATAGCGGACGATCAATGCCACTGCCCTGCAGATATTCAGCCCAGGCACGTAACGCGTGTCCCGAATCTGCTGGCTTTTTACCCTTGGCCATAGTGTAATTTGAAAATACCAGGACCCCAGGGTCACCGGGCGGTGCCGATGGTGCATTCATGGTTACCGCAGCGAAACTCACATGCACTCCACAGTCAAGGACCTGGTAAAACTCGGCTATGACGGCCTTGCTTTCGTTTAGCTGCTCATGCAAACCTTCACCCGCCTTGCCGTCCGGCCACGCTCCCAACCAAGCCACGTCGAATGCCAACTCAGGATCGTTAAACTGCGGCGTGAGAGTTACTGCCGTGTAGTTATTTTTATCATTGTCATCCATCCAGGCATTCCACTTGGCAGTAACCTTGTCCAGGTCGTCCATGCCCTTGCCTTTCAAGAAATTACAACTGTAGATTTTAACCGGAGCAATTGTTGGTCCTTCGTGATGATCCGCAGAAGCGGCATTGCCGAATAGCATCGCCGAAAAGACTACAGCGACAGTGCATGTACTGGCTTGCCCGGCTCGGCTAATCGAATCATCTCTTTCAGCATAAAGACTACAATGGGTCCAACCTCTTGCAGCGCGAGTAGGTCTTTTTCTGTCTTTATGGTCATAATTTGATCTCCTTGGTTAACAGTAACCCAGCATCCTCATTTCGCCCGACTACTTGTGCCTGTAAAAACCAAGTAACTCGATTATGTGCTGCAGCTTACTCATTCCCGGGTATTCAATCGTCCGTAACGGAGAAACAAAGAGTTGAAAACCCGCAGATTAATCCGAGTGGCCATAGCTGCCGCCATGCCTAGCACTACCGTGATACCGAGGGGCTTAAGGGCGATAACCAGCTTCTTGCGCAAACGTTTGATAGATTCCACCCGATCCAACCAGGCGATAATGCGCGCATTCTGGTTGAAGGCCATTGCAGAGACTAACATCAGCCCAAGCACGACCCAGGCCGAGGTCGGTATAGGCGGTAACAAATAAATCAACAAAATAGAGAAGAAAATCGGTATCAATGTCGGCAAAATCGCAATGAGCCAGGGAAGTGGTTTGCCCAGGTAAAATATCTTCAAAAACTGCCGCGATCCTACGTCGAGGTATCGCAGCAGGCGTTCGCGCTCGCGCACATCTTCGGCCAAGGCTCGAATGCCGGTGAAATTCCAGCGACCATGAGGGCGCGTAGAGTCGTCGCACGCTTCATCTCCCGTCGGCGTTCCTGCAGCGAGATGGCGTTCACTGATCATGTAGCCGTGGTACATCAGCGAGCAGGCCTCTATATCGCTAAAGGCATCCAGATCTGTGCGGATAGATTTCAACGAACGCAAAAACCTGGGAGTGTCATTGCCGAAGATTTCACTGCCATCGGCCGCTCCCAGCGTGAACACCGCGCAATTCTCTGGTTCACGCTGCTGCAGTTCCTGCATCACATCAATGCGAATCCTGTCCATCATGATATCGTTGGCCCGCATTGCCACGGTGTGGATAAGATTTTCCGGCTCTGACTGCCACTGCAGCAGGTCAGAACCATCGCTGCAAATGAAGTGCGTGCAGCCCTCCTCGAACAGGGATACCAGGCCCTGATTGTCGAACACACCCCCGTCTACCAGGCGCACAGCCACCTCCTCACCACCGTCGTCGACATACAATCCGCTCAGGGACAGAGGCTCTAACAGGCCCGGTACACAGCAAGAAGCCGCCACTACCTCACCGAGTGTGATACGGTCGAGACGTGCGCGCTGGGCCGGCGTCAGCAGCGGATCATCCATGTATAGGCGCTGCAACTGCGGCATCGCAGTGGTGCCGCCTAACACGGAGGAGATATTTGGCTCACCAACAAAGTTCCCGGTAAACTGAAACAGGTGACCCGTGTTGAGTGCCGTGGCATTGAGTATCAGCCGCGGCACGACTGTTCGTTCCTGATCATCGTTTGTATCGGACAGCGGCTCGCCGGGAACGGGTTTGATGGGAATATCCCGCAGCAAGTTGTTAACACTGCCAGTAATCGGTGCGTAAAAATAAGTGTTGAAAAGATCGCCAATGCGTTGCGTCGGCGAGGATTTGCTGGCCAGCATACGCGCGTTCTCGCGCTGGTCTGCGAAAGTCATCATTCGCATGTTGTTCTGCATAGCTAACAGGAACTCGCTCTCCACTTCTTTTACCAACTGGCAGTAACCCTGTGCCGAAGGCTTGAGTGCATCGAGTCGCTTGCCCTCCAGCAGTTGCTTCACTTTGAGGTAGTAAAAAGTTCCGATAATGGAGCCACCCGAGACGGTGGAGATGAAAGCGATGTGACGCAACAGGTCTCGCTCTGCCAACCGAGCGAGCACCCCGATGTGGAACAATGCAGCCCTGAAGCCGCCACCTGAAAGGGCGACGCCTAGCTTGCCTGCGCGGACGCTATCGGGAGACAGGCCAGTATTCTGTGCTGCATTCACGGTGTCGGCAAACCGGGAGTTCGATGTGCAGTTTCAAGACCATTGATATCGGGTGCTCGCATCTGTTGGTCCATCAGACATTCTCATTCTCAATGCTTGGTAAGCGCCCGGCCATCACAGAGTATAGCGGAATTAACGCCCCTTTTGCGCCCAGAAAGCTGCCCAATGATTCTAGCGGATGGGCGTAAAATTCCTGAGTTCTGGTAACAGTTTATTTAATCCAGGAGAATACGAGGGATGGCCCGGTTAAGCCTGGAACGAAACTTGAGTAAACTGTCCCCAAATTTCGAGCGTCGTCAAAACGAGGCATGCGGGCGACCACTCACCACCGTGTTTCACATCGTCAACGAAAACACGCGCGAGCGGGTAGCCGATCCCATTGTACGTTGTCTGACCGAAGACACGGTGGTCGGCAGCGCCGTCTGACCCGGGAGATATCTCGCCAGGCGTCTCATGACGAGTTGACCGGGTTGGTAAATAAAGATTGTTTGAGGCTACAGGCGTTTGGTGTGTAATCGGATACCGGATGACAATGACAATATTCGTGCATCCGCTAACCTACACCCCAGTAAAATGAGTTGATCTTTTGGAGGGGTTGCAGCCAGAAGCCCTAAGTGACAACTTTTAACACGTGCTACACACGAAAGCCTACACGGCAAATTTTCAATTGTTTACGGAATTTATCGGCTGCTGCCCCTGCTATGGCAAATAATTATGATTTAATAAGAGTGAAAAATTTTAAACTCATGCTCGCACGGAGAAAAACAGACAATGAAACCCTTATTTATGAACATTCACATTTTGCGGTCAATGGCAGTGGTTTTATTCACGCTGATGCTGACATTTCCCATGACGTCACACGCTGTTTCATCCTGTAAAGGAAAAAGTAAGTCCTCATGCTCAAGTGATAATCGATGCTCCTGGGTGAATAGCTATACCAACAAAAATGGCAATAAGGTGGGCGCCTTCTGTCGTGCAAAGCCGGGAAAAAGGAAAAGCAGCAACGCAGCAAAAGCCAGCTCTACAAGCGCAAAATCCAGCTCTACGATCGGCAGAAAAGCCGATAAAACGGCGAAAAAAACCAACACCAAAAAAACAAAGCAAGCTAGCAGCAAAAGCACCAGCAAAAATAAGAATGCTGGCAAAAAGAGCAAAAAGAGCAAAAGCGAAACAAAAAAAAGCGGCAAAAAAACTAGTAAAAAGAAATCAAGCAAGTGATTTCCGGGTTCTGCCAATAGGGTAGACCGCTTAGCAGGTTATTGGAAAAGACTTCTGATACGTGTGCGATCATCAATTCTGCTCGCAGGCCGGAGCGAAACCGTCGGTCACCGCTTCCGCCTGATCTATGCTATGGATAGACGCACCCAGACCGGTAATAACACTGGTGACTGCCAGATAGCCGATTTGTTTGATGGGGCCAAAGTTATCAGGGGTCATGGCGTTGTCCTCTAGTCTCCGCGATATGTATGACGCTGTAGCGAAAAATTGGTCGCGGATTGTGCGAAGAGCTGTGTGCGCACGGGGCTATCGTGTATGCCGCCGATGTCAATGAGACCAGCTTGCAGGAATTCAAAAGTTGAGCAGAAGCGGAATTAACGCCTTTTTTGCGCCCAGCCTTTCGACCAAAAACTCCTTCTTCTCTCGCTGGCAGACCGTCACCGTAGCATTCAGTTGAAATACGCATGGCAACGCAGTGCTGTCTTCTCCAATCGTACCGGTAAACGGGTCTCACTATGCGTGAATTCCAAAAGGGAGATGCATGGCATAGCTGTGTGTTTTAGCTGAAAAAAGTGCGACAATCGGGCAAATCTGGAAAAACTGCCTGTGGGACCGCCGAGTCCTACTGGCAGGCAGTTAAGCATCTTTGAGGTTTAAAGCCGCATGCGAAGCGGGTTGCACAGGCTGGCCGTGGGTTCGGTGGTCCTTTGGGGAGTAATAGCGATGCAGACAGCCTTTGGTTCACAGACAGCCAACGCAGATGACATTGCTTTGACGGGGCTAAAAACACGCATAGAAACACCTTTGTTGCAAGCGTGCAGAGCCTTCTACACCAAGCACCTTGGGATGAAGGTGTTGGATTCATGGGACGAGAACGGCGACAAAGGGGTAATACTTGGGCTCGGTTCTTCCGCCCAAGGAGAGGCTTACCTGGAAATTGCTTACGTCGAAACGCCAACGTCTTACCAGGGAATCAGTCTCCAGTTTCGCGTTCGGAACCTTGATGCGGTCGCGAACAAGCTTCGTGGCCAATTGGAATTCCGTGGACCAGAGCAACGCCCCTGGGGCAGCAGGTATTTGTATTTACAGGATCCAGCAGGAATTCAGATCATCTTGTACGAGGGCGAACTGTGATTTGGCGCAAATGCAATATCGTCACGCCATGCAGTAAGGCATGCTCTCAGTGCGACGCAAATGACTGAGATAACAGCAAAATCCACGGGGAACAGGAATAATGCGAAGTCAAAGTTTTACTAGCCGTAAGCCTGTTCTTGCAATAGGTATTGCTATCGCCATTGCTGGCAGCTTGACTCAGCCCTGGCTTGTGTCGGTCATATATTCCGACACCGACGTACTCGAGATTCTACAAGGTCTCCACGATTCGTCGCTATATTTCGGTTCGAGCATGGCAACCGCGACCGCCACATTACTAGGCTTGATGTTGACATTACTTAGTCTTGCGAACAGCTCTAGCGTCAATTTTGATGAACGACTCTACGATCGTGTGAAGTTGATTAGTCTGCTGGCAGTCGTGGGATTTCTCACCTCGCTTTTGCAACTAGCCGTACTTAGTCTGCCGCTTGGTAAATTTCCGTCTGTTCCAGATTATTGGTTCAAAGTGCTGTATCACTTGATCAACACGCTCAATTTCGTGATTGTTGGTATAGTCACATCGCTCACTCTCTTGCTGACAGACGCGATCTTCACTGCTATCAACAAGCTTCACCGCGGTTGAGACGGCCAGGCGACGCTGCAAACGGCGGCGCTACGCGAGCGTGATTCAATTACAATCAATGCGCTATTGGCGTTGCAGCACAAGCGATAAAGAACGAGACTTGTGCTTCTCTCAGGCACTTAGCTTCGCGTAATAGTCTCTTTTCACCAGCAAAATTTCATCTTCAATGCGTCAGCATCTGTCGCAATATGATAAGCGCTGATCGCTGGATCGAGCATGGCGCAGCTCAAGGGATTGTCTGCGCCGATACTTAGCAGTGGCTGCAGCACCTCGGCACAGTCACTGGCAGCGTTGCCGCGAAACTCATAGCACAGCTCCGCCGCGCCACTGCGCGAAAGTAACAATTGCGGTGGCGCGCTCAGTGCTTTGCTAGTACGTTGCAATACACTATCGATAAAGCGCAGCAAGGCTGCATAACAGAGGTCAGGTATGCTTAGCTCGATCTGTTGGGCGCTGGTATCGTGCTGGGGCAGCGACAGCAGCAATTGTTCAACAAAAGCATACGCAGGCACTAGCTCTGGCGCTGGTACGCTATCGCTTTTAACTACCTCTAGCAGCTTGCCATACTCTGATATGAATTTTTCACTGGCTTCGACCACCGAGGAATCGGCAGCGCGACCCGCACGTAGCTGCAATAGCTGACTACTGACACCCAGATTATTCAGGCAGTTGTTCAGCTCGTGAAGCGCTAGGCGCCGCTGTTGTTGATGATAATTGACCCGCAGTTTTATTGTGTGGACTGTGGCGAGCGCGTCGATTTGCAGACCGGCTGGTGTGATGCCCCGCGCAACTACCATTTCTGCAGGATATTGCGCCAAACTCAGCAACCACTCTCCAAGCGTACCCTCACTGTTGGTACTTATACTGTTGGTACTTATACTGTTGGTACTTATACTGTTGGCACTTATAATGGCAGGGCCCGCAGCCCGACATTCTTCAATTGGAAGCGCGACCCTATCGCCAACGAGCTCAAGCGTCCGCCGTGCAACCGCATCCATGTGGATTTGCATGCCCTTGATAGACATGAAGCCGTATTGAGGTACCATTGTTAGTGCAATGAGAAAATACTCTATATTACTGGCCGTGGTCAGTACTACAAATCAAAATCTTGTACCCCGATAAAGCATCGCTTTACATGCCCACACCGTAATCGCGTAGACGGTTGTAAAGCGTTTTTAAACTTATTCCAAGCGATTCCGCAGACGCTCGCTTATCACCCTTGAAATGCTCAAGCGTCGATTGAATTAACTCCTGTTCAACATCAGAGATTTTCCGGCCTTCCAGGCTTTTGCGTGCGCTACCGTTGTTCACATCCAGCGAAAAATCAGTCGGCAAGCTGATGGCGCCGTCGTTGTCGCTGGTGCGAATGAAAAAGCGATGTAGCGTATGTTTCAATTCCCTTACATTGCCCGGCCAGTGCCAGCTTTCCAGCCGCTCCAGTGTCTCGTCCGGCAGGGATTTCTGGGTGCCATACTTGCTATTCAGCTGTGCGAGGAAGGTGCGCGCCAGTAGACTAACGTCGCCTGTTCGCTTGCGTAACGGTGGCAGCTCTATTGGAAAAATGCTTAGCCGGAAATACAGATCCTCGCGAAACGTTGCGTTTTCGATTGCGGCGATCAAATCACGGTTAGATGCGGCCACAATGCGGGCAGTGAATGAAATTTCCTTATCACCACCTACGCGCGTGATGCGGTTGGTTTCCAGTGCACGCAGTAAATGGGGTTGCTGATCGATCGGCATTTCTGTGATTTCATCCAGAAACAGCGTGCCGCCTTCGGCTCGCTCGAACACGCCCTGGTGACGTTTGCTGGCACCGGTGAAGCTACCCCTCTCATGACCAAACAATTCACTGGCAAGCAAATCGCGCGTTAGCGCACCACAATTGACTGGCACAAATTGCCCGCTGCGCCCGCTTAGTTGGTGGATGGCTTCGGCGACTAATTCCTTACCAGTACCACTTTCGCCACTGATCAATACACTGGTATCGGTCCCCGCCACCTGCCTGATCTGTTCGTTCACTAGCTGCATGGCCTCGCTATCGCCTACAAGTTTGCCGTCGCCTGGTGCAGCTGACGTTGCAGTCACATCAATACGGCCCAGCCGCAATATCAGGTCCGTGATATCTATCGGTTTAATCAGGTATTCCAGACCGGGGCCGTGCAATTCGCGCACCACTGATTTGATGCCAGGCTGCCCGGTGACTATGATGACCAGGCGCGGGCGTTTGTCGCCCAGCTCTTCGAGCAACTCCAGACCATTGCCGTCCGGTAGCATTAGGTCGACCAGCAATACGTCAAATTCACACTCGGCAAATCGTACGCGAGCCTCCGCCAGGCTTTCTGCCGTCGCAGTGATGTAGCCTTCCTCGGTGAGAATTTCGGCCGTCGTTCGCACGAATTGTCGCTCGTCATCAACAAGCAGAATACTGGTCATTGCGCTCCGTCTACTAGCATCATCATCGTCGTTACACCCAACAGATACGACACTCGAGCCTGGGCTGGAGACATTGGAGTGGCGACCTTCAATTTGAAGACCAGTATCCAATATTGGCACATCCGTTGCATGTTATTATATCGGTAAAAATGCCGACATAAGTGGCGAGAGGTTTGGGGCGAGGATAACGGTGTTAGCTCATACCGTAATGGCGCGGCTTATACCATTGCTCTCACATTTGTATTACTGCAGTTCTAACACGATAGGGTAACACCGATCACTAGTGAATTGTAAACTATAGAAAGTTTCGTCGGTGGCATTGCGGCGTGGGCGAGTGGCCTGCAGGCGTTTGCCGCTTTTTTCAACACCATGTCAGCCGAGACCAGAACAGTTTTAGTGTTAGTTTGGCATCTGGGGTCTGCAATTAACAGCAATCTGGAAAAGCGTTGGTAACTAAAATGAGCACGCAACAGCAGAGTTGAAGGCAATGAAAGAAGAGCTCCACACCGACAACAGCAAAAACCGGACGATACTCGTTGAGTTGTCGGAAGCAAACGACGCTATGAATGTTAGCTTGGCTTCTCACGCTGGCGTACTCTTTCTGGATGACGATTTGTGCTTACGCGGCTACACTCCCGAAATGGCACGGTTGTTACACCTGGTGCCGCAGGATATTGGTTGCAACATCAAGATTTTTTCGCAACGCATTGCTGCCGAAAGTTGGCTTGCTAACATCGAGCAAGCCGTCACAGATAATGCGGAAATCGAGCGCGAGGTAAAAAACTGTGATGGCATTACGTGCCTGCTGCGCATTGCACCCTGCCAGCAGCAGGGAGGCAAACGTGGGGTTGTGTTGTCGTTGGCCGCTGTCGAGGCGCAAGCGACGTCAAAGCGGACGGCCGATATATTTCGCAGTATGTCGGAGCGAACGGCAGATCTGCATGTACTGCTCAACCACAATGGTCAGATTCAGTACGTCAATCCGGCCATGGCCCACGCCACAGGTTATTCCGTAGCGGATCTACTTGGCCAACCGTTAAAATTGCTGGACCCGAATTTTGGGCGCGCTCGCACGGCAGAAATATTTGATCGCGCTGCAGCTCGTACAGATCTTCGCTTTGAAAGCACCCTGCACCGCGTCGATGATACTTTCTTCCCGGTTGAGGTGACCGCCTGCAGTATCCAGATTGGCAAGCAAACCCTGCTGTTTGCGTCAGCTCGCGACATCGCCAAACAACGGGCTTCGCGCGACCAACTAAACCTATACGAAAGTGCCATTGCCGTCTCTAACAAAGGCATTGCCATCGCCGACGCGCAGACCGAAGATACACCCCTGGTTTATGTCAATACCGGCTTCAGCAAGATGACCGGCTATGCTGCGGCTGAAGTCATCGGCAAGAACTGCCGTTTTTTGCAAGGCAAGGACACCGACGCACGGACTTTGCAGAGGATTCGCGAGGCTATCGCCGGAGGCAAACACATACGCGTTACTCTGCGCAATTATCGCAAGGACGGTAATGCGTTCTGGAATGACCTGACCCTTAACCAGTTAACCGATAATAGCGGCAAGGTGACCCACTTTATCGGTATCCTCAATGATGTTTCCAGCGTCGTCAATCAACGGCTGCGAGCGCG
>RCMY010002793.1_pt1 | contig 15942 bp, 14 predicted proteins | sample 2041341 | NCBI WGS metagenome assembly RCMY01 (sample SAMN09708234, study PRJNA481090) | Marine sediment metagenome, whole genome shotgun sequencing project. | reverse complement strand
AGGATCGTCGAGTAGAACCACTCGTTCTGGCTGGCAACCCAGATCTTTTCCTGGTCGAGCACGACGGGCTGCGGATCGGCGGTGCCGCCATAGATGATGGCCGGAATCTTGCCAGCGTGGCGCAGGCGGCGGCTCGCACCCTTCCCCTCGACACTGCGGCTTGATGCCTTGATGGTGTGGTTGGACATTGCTTGTTTACTCACTTGTGTTGCAGGTGTGGCCGCCTCGCGGTGGCCGGGAAAGACTCACCCCGCGACCAGGTGAGCCGTAAAAATATCGGTGATCAGTCCACGTAGAGAGAGCTGACCGATTCGCCAAAGGCGATGCGCCGGATCGTCTCCGCCAGCAGTTCGGCGACGCTGAGCTGACGGACTCGGCCGCATTCACGCGCCGCCTCGGTCAGCGGGATGGTGTCGGTAACGACCAGTTCGTCCAGCTCGGAATTGCGGATGTTGGTGATGGCAGCGCCCGAGAGCACCGCGTGGGTGCAATACGCAACGACCTTGGTCGCGCCCTGCACCTTCAGCGCGGCAGCAGCGGCGCACAGGGTGCCGGCCGTATCGACGATGTCGTCCACCAGCACGCAGGTCTTGCCGGACACGTCACCAATGATATTCATCACCGTGGCGACGTTGGCCTTTGGCCGGCGCTTGTCGATGATCGCCAGATCCGCATCGTCCAGCCGCTTGGCGATCGCCCGGGCCCGCACCACACCGCCGACGTCCGGGCTGACCACCACCATGTTGTCAGTGCCGTGTGCGCGCCAGATGTCGGCCAGCAGCAGCGGTGACGCGTAGACATTGTCGACCGGCATGTCGAAGAAGCCCTGGATCTGATCCGCGTGCAGGTCGATGGTCAGCACACGGTCACAGTCGACCGCAGAGAACATCTTGGCCGCGACCTTGGCCGTGATCGGCACACGCGAGGACCGCGGTCGGCGATCCTGCCGGGCGTAGCCGAAGTACGGCACGACGGCGGTGACACTGCTGACGGAGGCGCGCTTCAGCGCGTCGATCAGCACCAGCAGTTCCACCAGGTTTTCCGCGCTCGGTGCGCAGGTCGGCTGGATCACGAACACTTCCTGCTGGCGGACGTTCTCCTCGATTTCCACCTGGACTTCGCCATCGGAGAACCGGCTGACCAGGGCCTTGCCCGGTCGCACGCCGAGCTCCTTGCACACGGCCCGCGCCAGTGCCGGATTGGCATTGCCGGAGAAGATCAGAAGACTGCGATCAGCTTGGACTTTCATGTTCCGCTTTGCTCAGGCCGCAGGGCCGACAGGCTTCAGGATTGGCAGGGGCGGTAGGATTCGAACCTACGAATGCCAGGATCAAAACCTGGTGCCTTAGGCCTCTTGGCGACGCCCCTGTGAAACTGTTTACGCCCGATTGCCGGCGTGTTCCGATGGCACGCGGGGGAACGGTCAACCCGAAACCATACCCGCGAGGGCATGCAGCGGCGACCGGTCCGCGCCTGCGGCCAGCCAGGCATCCAGTCCTGGTGGCAGCGCCGCCAGCGCTGCTTCGGCGGACTCGCGGGTAGCGAACTCGACGAAGCAACCACTGCCGGAACCGGTCAGGTGCGGCGTGCCAACCTGCGACAGGGCAGCAAACACGGCATCAACAGCCGGTTCGCGGCCGCGCAGTACGGGCTCGAACGCGTTCCCGAGCGGTTTGCCCGAAACGAAGTCGACTATTGTCGCGGGCTGCGCATCCCGCGTCAATTCTGGCGACTGGAAAAGCGCGGCGGTGGCCACATGGACCCCCGGATTGACCAACAGGTACCACGCGGGCGGCAGGTCGATGGGGGTCAAGTGTTCGCCAACACCTTCTCCCCAGGCGTTGTGCCCACGGACGAACACCGGCACGTCGGCGCCCAACTGCAACCCCAGCGTCGCCAGTCCGTCCACACCCAAACGTGTGTTCCACAGCGCATCCAGCGCCACCAACACCGTTGCCGCGTCGGACGAACCGCCGCCGAACCCGCCGCCCGCGGGAATGCGCTTGTCGATGGCGATGTCCGCACCGAGCCTCGATCCGGACGACGTTTGCAGCAGGAGGGCGGCTCGCACGGTGAGGTCATCGGCCTCCGCGACCCCGGCAACCGGGCTGCCATGGCGCGCAATTTTGCCGTCGGGACGCACACGAAGGCGCACCGTGTCGCCCCATTCGAGCAGGCGAAACACCGTTTGCAGCAGGTGGTAGCCGTCGGCACGGCGCCCCGGAATGCGCAGGAACAGGTTCAGCTTGGCCGGGGCCGGCCAGTCGCTCCATCCAGCCGCGGCCAAACCCGACAGCGAAGGCATATTGGCGCTCATTGCACCCGCGGGATCGCATCCGCCGGGGCTTCGATGTCCCACTGGTCGACGATCAGCTTCACCCTCGCCTCGCCGCGGCTGGCGTCGATGCGGACGGGCAACGGCATTTGCGTGGCAGTCGTGGCGGCGTCGGGCGACCAGCGGTAGTCGATCAACCACCCGTCCTGTTCGATCCTGCGCGGGAGGCCGTCGGTACCGTACTCGATCCGCGCCGGTGCCAGCGTCTGTGCCCGCGCTCCACGCACCCAGTCCGCCAGCGCCACGACGGGAATGTCCCAGCCGGTGGCACCGAGCAGCAACAATCTTGCGTCCGGACCGGATCGGGGACCGCCCTCGAGTCCGTCCAGTCGGGCGGAATCGGCTTCGCCGGCGAGTTGCCAGCCCTGCCGGGTTACCGGGGCACTCAGCGTGATCACGTATTGCGCGCCGCTCTGGTTCCACTCGATACGTCCATTGCCGCCCTTGCCGTTATTGGAAACGGCGACGCGCCCCGCCAGGGACCAGTCTGCACTACCGGCCAGCGCTCGCTCGCGCTGTACCTGGGCGGCCTCGGCGGCAGCGACCTCGACAGCGGGCATCGCCGGGCGCAACGGCGCACCCGCGCAGCCTGCAAGCATGGCCGCCAGCGCAAGCAATGAAACAACGCCAACCCTCATGGTGCGACCATGTCCAGGACGCGCTTCAGCGCACGGTTGTCCGGGTCGATCCGGGTCGCCTCGTCGACGTACTTGCGGGCTTCATCGCGACGCCCCATTGCCCACAGCACTTCGGCCAGGTGGGCGGCAATCTCGGCGTCTTTCTGCAGCGCGAACGCCTGGCGCAATGCACCGAGGGCCTCTTCGTTGCGGCCGAGCCGGTAAAGCACCCAGCCGTAACTGTCGGTGATCGCGGCATTGTCGGGTTCCGCCGCGCGGGCGCGGTTGATCAACTCCAACGCCTCCTGATAGCGGTCGGTGCGATCGGCCAACGTGTAGCCCAACGCGTTCAGCGCTGCCACGGACTCCGGGTCGATGACCAGGACCCTGCGCAGGTCCGCCTCGGCACGGGCGATGTCGTCGTCACGTTCCCAGCTCAGAGCGCGTGCGTAGAGTATTTCAAGATCATCCGGAAACGCGGCCAAACCGCGGGAGAACGCGTCCTTTGCGGCCGTAGCGTTCTTGTCGCGCTCGTGCAGCGAGGCTTCCAGAAGGTAGGCATCGCGTCGCGCACTGTCGTTGACTGACGCGTCGGCCTGCATTTCCTGCAGCTGCGCATACGCCTCGGGACCGCGGTCGAGCTCATGCAGGACGTTGGCACTGCGGAGCAGCGCAGGCCAACGCTGGGGGCCACCCGGCACACCCTGATACCAGCCCAGCGCCTCGTCGAAGCGCTTCAGGAACTCAGCCACCTGGCCCAGCAACAAGCGGCGACGCGGATCGGGTACCTGCCCGCGTGCGCGCAGCTCGTCATACAGGGCAAGCAGAGACACGCTGTCGTTGGCGCGGGCCAGCAGCGAGGCGCGCAGTCCATAGGTCTGGTCGTCCTGCGTGCCCTGGGCCAGCGTCGCCTCGGCCGCCGCGAGATCACCGAGACCGTCGTACTCGTAGGCGATCGCCATGCGCAGCTCGTCGTCGGACCCTGCGCGGTCCGCGATCGAGGCAAGCACCTCGCGCGCTTCATCGTTGCGACGGGCATCGCGCAGCTGGCTGACCCGCAGCAGTGCCACGCGCGGCTCGCCGGGGAATCGCTTGAGCACTTCTGTGACAATACGTTCGGCCATCGCCGGCTGCTCCAGACGCTGAGCCAGTCCGCCAAACGCCAGCCACGCCTGCAGGGTCGGGGGAATGCTGCCACGGCGGACCATGGTGTCCAGCACCCTGGCCGACTGTTCGGCGTCGCGGGCACCGGCAATCATCACCCCCAGAACCTGCCGCCAGCCCTCGTCCCCCGGCATTGCAAGCAGCTGGCCCAGATGGCGTTGGGCCTTGCGCTCATCTCCGCGGCGCAGCGCAAGACTGGCTTCGGCACCGAGGAAGTTGACCCCCTGCCCGCCTTGGCTCCGCCACAGCGACAGCAAACGTCCCGCGCTCTCATCGTCGCGGGCAAGCAGCGCAATGCGGGTGGCACGCTCGGTCAGCGCAACATCGTCGGCCGCCTGTGCCGCCTGCAGATACCACCGCGACGCCTCGTCCAGACGTCCTGCCTGGAGGGCGAACTCCGCCGCCATCAGCGGCTCCAGTGTCTCCACCACGGGGTCGGCGACCGGGGCCGGTGAAAGCTGCGCCGACCGGGCCGGCGAGGCAATCGCCAACACCAGCAGGACAGCGGGGATGAATACGCGCAGAGTTGCAGCCATGAGGGGTGAATCCCTGAGATCCGGGAGGCCGGTAGAATATGGGCCTTCAGCAGCCAGCAGCTTATCGCAAGCCACTGGACCCGCAGCCCAATCCACCATGAGTCCGGTGACTAGTCCAACTACCAACCTGTATGTGCTGGGCATCAACCACCAGACCGCGCCGGTAAGCCTGCGCGAGCGGGTGGCGTTCTCTTCGGAGAGCATCCCGGCCGCGCTGGATTCGCTGCGCCGTCTGTCCCAGGTACGCGAAGCGGCGTTGCTGTCGACCTGCAACCGCACCGAGATCTACACGGTGGTGGACGATGGCGGCCACGCGGTCGCCAATTGGCTGGCCAGACAGCCCGCCGAACTCGATGACCTGCACGCCTACCTGTACCGGCACGCCGATGCGGAGGCCGTGCGCCACCTTTTCCGGGTGGCGACCGGGCTTGACTCGCTGGTCCTTGGCGAGCCGCAGATCCTCGGACAGGTCAAGGACGCCTGGGCAAGTGCTCGCGCCGCGGGTAGCCTGGGGACCCAGCTGGACAGCCTGTTCCAGCACACCTTCACCACCGCCAAGCGGGCCCGCACCGACACCCGCATCGGCGCCAACCCGGTGTCGGTGGCGTCCGCGGCGGTACGGCTGGCGCAGGAGTCGTTCGCCCGCGTGGAAGATTCCACGGTGCTGTTGATCGGCGCTGGCGACACCATCGAGCTGGCCGCGCGGCATCTGGTCCAAGCCAGGGTAAAGCGGCTGCTGATCGCGAACCGGACCCTCGCCCACGCCCAGGACCTCGCCAGCCGGCATGGCGGGGTGGCGTTGCCGCTGGACGAGCTGGACCGCCATCTTGGCGAGGCCGACATCGTGCTTTCGGCCACGGCTGCGCGCGACACGGTCCTGCACCGGAACCAGGTCGAAGCGGCGCTGTCCCAGCGCAAGCATCGGCCAATGCTGCTGCTGGATCTCGCTGTTCCGCGCGACATCGACCCCGAGGTCGCCAGCCTGTCTGACGTCTACCTGTACACCGTCGACGACCTGGAGCGCTCGATCGAGGACAACCGCCGCGGCCGACGGGAAGCGGCGGCCGAGGCGGAAGCGATCGTCGAAGTCCAGGTCGCACGGTTCATGGAAAGCCTGCTGGCGCGCAGCCGTACCGCACCGCTGAAGCAACTGCGCGCCCACGGCGACGCGGCGAAACTGGACGCGCTGATCAAGGCCAAGCAACAGCTGGCCAATGGCGAGGACCCGGCCGCGGTGCTCGAGTTCCTCGCCCACACGCTGACCAACCGGCTGCTGCACGCGCCGACGATCGCGTTGCGCGAAGCGGCGCTGACCGGCAACGCGGAACTGGCGCGCGCTGCCGACATGCTGTTTCCCGCCGCGTCTGCGGGCACGCTTTTCACACCCGAAACGCCTGCTGAGCCGACCGCGTCACCGATGGTCCGCGTCCCCGGCAAATAGCAGTCCCGCACCGTCCCTCCGAGTCCGCCAACGACGGGATCGGCCAGCCTTTTGCACCGAACCGACCGCCTGGATCCGAGATCACCGATGACCCCCAGCCTGCGCCGCAAGCTCGAAGCTCTGGCCGAACGCCGCGAAGAACTGGAGCGCCTGTTGGCTGATCCGCAGGTCATCGGCGACAACCAGCGTTTCCGCCAGCTGTCCCGCGAGTTCGCGCAGCTGGAGCCGGTCGCAACCGCGTTGGCCGACGAGAACGCGGCCAAAGCCGATCTGGCGACCGCCCGGTCGATGCGCGACGATCCCGAATTGGCGGAACTCGCCGAAGAGGAGATCACCGCGGCCACCGAGCGCCTGCGGCAGCTGGACATTGAACTGCTTGCCCACCTGGTTCCGCGCGACCCGCGCGACGAGGGCGACCTGTATCTGGAGGTGCGCGCTGGCACCGGCGGGGACGAGGCGGCGATCTTCGCCGGCGATCTGTTCCGGATGTACTCGCGCTATGCCGAGCGCCAGGGCTGGCGGGTCGAAGTGGAATCGGCCAACGAGGGCGAGCACGGCGGCTACAAGGAGCTGATCGCGCGGGTCGAAGGGCGCGGCGCGTACTCGAAGCTGAAGTTCGAGTCGGGCACCCATCGGGTCCAGCGCGTGCCGGAAACCGAATCCCAGGGCCGTGTACACACCTCGGCGGCGACCGTGGCGATTATCGCGGTGGAGCCTGAGGGTGAACCGATCGAGGTCAATCCCGCGGACCTGCGTGTCGACACGTTCCGCTCCTCCGGCGCCGGCGGCCAGCACGTCAACAAGACCGACTCGGCGATCCGCATCACCCATCTGCCCAGCGGGATCGTGGTCGAGAGCCAGACCGAACGCAGCCAGCACGCCAACCGAGATACCGCGATGAAGCGCCTGCGCGCGACGCTGGCCGAGCAGCAGGCCAACAAGGCGGCGGCCGCGATCGCCGAGGACCGCAAGTTGCAGGTTGGCAGCGGCGACCGCAGTCAGCGCATCCGCACCTACAATTATTCGCAGGGACGAATCACCGACCACCGGGTAGAAGGGCTGACCCTGTACGACCTTCCCAACATTCTTGCGGGCGATCTGGACGCGCTGGTCGAGCGGCTGCAGCAGGAACATCAGGCCGATGAACTGGCGCGCCTGACCGGGAGCCACTGAATACCGTGCGGCCGGCCGATCCCCGCGCCGAGGCACGTCTGGCGGTCCAGCGCGAGCCGGGAAGCCCCTTGGCCTGGATCCTCCTTGCGGAGGCCGAGCTCGATGCCGGCGATGCGACGGCCGGCGAGGCTGCCAGCCGGCGCGCACTGACGCTGCTGCCGGGGCACCCGGAGGCATTGGCGCGGCTGGGGCGTGCGCTGTGGATGCTGGGGCGGCTCGACGAGGGGGCTGAAAGCCTGCGCCTGGCCGCTGCGCGCGCTCCCGACCATCCCGGCATCGCCGTCTGGCTGGCACACGCCCTGGAGGACATCGGCGAGGCGGAGGCCGCCTCGGACTCCTATGCGAGGGCCCACGCACTTGCGCCGGAGGAGCCCCAGCTGGCTGCCTACCTGCTGGCTTGGCGGCGCAAGTTGTGTGACTGGCGCGACCTGGACACGCTGTCGACGCAGGTGCGCGATGCAGTACGTCGCGGGCAGGCCGCGGTCGAACCGTTCGCCTTCCTGAGCGAAGACAGTACGGCTGCCGAGCAACTGGCCTGTGCGCGATTGCGAGCCAATGGCATCACCCGCCAGATCCGCCCACTGCCCGTGGCGACCGGTCCAGCGGACGGCGCGGGACCACTGCGGGTGGGATTTCTCTCGAACGGGTTCGGCGCGCACCCCACCGGTCTGTTGACCGTCGCGCTGTTCGAGGCACTGGCCGTGCAGCGGACTATCGAGTCACACCTGTTTGCGCTCAATCCCGACGACCGCAGTCCGATCAGGCAGCGCCTGCATGCGGCGACCCGTCTGTACGATGTCGCCGGGCGCGACCACGCGGAGATCGCGCGGACGATCCGCGGCACGGGTATCGAGGTGCTGTTCGACCTGCGTGGCTGGGGTGGTGGTGGACGTCCGGAAGTGCTCGCGATGCGCCCCGCACCGGTCCAGGTGAACTGGCTGGCCTATCCGGGCACCTCCGGTGCGCCGTGGATCGATGCCGTGCTGGCCGACGATTTCGTGCTTCCCGTCGCGCTGGTACCGGCTTTCAGCGAGCAGGTGCACTATCTGCCGCGATGCTTCCAACCATCCGACACGACGCGGCAACGGTCGACGCCACCCGACCGCGTCGCCTGCGGACTGCCCGCGGTCGGTGAGGGGGTGGTGTTCTGCTGCTTCAACAACAGCTACAAGCTCAATCCGGCGAGCATGCAACGGGCATGGGCGGTACTGCGGGGTGTAGCCGGTAGTGTGCTTTGGCTGCTTTCCGGTCCCGGCCAGGCGGATCGACGTCTGCGTGAGGCTGCCGCGGCCGCTGGCGTGGCACCGGCGCGGCTGGTGTTCATGCCCAAGCAGCCGCACGAGCAATACCTCGCGCGACTGCAACACGCGGATCTGTTCCTGGATACCGGGCCGTACAACGCGCATACGACCGCATCGGACGCGCTGTGGGCGGGCTGTCCCGTGCTGACCTGTCCGGGCGAAACCTTCGCGGCCCGAGTCGCCGGCAGCCTGAATCACCACCTGGGACTGCCCTCGATGAACGTGGACAGTGACGAGGCGTTCGTTGAGCGTGCGATCGCCCTGGGCCGCGACCCGGCACTGCTCCAGGCCGTTCGCGCCGAGCTTGCGACACGTCGCTCAAGCAGCGGACTGTTCGACATGGACGGGTTCGCCACCGACTTCACTGCGGCGGTGGTCGCGATTGCCGAGCGCCACGGCGCCCGGCGATGAGTAACGCTCAGGACGCGCCGGGCACTTCCGAGTGGCCTGCAGTCGCCCCATCGCCGGCCGCCGCGATGATCTGCTCGATATCGGCTGCCGTTACCGGACCGAGGATCTTGCGCTCGACCCGACCGTCGGGTGCGATCAGGTAGGTCATCGGAAGCCCGCGTGGCTCGGCGAAGTCCGCAGGCGGTGCGTAGGTGTCAATGATGGCGATCGGATACACCACCGGGTGTTTGCGCAGGAACGCCTGCATCTCCGCCGGCTCGATGTCCTCATAGGCCAGACCCACCACCTCGATGCCCTCGCGCATGGCGGCCAGTGCCGACAGCTCGGGCATTTCCTTCAGACACGGGTTGCACCATGTGGCCCAGTAGTTCACCACCACCCACTTGCCACGACGCGCGGCCAGATCGTAGTGGGCGCCGTCCAGCGTGGTGACCACCAACCGCGGATGAGTGGGCTCCTCCGCTGAGTCTGCCTTGGCACTGACTGCATCGCGTGCCTCCGGCAAGACACCGGTATCCACCGCGCCCGGGCCGGCGGAATGGGCAGACGGGGCGCGCGCATCAGGCGCGGCGTCACCCTGCGGGTCGCTTCCACCCGGCTGGCAGGCCAGCAACAGGGCCGCGATCAGGGCGGCGACAACAGTACGCATCACGTTCACTCCCCCGCTTGAATGGTGGACACGCGGCGCTTGAGCATCTCGCGCAGAGGCAGCCGCAGATCGTCCAGCGCCGCCAGGGCGGAACGCCCGAGAGCGTCGTCGCTGCAGGGGACGTGTGCTTCCGCGATCGGGATGCGCAGCTGACACGCCTCGTAAAGCTCCCCCAGCGACAGGGTGTCCAGGTCACGCGACAGAAGCCACTGCCCGTCTTCGGCGCGACGTACAACGTTGATTCCGCGCAATTGCTCCAGCGTTTCCTGCGCCAGCGCATCGGTCATGATCGGCTCCAGCTGAAGGATGTCATCGATATGCAGTCCTTTGCCCTCTGCGCGCGCCTCATTGAACCGGCCCAGCAGGCGCAGCAGGCCATAGATCTCATAACCGTCCGGCAGTCGCATCGCGACCGGCTGGTAGCGGAAAGCGGACATCGACGAGGCCAGCGAGGCCCCCATCAGGACCGCCACCCAGCTCAGGAATATCCAGATCAGGAAGATCGGTACAAATGCCAACGTGCCGTAGATGCGCGAATAGCTGGTGAACGTGCCGAGGTATACGCCCAGACCCCAACGCACCAGCTCGAATGCACACGTGGCCAGCAGTCCGCCGGCCAGCGCGTGGCGCCATTGCACCGTGCGATGGGGGACGACCCGGTAGATCGCCGCGAAGGCCAGCAACTCCAGCGACATCGGCGCCAGCCGCAGCATGATGTCCTGGAGGACATGCCCGGCGCTGGTTTCGAATACCGAAAGCGCGAAGATCTTCGCCGAAGTAGCCAGACTGGCGGCAGCGAGAATCGCGCCCAGAGTCAGTACGGTCCAATAGACGAGGAAACGGCTGAACTGCGGCCGCGCCGCTTTGACCCGCCAGATACGGTTGAACGCGGTTTCCACCCCGTTGAGGGTGATCAGCACCGACACCACGAGCACCACGATGCCGGCGGCGGTCAGCTGGCCGGAATTGCCGGAGAGCTGCAGCAGGTACTCCTCCACCGATCGCGCGGCGGAGGGAACGAAGTTCGAGAACACGTAATCGCTGAGCCGTTCGCTCCAGACTGCGAACACCGGGAACGCCGACAGCACGCCGAACACGACCATCGACAGCGGCACCAGCGCAAACACCGTGGTGTAGGACAGCGCACCCGCTGCCTGGAAGAGGTCCTCGTCCAGCACCCGCCGCCCGAGGAATCGCACGAATGCACGAATCCGCGCGCGATCGCGCAACCGTTCGCTCCAGCGATTGACAGAGTCCAGTGGTTCCATCGTGCGGAGCGTAACGCAAGCGCAGGAAAGCGGGCGGTCGCGGGCCGCGCACTGCCGCATCCTTTATCCTTGGCGGCTTCGACTCAAGGCAACCGACAACGCGATGGCCGACATTCTGGTGCTGTACTACAGCCGCAATGGCGCAGTGGCGCAGCTGGCCCGGCAGATCGCCCGCGGCATCGGCGAAGTGGACGGCATGTCCGCGCGCCTGCGCTGTGTGCCGCCGGTCGCTCCGGTCACCACCACCGCCGCGCCGCCGGTGCCGGACCACGGGGCACCCTACGTGGAGACACGTGATCTGGAGGAGTGCGTCGGGCTGGTGATAGGCAGCCCGACGCGGTTCGGCAACATGGCCGCGCCGATGAAGCACTGGTTTGACGGGCTGGGCGCGCAGTGGGCCAGTGGCCTGCTGGTGGGCAAGCCGGCAGCCGTGTTTACCTCATCAACGACGATGCACGGCGGCCAGGAGTCGACCCTGTTGACGATGATGGTGCCGCTGCTGCACCACGGCTGCCTGATCGTCGGCATTCCCTACACGGAGCCGCGACTGAGCACCACGCGCACCGGTGGAACGCCCTACGGTGCCAGTCACGTGGGCGGCGTCGAGGATGATCCGCGGCCGAGCGAGGATGAAGCGCATCTGGCGCGCGCTTTGGGACGGCGGATGGCCTCGGTCGCCGCGAAGTTGGCATGAGCGCGCTGCCGCGCGCCAACATTTCCCGAATCCTGATCGCGGCGCTGCTCGCGCTGGCGTTGCTGTTCTGCGTGTGGTTCTGGCCCGCAGCGAGCTGGCCAACTCGCGACATCGTCACGCTGGTCATTTTCGCAGCACCCCCGCTGGTGCTCGGGTTGGCGGGCCTGGCCGGTGCGCGAACGGCCGGTTACTGGGGATCGGTCCTTGCGCTGGCGTGGTTCAGCCACGGCGTCATGGTGGCCTGGACACGCCCACCGGAACTGGGGTTCGCACTCCTGGAAACGGCGTTGGCGCTGGTGGTCATTTTTTCCGCCAACCTGCCCGGCATGAGATCGAAACTGGGCCGCAGTAAACGCCGCTGAAGGCGGGGATGCGCAACGACCGGGGACCCGCGCGACAGACGAACTCGGTCGTTTTCAGTCATGCGAGCGTTCTGTGGCGGTTTCACGCCACCACGTCGGTCTTCATTCCGACGCTATGCGGACCACGAGCTTGCCGAAGTTTTGCCCTTCCAGCAGACCGATGAATGCCTCCGGCGCATTCTCGAGACCTTCGACCATGTCCTCGCGAAATTTGATCCGCCCCTGGCTGACCCAGGGCCCCATCGCTTGCAGGAACTCCCCATAGCGGTCGCCATAGTCATCAAAAATGATGAAGCCCTGCATCTTGATGCGCTTGGTCAACAGGGTTCGGGCAAGGAGCCCCAGGCGATCCGGGCCGGGCGGCAATGTGGTGTCGTTGTAGTGAGCGATAAGGCCGCACAGGGGGATACGCGCCTTCGCATTCAGCAGAGGCAGAACCGCATCGAACACGGCGCCGCCGACGCTCTCGAAGTAGACATCGATGCCATCGACGCAGGCTGCTGCAAGGCGCTCCGGAAAATCCGCGGCGTGATGATCGATGCAGTCATCGAAGCCGAGCTCGTCAATCACATAGCGGCACTTCTCGATCCCACCGGCGATGCCGACGATGCGACACCCCTTGATCCTGGCGATTTGACCGACAACCGATCCGACCGCGCCGCTGGCCGCTGCCACCACCACCGTCTCGCCAGACTTCGGCTGGCCGATGTCGAGCAGGCCCATGTACGCGGTGAAACCGGGCATACCCAATACGCCGAGGGCGAGCGAGGGCTGCGCCATCTGCGCGTCCAGCTGGTTCACGCTATCGCCGTCAACCAGGGCGTAGTCCTGCCAGCCGCCCTGCGCCAGCACCATGTCTCCGGGTTCGACACCCGGATGCGCCGAGGCTTCCACCCGCGCCACGGTGCCCGCACCCATCACCTCGCCGATGCCTACCGGTGCGGCGTACGAAGGCCCATCACTCATTCGGCCGCGCATGTAGGGGTCCAGCGAGACGTACAGGTTCCGTAGCAGCACCTGACCTTTGTCGGGCTTCTGCACGGGCGTTTCCACCGTCTTGAAGTTGTCAGCGGTCGGGGCACCGACCGGACGCGAGGCCAGGGTGATCTGGCGATTCATGGTGACAGCAGACATGGGCTGTTCCTCTTGGATAGGGGCCGCCGGCCCGATACCGGCCGGATGCAGGTAAAGGTACCTCGCGCGTGACGCTCGCACCCGCAAGGCGCTCGGCGGATAATGCGGCTCCGATCTCCAGCGCGCTCCCATGGCCGATCCTCACATCGAGAACGCGAAGGCTTTGCCGCCGATGCCATCGGGCCGCCTGGAGCCGAAGCTGTTGATCCCGCTCGCGCTGCTGACCCTGTACCTGGTCTGGGGATCGACCTATCTGGGCATTCGCTACGCCCTGGAAAGCTATCCGCCGTTCCTGCTGGCCGGATTGCGTTTCACTGCCGCCGGGGTGGCGCTGTTCGCCTTTTTGCGGTGGCGCGGGCATGCCTTGCCGACGCGTCTGCAATGGCGCAACGCGGCGATCACGGGGGTGCTGCTGCTCGGGTTCGGCAATGGCCTGGTCTGCTTCGCGGAGGAACGCGTCAGTTCCGGAATCGCGGCGGTCGCGGTGTCGAGCATGCCGTTGTTTGCCGCCGCGTTCGGCACGCTGTTCGGTCAGTGGCCTACCCGCCGCGAGGGGGTTGGCCTGCTGGTCGGATTTGCAGGCGTCATCGTGCTCAACACCGGAAGTGGGCTCTCAGGCGAGACCCTCGGCGCTTTGGCATTGCTGACAGCTGCAGCGTGCTGGGCGTTCGGGTCCGTGTGGAGCCGTCGCCAGGATATGCCGGCCGGGCCGATGAACACCGCTGCACAAATGCTCTGCGCCAGTGTCGCCCTGCTGGGCGTCAGCTTTGCCACCGGCGAGACCTTGCCGGCACACCCGACTCTGAAAGCCACGCTGGCGCTGGCGTATCTTGCGGTGTTCGGCTCGATCCTCGCCTTCAGCGCCTACCTGTACGTGCTCAAACATGCCCGTCCGGCGGTGGCGACCAGCTATGCCTACGTCAATCCGCCAGTCGCGGTGATGTTTGGTGTGCTGCTGGCCGGGGAAACGGTTGGTCCGTTCGATCTGGCCGGGATGGCGATCATCCTTGTCGGCGTAGCCGTAATCACGCTCGCCCGCCGGCCGCGGCGAGCCTCCTAGGCCCAGCCGTTGGCGAAGCGCGGAGATACCTCCATCCACCCTGAACACACAGACTGCCGTGCTAGCGTGACCCGTCACCCGGGTGCGAGAGCGACTTGATTTCCGCAATACGACCCCTGCTGTCGCTGCTGATCGGCGTCGCCCTGCTTTTGGCGGGCAGTGGCCTGCTCAGCACTCTGGTGGCAGTGCGCGCCGGACTGGAAGGCTGGGACGATCAGGTCGTCGGCCTGATCATGTCAGCCTACTTCGGCGGCTTTTTCCTCGGAACCTTCGCGGCCCCCAAGCTGATCCGGCGCATCGGACACGTGCGTACCTTCGCGTTTTACGCGGCGTTGTGCGCGACGGTGGTGCTGCTCCACCCGATCATCGTCGACCCGTGGAGCTGGGCGGTGTTGCGGCTGCTCAGTGGTGTCGCGCTGGTCGGCCTGTACACCGTGATCGAGAGCTGGCTCAACGCGTCCGCTCCCCCGCTGCAGCGGAGCCGGATCTTCGCGCTTTACATGGCCATCAACCTGTTTTCGCTGGCCGCCGGGCAATGGTTGCTCGGACTGTTCTCGCCGCTGCTGTTCATACCTTTCAGTCTGGTGGCCATCCTGATCTGCATGGCTGCCCTGCCGGTCACCGCCAGCCGCATGACGCAGCCGGAAACGCCGGCGAGCGTGCATCTGAAACTGGCTCAGTTGTACCGCCTGGCGCCGGCTGCCAGTGCGGGCGCGCTGCTTGGCGGGCTGGCATTGGGGGCGTTCTGGGGGATGGCTGCGGTGTATGCCACAGGCGTCGGCATGGACCTGTCGGGCGTGTCCGCCCTGGTGAGCCTGACCATCCTGGGCGGTGCGCTGCTGCAATTGCCGATCGGGCGGTTGTCCGATCGCGGCGACCGCCGAACCGCCCTGGCCATCATCTGTACGCTTGGCGCGGCGCTGGCCGTGGCGATCACGCTCAGCGACGGCGCGAGCCAGCGGATGGTGTTGGGCCTGTACTTCGCTTTCGGCGGGCTTTTATTCGCCATTTATCCGGTGTGCGTCGCGCACCTGCTGGACTATCTGCCCACCGAGCACGTACTGGCCGGCTGCAGCAGTCTGCTGCTGCTCAACGGCATCGGCTCGGCCATCGGACCGGCGATCGCCGGTGGACTGATGAACCGGATGGGACCGCAGGCGTTGCCTGCGTTCTTCGCCGTCACGCTGTTGCTGCTGGCTGTCGTCTCCGGTGCGCGGCGCCTGTTCCGCCAGCGCGACCGGGATGACCCGGCCCAGTTCCACGCGATGCTGCGCACGACACCATCGGCACTTGAGCTGCTGCCCGAAACCGACGCAACCGCACCGGCTTCCGCGGATTGACCCGAGCCCTCAGTCTGGCGAGCCCTATAATCGGCAGTCACCTACCGTCCGGACGCTCCATGGATCAGCTCTGCATCGTCACCACCGGCGGTACCATCGACAAGATCTATTTCGATGACAAGTCGGACTACCAGATCGGCGAACCGCAGATCGGCCTGATTCTGGAGGAGCTGGGCGTGGCATTCCGCTATCGGGTGATTCCGATCCTGCGCAAGGATTCGCTGCATATCGACGACAGCGACCGGGAGCTGATCCGCGCGACCATCTCGGCCCAGGACGCGCGGCATGTACTCGTCACCCACGGCACCGATTCGATGGTCGAGACCGCCAAGGTGCTGGCCGGCATCCCCGGCAAGACCATCGTGCTGACCGGCGCGCTCAACCCCGCGCGATTCCGCGGCTCGGATGCGGAGTTCAATATCGGTACCGCCGTAGGGGCGGTGCAGTCTCTGGCGAA
>RCMY010002717.1_pt1 | contig 15943 bp, 13 predicted proteins | sample 2041341 | NCBI WGS metagenome assembly RCMY01 (sample SAMN09708234, study PRJNA481090) | Marine sediment metagenome, whole genome shotgun sequencing project. | reverse complement strand
AAGGGGCAGATAGCTCCCATTGCGGCGATAAAAACGATCCACTTCCCGAACGGAACGGCGGTTGTTGAAGGCTGAGTTTTCGTCCGGCGCCAAACTGCCGCCTGGAGTAGAAACTGCGCAGTAGAGAGCAATGATCACTCCACTTGCCGCCAATCTTACACGTGTGCGCGCAAATAGGCCGCCATCACGGGATCGACTAATTCCCATTGCTCTTCGTTGTTTTGCCGTATAAGATCATTCGCCTCTAATACTTCTTTCGCACTACTGCCTGTTGACGCGGAAAGCCGCGCACTCGTCAGAAAACGGCGCCCGGTAGGGTGCAAAACCGTGCCCGCTCGCGCGATACCAAGCAGCATGGCGCGCTGGGTTGCGCTTAGGTTCCGAACACTATATGAAACCATGGAGGTGTCTTCAGCAACTATCGTTTGCCAGATTGAACCTACTTGCTGTGTTGTCGGTGGTGCATCGTCGTCCCAAAGACGTGCCCACAACCACGTGTGACTGCCGCTAACGAGATTTAGTTTGAGCGTTTCACGCTCAACTTTGCGATTGCAATGGGCCGCGCCGGTCGCTATGCCAAGCGGAAACAGTTTTTTGGTTTTGTTCATGGCCATGAATTTTACGACGATCTATGTAATGCAGGCTTCGGGTTGGTCGATAAGTTTTGCTTACATTTTTACCCTATTGAGAAGAGGGTTCTGTAAGCGCCGCTAGTAACTGTTCGGCAGCTGCAGCGATGCGCCGGCAGCGTTTCAAAAACAGTTATGCGTCTATATTTGCAATCATTCGACTGTTCAGCCAATCGTTGGCGCTGCTTTCTCAAACCGCAGGCACTGCCGAGTTATCGACTCGATTCTCCCTCTGCTGCACCCGCCAAAGCTCTGCATAGCGCTGGCCGCGTGCCAGCAACTCCTCATGACTACCTTGCTCAACAATCTCACCGTGGTCGAGCACGATGATCTGGTCGGCGTCCACCACGGTCGAGAGGCGGTGGGCAATTGCCAGGCTGGTATGTCCTTCTGCCACTTCTTTTATGGCGCGCAGAATGGCCTGCTCGGACTTGCTGTCCAGTGACGAGGTAGCTTCGTCGAACACGAGAATGGGCGGTCGTTTTAATATGGTGCGAGCGATGGCGACGCGCTGTTTTTCGCCGCCAGAGAGTTTTAAACCACGCTCGCCCACTTTGGTATCGGCCCCTTCGGGTAGCTCGGCGATGAACTCTTGCAGATGCGCATGTTGAATAGCCTCGCGCACTTCCTCATCGCTAGCGTCGGGTCTGCCGTAGCGGATGTTTTCAAAAATACTGTCGTTAAACAGCACGGTGTCTTGCGGTACGATGCCGATCACGCCGCGCAATGACCGTTGTGTTAGATCGCGAACATCATGGCCATCAACGCTGACACTGCCGGTGGTGACGTCGTAAAAACGAAACAGCAGTTTGACCAGGGTCGATTTGCCGGCACCGCTAGCGCCTACTACGGCGAATTTTTGCCCGGGCGGCACCGTGAAGCTAATATTTTTAAGTATGGGCCGGTCTGAGCGGTAGTGAAATGAAACATTCTCGAAGCGAATGCCGCATTGTCGTTCGCCGTTATTTTCGATCGCAAGATCGCGCGCGTTAGGAGCATCAACTATCTTCGGCTGCTCGGCCAGCAAGTCGAACATGCGTTCGATATTGGCCATTGACCCCTTAACTTCCCGGTATACAAAGCCGAGAAAATTCAGCGGTAAAAACAGTTGCAACATAAAGGCGTTGATTAACACAAAATCGCCGATGGTCATATCGCCTGCGGCCACACGATTGGCTGCCAGCATCATCATGCTGGTCATTGCAGCGGCGATAACTAGCGCTTGCCCACCGTTTAGAGCAAATAATGACAGGCGATTTTTTCGTCGTGCCGCCTCCCAGGCAGCCAGCTCTTTATCGTAACGCCGCGCCTCGAAATCCTCGTTAGTAAAGTATTTTACCGTTTCATAGTTCAACAAGCTGTCAAGCGCGCGCGTATTGCTGGCTGAGTCAGCCTGGTTGGCCTCACGCACAAATCGCGTGCGCCATTCGGTGGCGTAAATAGAGTAAGCGACATAAAAGACGACGGCGACCAGGGTAATCACCGCAAACCCCCAGCCATAGTTAAACAACAAAATGCCAACTACCAGTATGATCTCGATAAATGTCGGTGCGATATTGAATACAAAAAAGCGCATCAAAAAACTGATGCCGGTGGTGCCGCGTTCGACATCGCGCGACAGGCCGCCGGTACGACGGTTCAAATGAAAGTCTAAATCGAGCCTGTGCAAGTGCTCGAACAGCTGCAAGCCGATGCGGCGCATGGCGCGCTCGGTAACGCGGCCAAATACCGTATCGCGCAGTTCACCAAACAGCACGTTGGCAAAGCGCGCAACGCCGTAGGCCAGCACCAGCCCTACCGGTACCAATAACGCGCGCGCAGCGCCATTCGACTCGGCGTCCAGCGCGTCGACAATATACTTAAGAATAAACGGCCCGCCGACACTCGCCACTTTGGCCATGATCAGGCAGCCCATCGCGACTGCCACACGCGCACGATATTCCAGCAGGTACGGCCAGATCATCGCCAGCATTTTCCAGTTTATCTTGCTGTCTGGCTCGACCTCAAAGTTGCCGTGGCGCATTGTTCTCTTCTCCGCTGCGTGCTAGGAGGCGTTAGGCAATGTAATGGCGGGCAACTTGGGCAATAAACAGTGATGCGGTCGCATACTCTTGTTGACGTTTTTATAGTTATTAGCCGCGTCTATATTGACGATTTTGGCTTGGGAATTGTCGACACAGATCTTATCGCTGGCGGCGAGTTTGTCTTTAGCCGGATTCGTGTAACCATCCCACACAATGTCTGCCAGGCTGCCGTTGGTGCCGAAGTTCGCCTCGCGCAGCGCTTCCCAGTCGAGTTTTTCCGGCGCTTCACCGCCACCGGAAAATTTGTTGGCATAGATCAAAATACCCTCAGGGTAGGGGTCAAAGCCATCAACCATAGCCTGCTCGTTAGAAAAATAGGCGGCGGTAAAATAACTGCCAATAATAATGTTGGCGGTTTTGTTATCGGCAATATAGTTGCTGAAAATTTCAACACGATCAGCGGCGTTTATCACTATGCCCGAACCGACTGCCACTGCAGCAGACTCGGCGTTGCCTTCACTAAAATTGTCGTTGTTATTGGCATACACTTTATTGTTATGAAGGCGTATGTTTTGACTGGTTTTTGTATTGTTTGGCAAGTTGAAAATAAGAATTCCGCTGCTGTTTTTCAACGCTGTGTTTTTATAAATGTCGGCGTTACTGCTGTTGTTAAGCTCAATGGCCGCCACATTAAATTCGGCACGGTTGTTGCGCACAACAATATTGTTAGAGTCGCCAACATAAATGCCGGTGGCAGAGGCGCCAATAGCGACGCAGTTTTCAATCAGCACATTATCAGCCTTGGAAACGTGAACGCCATAAGCACCGTTGCTGCTTTTAGCGCCGCCGGTCCACTCGGTACGAACGTTACGTATGATGACGTTGTTACCACCCTCGACCTTGATGGCTTCGGCTTTGCTGTTCTCGATGGCAATATCTTCGATCACGACGTTGTTGGCCTTGACCGTTATGCCGGCCTCGCCCTGCTGCTGCTTACTAAAATTGAGAACCGTGTCTTCAATACCTGCGCCACGCAGGATTACGCCATCGGCCGTTACACTGAGCCCGGCATCCAGTTCGTGGCGCCCCGCGGCAACTTCAACCACCTGATTCGGTTTAGCCGTGCTTAGCCTCTCGGCTAGCGTTAGCTCGACTTTTTTCGTTGTTTCCGCAGCTGGCTCGCTGGGTTCTTGCTGTGACTCGCAACCAAACAACAATAGTGTGGTTACTAAGACAAGTGTAATACGGCTTGGCATGCGTCTTACCTAAATGAACTGCGAAATTTGATGGGGCGTAACTGGCATCTCTAAATATAAAACCATTAAAAGGGGTTTACGTTGGCTTGGCAAGCAGTGGTTTTTGTGTAACATGCAGACAACGCCAAAGAATGAGCATTATGAACGAAACAACCGGCTTCGACACTGTAATAACCGGGGCATTGGTATTTGACGGCTACGGTGGACCGCCGCAACAGGAAGACGTGGCGCTAAGCAATGGCAAAATAGCCGCTCGTGGTCAACACCTTACGATCGGCGCGCACACTCAGATCATTGACGCCGGCGGCCAATGGTTAATGCCGGGGCTGCTCGACATTCATACCCATCTCGATCTTGAAGTGGAAATCGACCCCGCGCTGGGAGAAGCCGTGCGCCACGGCACGACCACTGCCATCGTCGGCAACTGTAGCCTGGGCGTGGCGTTCGGTGCCCAGGCAAAGCAGGACCAAAACCCCGTAGTCGACTGTTTCGCGCGGGTAGAGAATATTCCAAAACACGTACTGCAGAAATGTGCTGACGCTTTGACGTGGGACACCCCTGCCGGCTATCTGCAGCATTTCGATAACGTGGCTTTGGGCCCCAACATCGCACCCTTGCTGCCACACTCGATGTTACGCATAGAGGTGATGGGCCTGCAAGACAGCATTTCGCGCGACCCTAGCGACGCCGAAATACAGCAGATGAACGAAATACTGTATGAGGCACTGCAGCATGGTTATATCGGCTTCTCCACCGATGCGCTGCCGTTTCACTTTTTGGCCAATGACCCGAATAAGGAATCGCGTATTCCCACCCAGTTCGCCAGCGACAAAGAGCTGAAAACGCTGACTCATACGCTGCGCAACCTTGACCGAGTGTGGCAGGCCACACCGGACCCGGAAAATCGCCTGCGCATGCTCAAGCGATTCTTGCTGACCAGCGGGCGGTTGTATGGAAAGCCGCTGCGTTTAAGTGCGCTGGCGGCCCTGGACTTCATCGCCGATCGCCGTGCCAGCATGGTATTCGGCCTATTGGGCGGGCTGTTTAATTCGCGTTTGCTGCAAGGTAAGTTTCATTTTCAGGCATTGTCGGCGCCGTTTAAAATGTGGGGCGACGGGGTGACCACGCCGCTGCTGGAAGAAATTCCTTCGACCGCCAAGCTTATTGCCTGCGAGCTTGACGACAGAGAAGCACGGCTGGCCTTGTTGAATGACGCGCAGTTTATTGAGGAATTTAAACACGACTGGTTTAACAGTAAAAGCGGCTTTAACTTTAGCCGCAACCTTGACGACATGATTGTTGAGTGGTGCCCGGTGGCCGACTGGATGGGGCACAGCCTGGGCGCTATTTACCGACGCTTGCTCACTTTTCAGAAGAACTTTGGCTCGGTAAAAACCTCACCGGAGATAGAATTTTTCCGCGCTTGCGCCGACCCGATTGGCGACGAGGCTGACTTCCTCATGCATTTGCTGCGTGAATTCGATAAAGACCTGCGCTGGTGGATGATTGTCGCCAACGACCGACCCGAGAAGATCAAACAGGCATTGTTCAACCCGAATAATTTACCGGGCTTTAACGACAGCGGCGCGCATCTGACCAATCTCGCGTTCTTTGACGGCAATCTTTTGACCCTGCAAATTGCGCAGCGCGACTCGTTGGCGCTGGTCGCCCGAGCGGTGCAGCGCCTGACATCCGAGCCGGCAGAATTTTTTGGTCTTGACGTGGGCACGTTGGAAATCGGCGCTCAGGCCGACATCGTTTTGATTGATCCTGAACAGCTGGCGCAATACGATAGCGACGCGCATCGCGTTATGATTTATCGAGAGATTTTTCAAAACGAGCAATTAGTGAACCGGTCCGACGGCGTTGTGACCGGAGTGTTTATTGCCGGTGAGCGTGTTTGGAGCGGCAAATTCTTTGGCCCAGCGTTGGGGATTCGAAAGTTGGGGCGGGTGTTAACCTACGCTGGTCGGCGAAGCACCCAACGGCCTGCTTAATTCTGCCCAATCAATATCGCCATCGTCCGGCATGTTTTCGTATTCCAAAATACCGAGTTCATCGAATAGTGGCCGCACGCTTTCGGTGAGCAGGCCAATGCGTTTCAGGTTAGGCATGATGCGCGTGAACAGCAGACTTCTGAAATGTTTGGCCATGGGGCCGTCCAGATAAACCTGCCGCGCTGCATCGACATCCCAACCAAAGTGGCGGAACACGTCGGTAGGTATCATGCGTTCACGCGCGACCACACACGCCTCATAAGCGAAGCGGGCGCGGTCCTCTTTCTCCTGTTCGCTCAAGCTGCCGATAAACTCTTCCAAATAGTTCACGCCAAAAGTCACATGGCGCGCTTCGTCGCGGATAATAAAATCTAACAAGTCGTGTAGCAGTGTGTCGGGCACGCACAGTTTCATGGTGTTAAATGCCGACAGCGCAAAGCCTTCAATCACCAGCTGCATGCCGATAAATTTCAAATCCCAGCGCGGGTCGGTCAATATCTTATCTAACAATGCCTTTAAGGCGCTGTCGATCGGGTACATAAAGCCGACTTTGGTTTGTAAGTACTTATTAAACGCTTCCACATGACGCGCTTCGTCGAAGGTTTGTGATGCGGCGTAAAGCTTGGCGTTGTAACTCGGTGCGCATGAGGCCAGTTGAGATGCGACCAGCAGAGCACCTTGCTCGCCGTGTAAAAACTGCGACAGTGTCCAGCTATTTAAATGTCTGTCGAAGTCTTTTTTCCGATCCTCAGTCAGCGCGAGATAAGGAGGATAGTCGACGAAAGCGTTCGCGTCGTTGGGTATGCTTTCGGCTTTGGGTTTGTTCCAGTCGATATCGGTTTCCGCATTCCAGTTCAGTTTTTTACCCAACTCGTATAACTTTTTGATGCGATCATCTTGCAACGTGTAGTCCCAGTTAAACGCGCCGGTGAGCGGCGTGTTAAATATTTCGACCACATGCTGAACCTGGTTGCTGCTTAGCATCAATTCTGATTCGGCTGCATAGTGAGAAATTTCATGCGGCGTGCTCACAATTTGCATGGTCATAGCAAACTCCATAACTCCCGGGCGAGAGTGCAATACTACTTGCATGGCTGTCTGTCACAAGGTTATTGTATGACTTTAATAAGTCATTTCGGGACATACGCCTCATGCCCCAATCTCTGCCAGGCGCGCCGCCAAAAAAACTGCGCAAAGCGGCACCAGTTCAGGACGTACCTGGCGGCATGGTCGCCATTCTGCTCGAGTATGTTGCCGACTTCGGGGTGTCTCAGCCTGCGGCGCTGCGTAACACGAGTATAAAAATCGAGCGCTTAGCGGAACCGGGAGCCGCCGTATTTCACGGTGATTTCGTGACCCTGCTGGAAAACTGCCTGCGGCTGACTGAAGAACCGGCGTTGGTGTTGCATTACGGCCGGCGCGTTACGCTGACCGCGCTGGGCGTACTCGGCTATGCCCTGTTGTGTTGTAGCGATCTCAGGCAGTTGCTGGATTTACTGTCGCGTTACCACCGTTTGATTTCACCCAACTGCGATATTCGCGTGGCCGCGGAAGGGGACTACGTCGCGATGTCGGTGCACGGTGGCATGTTGGCCAGGACGATTGAGCCGATGGATTGCGAACTGTTTTTTGCGGCGGCCAATGCGTGTTTGCACCACTTATTTGCTGCTACACAGTTCAATGTGAAAGCGCGTTTTAGCTATCCAGCGCCGACGTATGCAACAGCGTATCGAGAAATTTTTGGCCGCGATGTCGAGTTCGATAGCGATGCAAACAAATTACTGGTCGGTGCCGAACTGCTGAGTGAACGGCTGCACTTTGGCAACCCTGCCATGCTGAAACTGTATCAGCATCAATGCGATGATTTGCTGGCAAAAATCGATCACAGTGCTGAGTACGTGCGCAGGGTTAAACAGGTTCTGCTGGCGACGCCTGGCGAATTTCCGGCGATAGAGAAAATTGCGGCGCAGTTAAATCTGGGGGTGCGCACCTTGCGCCGCCGCCTGGAGGCGGAGGGCAGCAGCTATAAAAGCATCGTGCGACAGCTACGCTGCGAATTGGCGGAGACCTATTTACGTTCCAGCCCCCTATCGATTTTTGAAATTGCCGACATGCTGGGCTATCAGGATGTGTCCAATTTCCGCCGCGCGTTTATTCAGTGGAAGGGTGTGTCGCCGGCGCAATATCGCGGCGCCGAAGCGCGTTAACAAGCTATTTTATTGCTCGCCAGATTTCCGCCAGCGGTTTACGCTCCGAGGGCGTCTCCCGCTCTTGCAACGCCTCAGGCAACGCATCGGCGGGGGCGAGCACTCCCAGCGCAAAACCGGCGATAACGGTTTGCTGGTCACGATCAATAGCGAACGCCTCGTAGACCTCATCTTTTTTGATGCCGGCCATGCCGTGCGTATACAGGCCCAGTAAGCGTGCCTGTATTGTCATCGCCATCCATGCCGCGCCCGCATCAAACGGCGCGTAGGCGTTGTCTTTGCCGTTTCTGGCAAACTGGTTATTGCAGAGTATAAAGCCGAGTAGCGAGGCATTCTTTGCCCAGGCCTGATTGGCGTCAACCAAAAGACTAAGAAATTTATCGAAACTGTTTTCGGTAGATGTAACAAACAACCACGGCTGTTCGTTGTTGCACGAGGGCGACCAGCGCGCAGCGTCGATGATCTTCAACACATCGGCGTCGGCTATTGCCTTTTTCTCGAAAGACCGCGGTGACCAACGCCGGTACAGCAAATCAGCAACACCTTCGGCCGGGTCGCGCCGCGAAAAGTCAGCGTCGCTATTTGTTTCGTAATTCATCGTGTTCTCCTAATGCTGATAGTTTTTGTATCGTAACGCATAGTGCGCTGCTGCCCGTATTTTATCGTTATCGCTAAAGGAAATACCGTGTTGGTCGCTATACTAACAAGGGCTGATCCGCGGTTCTTGTATCGCTACAATTTTCCAACTGCCAATAAGGTGAAATGATGTCGACGCGAAAGCACCCTACAGACACACGCGAGAAGGCTTTGCTCGTCAATCTTGATGAACGGCTGTATGGCACGTTTGCCGAGATTGGTGCGGGTCAGGAAGTCGTGCGCTGGTTTTTCCAGGCAGGGGCGGCGGCAGGAACTATCGCAAAGAGCATCTCGGCCTACGACATGCGCGTTAGCGATGCCGTTTATGGCGAATGCCGGCGCTATGTAGCGCGTGAACGACTGCAGGCGATGCTGGCAACGGAACATGGCCTAAATATTGAACGGCTGAGTGAGCAGCGCGGTGAAAGCACGGCGTTCTTCGCGTTTGCGGATACTGTTTCGGCCCGAAATTTTCACGGAACTAACAAATGTCACGCCTGGATGGGTATCAAATTCCAGGCTTACCCCGGCGCCGCCGACAGTCAGATAGTCATTCATATTCGCTTGCTCGACACGGTCAACGCACTACAACAGAATGCGCTTGGCATCGCTGGAGTTAATCTCGTGTACGGGGCCGCGTTTCTGTTTGAGCAACCAGAACAATTGCTACGTTCGTTAATGGATGGCTTAAGCACCGAAAGGCTTGAAATTGACATGATCGAATTCTCCGGTGCTGCATTTCAGCAGGTAGACAATCGAGTGATGAGTTTGCGCCTGGTGCAAATGGACTATACCGGTGCGGCGATGTTTGCAGCCGATGGTAAGGTATTGCAGGCGTGCGAATATCTGCGCAAGAAATCGGTAGTGGTTCATCGCGGCCGTTTCCGGCCGTTGACGCACGTTAATATTGACTTATTACACGGTGCCGCGGCGCAATTCGAGCGGAATTTTCCCGCAGAAGACCACATAGCAGTGATGGAAATCACCATGCATCATTTGTCTGCTGATGGTGATGTTGACCTCAGGGATTTTATCAGCCGTGTAGACGTGTTGGCCGCAACCGGTCATGCGGTGTTGATTTCCGATTTTCTGCGCTTCGAAAATCTGGTGGCCTATTTGCGCCACGCGGGCGTGCAACGCACGGCGCTCGCGCTGGGCATGGACAGCCTGGAAAAATTGTTTGCCGATAGCCACTATCAAAACTATGCCCACGGTATGCTGACTTCATTGGGAAATTTGCTGGGCGACGATGCAGGTTTGTATGTTTATCCAATGCAATGTCGGCGCAGCGGTAAAATAAGAACGGTTGATGATATTGAGCTGGATGCAGCGACCAAGCTGCTTTTTCAATACTTGCGCGCCTGCGGAGCGGTGCACGGCATAGAGAATTTCAACAAGGATATTCTGAATATCCATTCGCCTAAGGTGCTAGCCTTGATTGCCGCGAACGACCCCAGATGGGAACAGATGGTGCCTGAGTCGGCCGCGGCGATTATCAAAGGTCGGCGTCTGTTTGCCGGCTAGCCTTTGCCCGAAGACAAGAACTCAGGATTGATAAGAAGCCATTAGCGTGGCATCGGCCCATTGCATTGCCTCATAGTGACACTCAGCAACTGCGTCTATCGTCAAATTCCCAAGCGTAGCGGGGGCGGCGTCAACCGCTTCCATTCTGATGGCAAACTCGAGTACCTCACCCAGGACACCATCCCTTGAGAGTAAGGCCGCGTGCACCTCTTCACATAAAGTCAATGAATCGAGTACGGTAGCCATATCGCTGTCGAGCATGGCATCGAGCACAGACAATAGCCCAACAGTGAAAAAGGTATCCTTGCTGCTGCCGCCAAGCTGCGCGCCTGCCAGCTCGCAGAATTTCGCGCGCACCAATGCCAGGCCAATCAGCGCGGTGGGTTTGTCGTCAACACCGGTCATTGCCAATACTGTCATCCAGCTCTTCAGTGTATCCAGACCTAGAAAGATAACTGCCTGGTGAACTGTGTCGATGGGTCGCTTTAAGCCAGTAACTGGCGAGTTAACGAAGCGCAGCGCCTTAACGCTCAGCGATATATCGGCGCTCACCAGTTGCGCAAGCTCCTCAATATCCACGCTTGCGTCATTGAGTTTAGCCAGTAATTGTACGAGGTTTATCTTACTCGCAGGTAGTCTGTTGCCAGAAATCACTTTTGGTTTGGCAAAAAAGTAGCCCTGATAGTAATCGAACTCCAGTTTCTTTAGTTGTTCGAATTCTTCCTGGTTTTCAATCCGCTCCGCGAGCACTATTTTGCCTTTACTTTTTAGCAGTTCCACGTGGTCTGCAAGGTCCTGGGTGGAGAGCTGAGTGATATCGATCTTGATGATTTCCGCCATATCAATCAGCGGTTCCCACTCCGGGCTGTAAATGAAATCGTCAAGTGCGAAACGGTAACCTTTACTTTTCAGCAGCGCGACAGAACTGATTATTTGTTCATCGACTTTGACATCCTCAAGGATTTCCAGAATAACTTGCTGTGGAGGGAATACGATCAGGTCGGGTTGCGACAAAATTTCATACGGCATATTGATCAGCGCGTGCTGTGCGCCCACCAACTTGTCCAAGCCGATCTCGCTAAAGGCGTTAACCATGACTTGCGAGGTTGCCTGACCGCCGTCGATTACATTGGCGGTTGCCACATCCCCGCTGCGAAACAGCAGTTCATAGGCAAACAGGTTCATGTCGTTATCGAATATAGGTTGTCTGCCAATATGGTATTGCGACATTAATACGGCCTGTTTGAAATTCTTCCCTAGTAGTTAATTAATAGCACATAATCACCGGAATTGCGTGATCGATGAATTCGCCCACTAAGGCTTTAGATCACGTTCGCATTAATTTACCTGTTTTGGGCTTCCCAAGTGTGGTTGCTTTCTATACAGTAAAAATATTGACTTTAGTCTAGAGTCTAACAACTAAATCTTGACGCCTGGCTGGTGCTAGCTGGACCAGGAAGCCGTCAGGTGCGGAGATGCAGGCATGAACTCTTTTATAGGTAAAAATCGTTGTGTAGCTGTTCAATGCGCAACACTGCTTTTTATATTTATCGCGTCGACGGCGCACGCTATTAGTGCACCGACCAGTCTCGTTGTGTTCGGCGATAGTCTGTCGGATACCGGCAACCGCTTCGTATTGGAGGGTGGCAATTTTCCGGTGACACCTTACTTCAATGGTCGATTCAGCAATGGTCCTACCTATGTAGACGTGTTAGCGGGTTCGTTCGATGTTAGTTCTCTGAACTCACTGTCGGGTGGTACAAATTACGCGGTGGGTGGTGCTGAAATAAATACTTACGATGGCTCTTCAACCCCACCAGCTACGAGTGCTGCTGTGGTGCCGCCGTTAACACGCCAAGTTGAATCGTATCTTGAATCGACTAACGGCGTCGCAGACCCCGACGCTTTGTATGTGGTAATGGGTGGTGGTAACGATGTGCGCACGCTGGCTGTTGGAGGGGATATAGATCTGGCGCAGTCGGCGAGTTCGCTAGCCGGTATTGTCAACGAATTAAATAACGCAGGTGCAAACAATATCCTGGTGTCTAATCTGCCGAACATCGGGTTGACCCCGGAAGCGCAAGCCGGAGGTGAGAGCGGCTCTGCACTGGCAACCACCGTAACCGTGCTGCTAAACAACGCGATTGAGTCGGCGTTGGGTGACCTGGCGCTGGATGCCAATGTAATGATGTTCGACCTGTTTGGTGTAACTAACGAAATTGCTTCTAATCCTGGAGCATTTGGCTTTAGCAATGTGACGGATGCCTGCGTGCAGGCTGCTACTGGCACAGTGTGCGCAAATCCTGACGAATATTTTTTCTGGGACCAGTTTCATCCATCGGCAGCTACACACGAGCTAATCGCGGCTAGAATTGAAGCCCAGGTCGTGCCCATCCCTGGGGCATTGCTGCTAATGATATCGGCGCTGGGAGCGCTAGGCCTTACTGCTGGCAGAAAAAAAGCTAGACGCTAGAGTGCTTGAAGGCCGCATGTGCTGGACACGAGTTGTACGCAATTTGCGGTTTGCTAGAGATAGAATTCGTCATCAGGCTATGCGGCGTCGCTGTAGTTGTCAGATCTGTAATCCGTTCAGCTGGCCTCGATATGGACTTTTATGCTAATTTAAATCCGCATTCCAAGCTCGTAAGTGCTTAGCATTTTTGGTTTTAACTACGGTTAAACGTCATCGCTTTCCTGGCAATGATCTGGCCATTCACCAATAACGTTAAGTATGTAGATTTAACCCTAAGATAAACAGGTGCGCCATGAACTCAGCCCAACCGCGTGTGCAGGAAACTGACGATCAACAACAGCTTGAACAAAATTTGTTCGAGTCGGTAGAAGCGCTGCTGCCGCGCATCAAGGAGCGAACTGGAGAGACACGGCAACTGCGCAAGGTGCCGCAGGCGTCTATAGACGAATTGCAGGAAACCGGGTTTTTTCTCGCTCTGCAGCCGCGCCAATTTGGCGGTCACGAAATGTCGCCGCAGGGGTTTTTTAGAACGGCAATCAAACTTTCCGAGGCCTGCATGTCAACCGCTTGGGCGAGCGGGATCATCGCTGTACACGCGTTTCAATTAGCATTGATGGACGAGCGCGCGCAAAAAGACGTGTGGGGCGAGAACATTCACACGCGTGTCAGCTCTTCCTACGCACCACTCGGTAAAGTCGAAGTAGTTGATGGTGGTTTTAAGCTTAGTGGTCGCTGGGGCTGGTCGAGTGGCTCGGATCACTGCACCTGGGTGCTGTTAGGCGCTATTGTTCCAAATGACGGCTATCGTACCTTCCTGGTGCCTATGCCTGATTACCGCATTGAAGATACCTGGCAGGCCATGGGGCTGCAGGGTACCGGCAGTAACGACATAGTGGTGGAAGATGCGTTTGTACCTGAATACAGAACGCATCGCCAGATTGATGGTTTTCAGCTAACGAATCCTGGCTACGCGACCAACGATGCGCCGCTGTACCACGTTCCCTGGGCGCAAATTTTCGCGCGCACCGTCTGCTCACCTGCGATAGGCGCGACCCGCTCGGCGATTGAGCTGTTTAAACAAGGCGCAATGGGCAAGGCAAGTAATGACCCTACCAAGCTCGCCAAAGACACGGCAACGCAAATGTTGGTAGCGGAAGCGACCAACAAGGTCGATGAAATCGAAGCTATTTTGTATCGCAACTTCGATCGTATGATGGCTGCTGTCAACAAGGGCGAAGAAATTCCGCTGGAAGACCGCGTGTTGTACCGTTATCAGGCATCGCAGGTGATTGAGAAATGTATTGCTGCCATCGACAGTCTGTTCAATTCAGCTGGCGGACGTTCAGTATTTCTTGGCAGCGAGATTCAAAATAGCTTCCTCGATATCCATACGGCGCGTGCGCACGTTGCGAACAATCCTACCCCGTTTGCACGTAACCTTGGCGCAATGCAATTAGGTATGGAAAATACTGACTTTTTTGTCTAGTTGGTAAATGCTTGTAGCTCTCCCGCAATAGTTGTTCTAGCGGGAGGGCCGCCCAGTAGCAGCCTGGAACTTCTGGATTAGCGCCTTCGCACGACTACATGAATTCGGGAAGTCGTGCGCCAACAGTAGGTGCTTTAGGCACCAAAAGTAGGCGCATTAGGCGACGCAGAAGCAGTTGCCGAGGAATGACTTTCACGGCAAGGCCAGCGCTCGTATACTTCCCTCCATGTCCCTCCCCATACTCTATACATTTCGTCGTTGCCCTTACGCAATGCGCGCACGTCTGGCGCTAGCGTGCACCGGCACGCGTGTTGAATTGCGTGAAATTCTGCTAAAAGATAAGCCCGCTGCCATGCTGGAGGTTTCTAGTAAGGGCACCGTACCGATATTGCAGCTTGCAGATGGCACGGTGCTCGACGAGAGTCTGGATATCATGCACTGGGCTTTGCAGAATAGTGATTCGGAGCATCGATGGTTGCCGCAAACGTGTGCAGAAAAACAGCGCTCTGAACAGCTTATCGCCAGTAACGATGGCCCGTTTAAACAGGCGTTGAATCGCTACAAATACTCGGCGCGCTTCCCTGAGCGCTCAGAGCAGGATTATCGGCGTGTGGCCGAAGCCCTGCTGCTGCCGTTGGAAAACATTCTGACGACAACTCCCTTCTTACTAGGCGACCACAGCCGCATGCCCGATCAGGCGCTATTCCCATTTATTCGGCAGTTTTCCAATGTCGACCCTAATTGGTTTGAGGGCGCGCCTTACCCGCATCTGCGGCGCTGGTTACAGCAGCATCTGGATAGTTCGCTGTTCACTTCGGTGATGCTGAAATACCCTCTGTGGCAGGCCGAGAGCGAGCCTCTGATGGTGCAGTTTGGCGAACCGATCGCGTGAGCGAAGTAGCCGCGCCGGCGGAGTGGTTCGTCTACATTATCGAATCCAGCGATCAATCGCTCTATACGGGCATCACCACTGATGTTGAGCGTCGTCTACAGGAGCACGGCGGAAGCAAGCTTGGTGCCAAATATTTTCGCGGTCGCGCACCTCGACGCGTCGTCTATCAAGAAAGCGGGCATGACCGCAGCTCAGCAAGCCGACGGGAAGTGGAGCTAAAGCGTCTGTCGCGCACGCAAAAACTGGCATTGGTCGAGCAGTTTATTCGCTAAATTCAGCTTTTTCTTGAGTCATGCTAAGCTGATGCCCTATATTCCCAGCACCAAGAGCATCGCTATGAAAAATATAGAACGCGCAATCACAGCTAAGCCTGCTGGTCTCCCGGTCTTGCGTTGTTTGCCATTATTGGCCTCCCTGGTAGCGGTTGGCTGCACCACAGCTCAGGCGGACGGCAGCTGGATGGATAAAGGCAAGGAGTTACTGAACACGGGCAGCAAAGATAGTGCCAGTGGAGTGCTGAGTACGGCCGATATCAGCGCGGGACTAAAAGAAGCGCTGAAAGTAGGCACTGAAAAAGTCGTTGGCCAATTAGGCAAGCCGGATGGATTTAATACTGACAGCGCCATTCATATACCGCTGCCCGAAAAAATGTTGAGCGCCAAGAAGTGGTTGGACAAAGCCGGCGCAGGCGACCGGCTGGACGAGTTAGAATTGCAGCTTAATCGCGCAGCGGAAGCGGCTACACCCAAGGCAAAGGAATTGTTCATAACCGCAATCAGCGAAATGAGCATAGAGGATGCAAAGAAAATTTACAGTGGT
>RCMY010002716.1_pt1 | contig 15944 bp, 15 predicted proteins | sample 2041341 | NCBI WGS metagenome assembly RCMY01 (sample SAMN09708234, study PRJNA481090) | Marine sediment metagenome, whole genome shotgun sequencing project. | reverse complement strand
TGTATAATTTTTCCATTCTCCTGTAACAGGATCCTGCATACCGCTGTAATGTTCGTCATAGTGAAGAATCTGTACCAGATATTCAGCATCTACTACATCTCCTTCAAGTGTTACCTTCAGATCATTTACATTTCCGCCTGCAGTTCCGTATCTTGTTATCGGATTATCTATTACTTTAAACAATCCCTGTACCTGATTTACATAACCCTGCGGATTATTATTAATAGAGTCTGTATAAATTCCTGTTGGAAGCAGTGCATCTTCATAGGTCCATGTTCCTAATACAGGGTCATAAGTTCCTCTTTGGTTGTATTCAAGACCGGCAGACGGTGCTCCTATTACATTGTCCAGTGTATAGTCATAAAATCCCGGATTTGTAGTTGATCCAGTCATTGGCGGGTTTGTATTCGTTCTTACATTTATAGTTCCGCTTGTAATATCCATCTGTGATATTATTGAGTTTGATCCATTGTCATCTCCATAAGGGAAGAATCCAGTTGTCCCTCCGTTTCCCCCTCCTGTACCGTTCAATGTAAGTACAGGTATAGAATTAAAATTCAATGTTGTTATATGGGGAATGGTCGGATTAAATGATAATATTTCAATTTCCGGAACACTCAGTACATCAGGCTCTGCAAAAGCCTGTTGATTTAGATTAATCGAAGGAACATTCACTCCAGAAATATTGATATCTGAGATATTCTTAGTAGGTCCGTTTATTTTCATGCTTATTCCCAGATCTATTATCTTATTATCCTGTAAATTTTGAAACGGTTTAAAGTTTCCGCTTACTCCGCTTCCGCCAAATATACCAGTAAGTACAGCCTTCTGTCCTTCTGTAAGATTATTATAGGCATCCACATTTCCGTTTAATATCATTTGCAGCGTATCATTGCTTATTCCGCTGTTAATAATAGAATTATATAAATTTTCTTCTATTGTATTTATTCCCATGCTTGTTTTCGGCATAGAATAATATTCTGCATTTTTTAGCGTGTTATCTCCTCTTTTTACATTACTGTATAAACCGCTGAAAAATACCTGCCATTCTAAATATTCTGGCTTTATTATGTAATCGCTTTGCGCGTATAAATCTTTTAGTTCTTTATTTCTTTGAACGAGTACTCGAGTCAATAAATTGTATGAACTTTCATTCGATTTTCCTTCTGTTAGATTCTTAACCATCTTATCATACATTTTGTCATATTTTGATTCTGCATTCACAAAGGGTGCAATTGCATTAAATGCTAAAAATAACAGTAGTTTGTCTTTGTTTTTCATCTTATTTTCTCCCTATTCCTTTCACTCATAATCTCCCATGCTTTTTCTTCAAAAAATATAGAAATGCTCTCGATTTGCCTTAGAAAATTCTTAGTACTCCATTTTACTATTTTTTTTTTAAATTGTCAACATTTTTGTTTACAAATGTATCATTTTTTTTAGATTAAGACTAAAATGTCAATTTTTTTCTAATAAATTCAGAATTTTTTCAAATATTTGTCTTATATTTAGATTCTAAATTTATATTCTACTTAATATTATTTATATTTTAGTTTTGCCTAAAAAACTTTTTTATACTGTATATAAAAAACAGCAGACTCAAAAAGTCTGCTGTTTTTAACAAGATATATTTATTTTTTCTTTTTATATTTAAGCATTAAGCTTCCCAATAATATAAAGCCTCCGCCGAATATCTGCCTTATTCCGATATTTTCTCCCAGAAAAATATACGAAAATATCATTACATTTATTGGTGAAAAAAATAAATAATTTGAAGTTTTAACTATCCCTATATATTTTATTGCCTTTCCCCAGAATATAAATCCAAGAAATGAAGCCACTATTACCAGATATGCTATCCCAAAAAATAATCCGAGAGTCATATTATGAAAATCAGGGAATTTTTCTCCGGCAGCCAGAATATATAATATAAGAAAAACAGAAGCATAGGTAAATGTCTTTTTTGTTACATAATAAATAGAATAGCCGAATTTATATTTTTTTAATGCCAGTGAATAAAAGCTCCATATAATTACTGCACCCAGCATTAGCATATCTCCTTTTATTCTGACTGAAATCCCGTTTGAAAACGAAATGACTGCAACCCCAAACATTGAAATAAGAAATCCTATAATAAGCGATTTTTCCATTTTTTCATCCTTTGTAAAAAAATGTGCTGTTATTGATGAAAAAAACGGTAAAGTCCCAAGTATAAAACCTATATTAGATGCATTGGTAAGCTTGAGACCGCTGTTTTCCAAAATAAAATATAAAAATATCAAAAAACCTACTATTATAAATCGGCTTTCTTCCTTAAAGCTTTTTTTATGATATTCTTTTATATTCAGCAATGCACTCAAAAGTGCTACCAACACAAATCTGAAAATCAAAATCTGAACCGGCTCCAGCTCTTTTAATAAAAACTTTCCTATTATATATGTAAAATCCCATGCAAATAAAGTTACTACCGCACAGATATTTCCGATCAATATTTTGTCTTTTATTTTCTGCACTTTAAAAATTTTTCCTTTCACTTATTAATTTAGTACCCCAAATTTTCATTTATAAGAATTACTTTCATTCTGTCAGGATTCATCTCTCTTCTGTATACAAGGTATTTATTGCATATTCTTTCAGGAGACCGGCAGTCTGAGCATTCTCCGGTAACAGTACACGGTGTCTGTTTGGAAAGTACCTTGGCATCCATGGGCCCTGCATAAAGTCTTATTCTTTCCTCTGCTTCTTTTATATCAGCAGTCAGCTTGTTCATACCTATTATTACAAAGACTTTTTTCGGACCAAAAATCATAGCCGCTATCCTGTTTCCGTTTCCGTCTACATTTAATATCTCACCATCCATAGTTACAGCACTGGCACTTAAAAAATAATGGTCTGCACTGAAACTTTTCCTGTAAATTTCATCTTTTTCCTCTCTTGTTTCATATGCATCTCTGTCTAAAAAAACATAGTTCCCGCTTCTAAAGAAATCCAAAACTCCTGTTTCTTTCAAAGTAACAGAACCTCCGTAAGATACAGTATCATTTTCTTTAACAAAAGATTTTATCAGTTCTGTAAGGTCTTCTTTTTTTTCCAGATAGAACATTTCAATATTTCTCTTCTCAAGATTTTTCTTTAATTTTTCCGCTATTTTTTCTCCATGCCATTTTTTTACTATATCCATACATATACACACTCCCTTTATCTTTTTACTTCCTCTTAAAATAATACTTCATATATAATTTTTTTTCAATTCTTTTCTCCAAAATATTTATTATTTTTATTGAAAAATAATAAAATTTGTAGTAATATATTTTAGATATACAAATTTAAATATTGGAGGTGCGATAATGAGTAACATAGTTGATATGTTTTCCGGGCTCTTAGGAACTAATATTGATCAGATACAGAACTCATTAGGAAATAACGATAAAAAGGGAATTATGACTGCAGCATCTGTAGCTTTGCCTGCTATGTTGGAAGCACTAAATAAAAATACAAATACAAAGGAAGGTGCTCAGTCTTTGGCTAATGCGCTGGACAAAGACCATGACGGTTCCAAGCTTAATGATATTACATCTATGATCTCTAATTATAAAGGAGAAAATGGTTCTGCAATACTTAATCATATGTTCGGAGACAAAAAAGAAAATATAATAAATTCTGTAAGTAAAAGCAGCGGACTTGACATGAACTCTACTTCAAACCTGATGAGTATGCTTGCCCCTTTCGTTCTGGAATTTCTCGGAAAGAATAAAAAAGAACAGAATCTTGATGCTGACGGGATTTCTAATCTTACTTCCATGGCTTCTAATTTTCTTGGCGGATCAAACGGCGATCTTATGGGTATGCTTACGAATTTTCTTGATGCCGATAAAGACGGAAGTATCGTAGATGATGCAATGGATTTACTCGGAGGACTTTTCAAAAAGAAATAATGAAAATTAAAAATACTGATTATAAAAACCGATATGACTGTTTTTACAGCAATACCGGTTTTTTTTATTAATCTTTATTTTTTGAAGCTTTCTTTCTTTCATTTTCTGTAAGATTTTTTTTTCTGAGCCTTATATTATTTGGCGTTATCTCTACCAATTCATCATCATCAATATATTCAAGAGCAAGCTCAAGCGTGAATTCCTTCGGCGGCGCCAGCTTTAATGCATCATCACTTCCGGCTGCCCTTGTATTAGTCAGCTTTTTCCCTTTGCACACATTAACCACAAGGTCATTCTCTCTTGAATGTTCTCCTACTATCATTCCCTCATAAACATCCACTCCCGGAGCTATGAACAGAATTCCTCTGGGCTGCAGATTATTCAATGAATACCCGACACTTGTTCCGGCATCCATCGAGATAAGGACTCCTCTTCTTCTTGTCGTAAGCTCGCCTTTATATTCACCATAATCATAAAATGAATGATTCAAAATACCTGTTCCTCTTGTTTCTGTAAGAAATTCATTTCGAAATCCTATAAGACCTCTTGCAGGAACTTTAAATTCAAGTCTTGTATATCCGTCAGTTCCCTGAATCATATTTATCATTTCACCTTTTCTGATTCCTATTTTTTCTATTACTACACCTACGAATTCATCTGCCACATCTATTATTGCCAGCTCTATAGGTTCTTCCTTCACACCGTTTACTGTTCTCATTATTACTTCCGGCTTAGATACCTGAACTTCATATCCTTCTCTTCTCATATTTTCCAAAAGAATAGAAAGCTGAAGCTCTCCTCTTCCTTTTACTATATAAGAATCAGGAGAATCTGTAGGCTCTACCCTCATACTTACATTGTGCTGAAGTTCTTTTTCAAGTCTTTCCACAAGATTTCTTGAAGTTACATATTTACCGTCTTTTCCTGCAAATGGTGAATTATTTACCGAAAAAGTCATAGCCAGAGTAGGTTCATCTATATCTATTACCGGCAAAGCTTTCGGATTTTCTCTTTCAGCTACTGTTTCACCTATATCTATTTTATCAAGACCTGCTATTGTAATAATATCTCCACATACAGCCGTCTCCATCTCTGCTTTTTTCAAGCCTTCATATCCAAAAATTCTTGTTACCTTATAATTCACAAGTCCGCCGTCTCTTTTTATCAAGGTTACTTCCTGATTTTTTTTCAATGAGCCGTTATATATTCTTCCTGTCCCCAGTTTTCCCAGATATTCATCATATTCTATATTTGTTATCAGCATTTGAAGCGGTTCATTTTCATCTCCCTCAGGATCGTTTACATGCTCAAGTATTGTTTCAAAAAGCGGTTTCATATCCTTGCTTTCATCTTCAAGCTCTTTTTTGGCAAAGCCGTTTTTAGCAGAAGCATATATTATAGGGAAATCCAGCTGCTTTTCATTTGCCCCGAGATCTACAAACAGGTCAAATACCATGTCCACTACCTGATCAGGTGAAGAATTCGGTCTGTCTATTTTGTTAATAACAACAATAGGACATAAACCATGTTCGAGCGCCTGCTTCAAAACATATTTTGTCTGCGGCATTACTCCCTCAAAAGCATCTACCAGCAGAAGAACAGAATCCACCATTTTCAAAATTCTCTGTACTTCTCCCCCGAAATCAGCATGGCCCGGAGTATCTATTACGTTTATCTTATATCCGTTATAGTTCAGCGAAGCATTTTTTGAAAATATTGTAATACCTCTTTCCCTCTCCAAATCATTACTGTCCATTACTCTTTCTTCCACTTTTTCATGTGCCGAAAAAGTTCCTGATTGTTTTAGCAGCGCATCTACCAATGTAGTTTTACCATGATCTACGTGTGCTATTATAGCTATATTCTTTATCTTTTTCATTTTTTTCCTTTCTGCCTTTTTGAATATATAAAATCATCTCTCTCATATAGTAAAAAATAAGCGAGAAAAGGAATTGCCATCCTATGGTTTTATAATCCGTAAATTATCGTACGGAATATTATATCATAATTTTTTTAAAAAAATAAGTTTTTGTTTTGTATATTCTGCTATCTGACATTAAATATTATTTGAATCAGTTTATTTTCCCCAGCTGTATAAACTGATTTTTTTACAATTATTTCATTTAGAAAATTATTTTTTCATTTTTTAAAATAAGTAAAAAACTTCTGTATTTTATTTCAATTCCAAAATTTTCTAACACCTTTTTCTATTTACTAATTAATTTTCTTATTTTCATAATGGTCAATTTTTCCTGAAAACTGTTCAAATAAAAAAAGTACCGTATCAAAAATAAATTTCAAAATTCGATACAGCACCTTATATTATTTTTTATATTTTGTATTTAGTGCAAGAAGTATGGCATAAGTTTCACTATCCATTATTCCGTCATATTTTGCCGGTCTGAAATGAAACTGAAAAGCTCTTATTACATTTGTCGTCTGTTTATCATACTGCCCCGTCTTATCCACCTTATATCCAAATTTTTCAAGCTGTGCCTGCACTTCAAAAGGTGTAGTCAGTGTAGAATAAGAAGTCATAAAGCTGCTTTTGGCATCCTCATCATACCACATCCCTATCTGATAATCCTTATACAGCTCTTCCCACGGAAACAAAGGACCTGGATCCTGTTTTCTCTGAGGTGCTATGTCTGAATGTCCCAGAATACTTGTAGGCTCAAGATTGTACCTTGCTATTATATCTTTCAGTAAAACGGCCACTTTTTTTATCTGGTCATCTGTAAATGGATAAAATGACATCTCTCCGTTTGTTCCAGTATACCCCATGTTAACTATTTCTATTCCCACAGAGCTGTCATTCAGATTGCTTAATCTTCCCCAGCTGCTTTCTCCTGCATGCCATGAACGGTTATCTTCACTTACAAGATTATATACAGGATCTGAGGAATCATCAGTTACCAGATAATGTGAGCTTACCTGCTGCTTTGTAAGTATATTAACAGACTGGTCTTTATCTACAGCAGTATAATGCAGTATTACAAACCTTACCCTTCTGTCCTGTGCTACTGAATTATATGTTTTTCCGTCTATTTTTACTGTACCGGCACTATTTCTTATAGTTTTGTTTTCTTTTTTGTATGTGTCAGAATATGCAAGTACTGACATGACTGCAAATAGTATGACTAATTTTTTCATATATGCCTCCTCAAAAAATGTATTTATTTTATATTATACTATATCAACGTTTGTTTTTATATATTTTATTTTATTATTTGTTCTGAATTCTGCGGTTTCTGAAAATTTTTCCTGCTGTTTTTTCAGCCTCTCCGTATATATAAGCCGTAAAATAGCTTGCACCTATACATAATAAAGTTACCAGATAAAAATTCTTGGTTATAAGCATACCTGTTTCATAAAACAATAGATGTGCAAGATATACAAAATACGAATGTCCTGACAAAAATTTTATTATTGCTGCTGTTCTTCCTTTTATATAAGTAAAATTCATTTTTATAATAATTACAAAAAAACTTACACTCATAAAAAACACACTTATAGAATTTTTATCATAAAAAAATACGTTTTTCTTACCTATTATTTTCATAAAATACCATGATACTGTAAATGTAAAAATAAATCCTGCAATATATAAAACTTTATAATAATTCACATGTATTTTGTCTTTATACTTTCTTATGTAATATCCTAAAAGATAATATCCCAAAAAACCTGTTATAGGAAATGCCGATAAATTCAGAAACGGAAGTTTGAAAAAAATAAGGGCGGGATTAAGTATATTTATGATAAACCACATTAATATTACCATTCTGGTTTCTTTTTCGCAGTATTTCAATACCTTTCTAAGCCACGGCGTGATAATATAAAGTCCTGTGATCATCGGAACATACCACAAATGACCTGCCGCATATCTGTAGCCTGCTATTACATATAAAGGATTTTCCTTATAGTAGATAATATAGATAATACTCCACATTACAAAAAGCGGAATTATTGAAAAAAATCTTTTTTTATAAAAAACCCAGATATTCTCCTCTTTACCCAAAAGCAGATAACCGCTTATCATTATAAAAAGATTTATCCCTATTGACACAAAGGTAAACATAAAATTCAGAATATCAAAATTATTCTGGGATTTTAGAGTATGTATAAGTATTATATCCAGCAGTGCTATTATTCTTAAAATATCTATATTCATATTTTTTCACTCCTTTCCTTATTTTTATATATTACCATATTTAGACTTTTTTTATAATCTACACATATAAATATATTAAAATATTCAATCTTTATTTTTTTTCTTCAATATTCACAAGTATTTTCCATAGCTCCAAGAATTCCAAATAGAATGTAATGGTAAATCTAAGGTTAACTTAAGAAACCAAAGCTATAATTAATTTAAAAATGTAAAAAAGAATCCAAATTAATTTTTTGAACATGCCGTATAAGGCTATAATAAATTTAAGAGGTGAGCAATATGAATAAAAAAAATATAACCGATAACTCAATATTCTTTGAGAAAATATATAAACAGCCGGATTTCTTTAATCTGAAATATTCTATCCCTTCTGTAGTTGTATCTGAAGACAACACTAATCATTATGTTAAAATTATTACATCAGAAACAGATACAAAGAGTTTTACGCTTAATATTAAAAATAAAAAACTAATTATAAACTGCTGGGATAATTCTGAAAATGAAGGTAAGGTTTACACCAAATATTCGAAATCTTTTGAAAAAATAATGGAAATTCCTGAAGATTCCGATATTAATAATATGAAAAGCAAACTTTTTAACGGTGTATTTACACTTACTATTCCAAAAGCTTTTTGTTTTTATGATTAATGAAGGAATATAATAAATAGCTATATATAATACTGGGAATGAGGTGACAGATTTGTTTAAAACTTTTCTGGAAAGAGCTAAAAGATTTACAATTGTTGATTACGGACTAATAAAAGCTGTTTTTCTGCTTTTGGGTATCATTATAGGAACTTTTGCAAGCGAATTTTTCAAGAGTATAATGCTGCTGGTTATTATTTTGTTTTTCATTTTATACACAATATTTATAACCAGATTTTTTAAAAAATAAAGTTCTTGTAAAAACTTAGCCTTTTTGTCTGAAGATTTTATTTTATAAATTTATATCAGAAACAAAAGAGAAAATATACTGTAATCAGCTATTTTCTCTTTTTTGATTATAATATTATTTTACCATATCTTTATTCTGTCCTCCGGCTTAGTATACATTCCGTCACTGCTTCTTACATTATATACTTTGTAAAAATCGTCTATATTGGTAAGAATTCCGTTTACTCTGTATCTTCCCGGAGAATGAGGATCTATTTTTACCAGATAACTTTCTCTTTCTTTTGTCACCAGATTTCTCCATATTACGGCATATGCCTCAAAAAATTCTTCCAGATTATCAGAATTTTCATTATTTACTATTTCCAATGCTACTGAAACTCCGCCCAAATCAGCTATATTTTCACCTAAAGTAAGCTTTCCGTTTATCTTGCCGTCTCCTGATTTATATCTGGAATACTGTTTTGCCAGTGCTTCTGTCCGCTTTTCGTAATTTTTTCTGTCCTCGCGTGTCCACCAATCCTTCAAATTACCCATTTCATCAAATTTAGAACCTTCATCATCAAATGCATGTGTAATTTCATGTCCTATTACCGCTCCGATTCCTCCGTAATTCTTAGCCTTCGAAGCTTCATAATCATAAAACGGAGCCTGTAATATTGCTGCCGGGAATACTATTTCATTGGCTGTAGGATTATAGTAGGCGTTTATTGTCTGCGGAGTCATACTCCATCTGCCTTTGTCCACTTTTTGATTAAGATCTTTCAGGGCTTTTTCCCTTTCAAAATCTCCTATATTTTTTACATTTGAATATAGTGAACCTCCATTCTGATAAGTTTTGATCTGAATACTTGAATAATCTTCCCACTTATCAGGATACCCCACTTTTATAGTCATAGTTTCCAGTTTTTTCACAGCTTGCTTTTTACTGGCTTCTGACATCCATGAAAGATTTTCTATTCTGCTTTCATATGTAGATATTATTTCCTTTATCATAGATATCACATCATTTTTGGCCTCTTCAGAGAAATATTCCTTTACATAAATACTTCCCAGCAGCTCGCCGAGCATATTATTCAAAAGATCAAAAGCTCTTTCATCATCTGGAAGCATTTCATCAATTCCAGAAAATACCCTTGAATATTCAAAAGCTGCATTTTCAAAATCTCTTGACAGCAGTGAGGAATTTTCACGTAAAATAATAGATTCCATATAATCCTTTATTATCTTTATATCTCCCTCTCTAAATTCTTTATTTAAGGCTCTGAGATATGCCGGCTCTGTTATTACTATCTTGTCAGCCTTCAAAAGCTGGGTATTCCCCAAATAAGTCCTCCAGTTAAAATCAGGAAACTCTTTTTCCAGCTCAGCTATTGTATATGGATTATATATCTTATCAGGATCTCTTGTATCTTCTCTTTTTAACATGGCAAATGCCAGCCTTGCTTCAAAATCAAAAATATTTTCCGCTTTTATAACAGCATCATTTTCATTATATCCGCTCATAATAAACAATTTTTTCAAAAATAACTTATACGCTTTCTGTATCTCAAGACTTTTTTCCGACTTTTCCAGATAGTAATCTCTGTCCATCATGCCCAGACCTACAGAATCCAGATATAATATATTTTTACTGCTGTTTTTATAATCAGGTCCTATATAAACCGAAAGAAATACTTCCATATTCTGATTAAATAAATAAGCTGCGAGCGTTGCCATTTCCCCTTTATCAGACAGTTTATTTACTTCATCCAACAGATATTTCACGGGTTTTATTCCGTCTTTATCCCGATTTTTGTAATCAAGTACACTTATATAAAAATCTGCCAGTTTTTGTTCATTACTCCCATTTTTCAATGTATTTCTTTTTTTGACATTTTCTTCTACGATTCCCCTTAAATTATCTGAAACCATCTTATCAAGAACATTAAAATTATTCCATGAAGAATAACCTTTTGGTATTTTAGTTTCTTTCAGCCATTTTTCATTTACCGAGTCATAAAAATCATCCTGTTTTCTTACAGATTCCTGTGCTGAAAACGCTGATATACCAAAAACGACGAATAACAGTATTTCTGTGAATTTCATTCTAACCTCCTTAAAATCAGAGTAATTTACTACTAAAATATAACCCCATATATGTACTTACAAAATTTACCTTAATAATATCTATATTACTACATTTATTTGTGTTTTCAAAGCTTTTTTTTATTTTTTTGTATTTCTCTGTTTATAAAGTTTACTGAATTAAAATTATACCAAAATAATTATTACAATAAATATAATATTCTATTGCTTATTTTCAAAGGTTAAAATACACTTTTACCTGCTGTACATTTACTTAAAGTTTTGCAGTATAATTCTGTAGATCAAAAGAAAAAAACCGGAAAAAATCCTTTTAAAATACTGGTAAGTGATCTCACATATATTAGAGTATACAACAAATGGAATTACATTTGTCTTTTTGTTGATGTTTTCAATAGACAAATAGTTGGACAAGGTGTAGGAAGGAAAAAGAATGCAGAATTAGTATATAAAACTCTTAAAGGAACAAAGGTAAATTTGAAAAAGATAAAAATATTCCATAGTGACAGTGGAAGCGAATTCAATAATCATGTTATTGATGAAACTTTGATACCTTTGAAATATCAAGGTCTTTAAATAGAAAAGGAAACCCGTATGACAATGCAACAGCAAAATCTACTTTTAAAATATTTAAAATAGAATTAATCAGCAATAGTATATTTAGTATTTTAAATGAATGAGAAGTAGAATTGGATCGCTATATTAATTGGTTTAACAATCATAGAATACATTTCACACTAGCAATTTAAGTCCTATAGAATCTTTGAAAAACTAACTTAAAAAAACTGTCTAAATTTTTGTTGCCATTCCAAAATTATGAAAGAATGTGAAAAGTATATAAAAACAAAGAGAGTCGCCTCTCTTTGTAAGATTTTACTAGCTTATGCTAAAGCTAATGCAAGTCTGGATGTGTCTACTTCTTTAAACAGCAGCATGTGCAGAATTAAAATACATGCACACAGCTTCTGTATTAATTTATTAAATAACCTAATCATAGTGACCACCTCCCAGAGCTAACCTCACTATAATTATAGCATGAAATGAGTAGATGAAGAAATAAGCAATACAAAATCTGGCATTATGACAGCCAAAACATGTAAATTAGTCATCTTTATCATCAGAGAACATACTTAAAAAATATAAAATAGGATGATGGTGAAAATTAATGTCATTAGCAGCACTTTTAGCAATTTTCCGTATTTTCTTAACAGCAGTTATATTCTCACTAAGCGCCTTCTTAGTGAGTTCTAATTCGGCACCTTGCATATCAATTATTTCCATTAATACTGATATCCGTTTTTCCAGAAGTCCTTGAGCAGCTTTTAACTCCTGTAGTTGTTCTTTAATATCTTTATCATCATCCATACTGAAACCCCTTTGTAGTTTTATAAGATTATAACATATAAGCAAAAAATATAAAATGAAAGGAAGTGTTAGATATCTATTTTATGAGAAAAATGTATACAAGAAAATATAAACGAAATGGCACTAGTATTAATAGAACAATTCACAGTGAAACAGGTATGCGTGGTTATTGAAAATTTACGACAGACTGTTAAAAGCCACCTGCAGGGTTGATTATTCACAATAACCGTTGTATACTGGCAGTACATATATAGAATTTCTCCAGTCACATAGATTTATCATAAATCATAGTCGTCCGGGAATGCCTTATGATAATGCTGTAATGGGATCATTTTATAAGAGTTTCAAACGGGAAGTGCTGAAAAAGGAGACTTTAAGTAACAAGTCACAAGCTACTATGGAAATACTGCATTATTTGGAAATTTACTATAATAAAAAAAAACATCATTCATCCCTGAAATATATTGCACCTTTTGAATACGAAACACAAGCTATTTAGAAACTCTTAAATTCTCTGATTTTTTGTCTAGTTTTGTGTTGACATCTATTTTTCAGTTATTACAGAAGTAAAAATACGGTAAATATGGTAATTCTTGACTTTAGTACATTGAAAATATTATAATAAACATAATGACTTTTAAGGAGGAATAGCATGAAAAAGATTTTAAAATTATTTACGTTGATTTTGGTCTTTTCTCTGTTAGTTGGGTGCGTTGTTAGTGATAACGGCTATTATGGCCCAAGACCATACTATCCATATTACAGACCTGATTACAGACCTGTACCACCGCCGCCGCCTAGACCCCCAAGACCACCGGGACCGCCTAGACCGCCAGGGCCACCGCCTAGACCAGTACCTCATCCGATACCGCCGGGACCGCCGCCTAGAATACGGTGATCCAAACGCGGAGCTTTGAACGGAAATACGTAAAATTATATAATAGATAATACTAAGTAGTTTATTTTTAAAGCTTAAAGCATATTTTTGTCTGCTGTGTGTCTGCTTTACCTTAACAATGTGTGATATAATTCTAAATTAAAAAAGCCGGATTCAAAATCCGGCTGATTTCTTGTATAATTGTTTTATGACTAGTAAAATATCTATATAGAATAAACTGAAATATATTTTCAGCAATAATATTATACACAACATTCATCTCCTTTTCAAGAGAACATATTTTTCTAATTCTCATATTTCATTTATTAAAAAAATCTATTTCCAAGTACATTGCCTTCTGAGATTTAGATAAAGGTCATCTTCTCCTTGAATGCATCTCTTACGGACATTCTCATAAAATCCCTCTTACATGTAAATCCAGACTTTGTCCTTCTTGTAGCTTCAAATATTCTGCTACATAGACTAGTAGCACAGAGTATTCTTCTTCTATGACAGAACTCTCCTTACTAAACTTGCTTCCGCTGTTAATCTTATCTTCAAATATCAATTTCATAACATTCATCATAAAAATCAAAGAGTTTCTAAAATCCCTAAATCTTCCGCTCAATATTTTACTCCTTCTGATGTCATTCATTACTCTTATTGATTCCCTTGGCAGAGACCTCAAGTGGAATCCTCGTATTCATACTATTGTCTCTCTTGGCTGGTTTAATAAATATTTTCACGCTAAATCTATCACTAATCAATGGAAATCCCTTGTTCTTGATATTATTTCCAATGGTAAATATCCTAACCGTCATATTCGTTTAAACGCTAAAAATACTGTCAATCTATTGTACAAAATTGATAAAAGATTCTTCTTTAATATTGGTAATGGTCATATTAACAACAATAAAGAAATCATTAAATATCTTGGTCGATACCTTGCCGGATCTCCTATTGCCGAATACAAAATTTCTTCTATTTCTAATGATTCTGTTTCTTTCTTTTTTTATGATCTTAAACTCAATAAAAAGAAAACATTAGTTACCATGCCTTTGGTTAAATTTATTACTCAAATTCTTATTCATCTGTCTCCTAAAAACTTTAAAATGATCAGCAGATTTGGGTTTATGCCAGAAGAAAATCACCAAAACTCACTAAAGCTATTCAAGCATTTAAAACTCCAGCTGTTTCTCTAAATTTTTCCTGATATGAAAGACAGATATTCAAGACCTTTGCTATCAATCCTTTTGTTTTCCCTAAATATAATATTAAAATGAAAGTCTCAGAAGGAAGATATCTTGATTCTCCCCAAGCATAAAATATCAAACTTGCTATTAATAATACATAGTTTCTTAATTCCTGTTTTACCGTAAAATACAATAAAGTTACTACAGGTAAAAATATTGATAAAAATACCAATGAACTAAATAACATTAATTTACCTCCCTTAATTTGGGAATATCATTTCCTAATCTATCCAAATATCTTCCTACAACTTCATGAATTATAATATCTGGTTTATCTTTAATAATTTTTTCTTGTAATTCATTCAAATTACCCGTATGTATATACTCCACAGATCCAAATGTTTCAGATAAATATTGCACCATAGGTATTCCAAAAGAATCCCTCAGTACTAAGACTTTTAATGGTTTTGATGAAATTGTTTTTATATATGATTTATCACCTAGAAAAGTATAAAAATTAAATGTTTTATCTGGTAATATATTTATATCAGTATCATCTATTTTGACTATTGAAAAAGAATAGTTATCCTTTTTAACAAATTGATAATACTCTGTTTCTTTATACTTTTCTGCACTTATCCCCAATAACCTTGATAAATCTCCATCTATAACTAGTTGTTTTAAATCCTTTTGGTATTTACTTTCTTCTAGTAATTCTAATTCTGGAAAATCATTTTTTATCTTCTTTATCAAAATTTCAGTTCCTATAAACGATCCATAATCATTCCAATGCGTATCATTTTTCCAATATAAAAGTCCATATTTTTTCTGTTGTTTTAGTTCTCTATACGGGTAAATAAAGTTAATATCATTTTCCATACTTTTCTTTTCTAATTGCTCTACTCTACTTTCTTTGTTAATTTTTTTTATATATTCTGGAAAAAAATCACTATAAACTACATTTTTATCTGGAGCAACAAAAATATAATATTTTATTCCTTGCTTGTCCATCCATTCTTTGCGTTTCAAAAATATAGCCATTATTTTATCCACTTCTTCTTCCGAATATAAATTAATATTTTGAAAATTTTCTATTGAACTGTCTTCTTTATAAAAAATCCAGCCTTCTTTACCAAGTATTGCACTTTCATTTTCATTTGACCTATTTATTATATTGTCTAAATCATTTTGAACTTTCAATATTTTTCTTCTCTTATAAAAATGATCATTTAACCATTCTTCTACTTCTTTGCCAAAAGCCAAATTTAACTCTCCACTTTTTATTAATTTAGGTTTTTTCGCCAAAATTCTATTTTCAATATTATCTATTTCTTTATTATCAATTTTCAATACTGGAAATATGAAAATCAAATACACTAAAAAAATATATATTACTGTTTTCCATTCAGCTTTGAACTTTTTTA
>RCMY010002715.1_pt1 | contig 15946 bp, 12 predicted proteins | sample 2041341 | NCBI WGS metagenome assembly RCMY01 (sample SAMN09708234, study PRJNA481090) | Marine sediment metagenome, whole genome shotgun sequencing project. | reverse complement strand
TGAATTCTTGTAAAAAACTTTTCGAAGCCATTATGTTTTGATACTAAATTAGTATATAGAAGGTTACAAGCTTTATCTCACAAAGTGGTTTATATCTTAAGAAATGGTTTTGATACGGTTTTATGTGAAGCCGAATATCCGCGACGCATTACCACAGCACTAATCAAAAAGCGTAGGTTGGTCGTCACCGGAATCTTTTTTCGGTTTTTTTGGGGATTTGCCAGGCGACGATATATCGTTAGGATTTTCTTCTGGAGTACTATCCGATGACGAAGCATTATCTGACTTGTCTCGCTCAGGTTTGACCTTTAAAACTTCATCTTTAGCACCTTGCTTTGCATCAGCTCCCTTTTCGGCACCTCCTTGTTCATCATCTTCCTTTTCCGTAACCTCGTCAACATTTTCTTCTTCGACCACTTCAATATCCTCAGTTTTCGTCGGTTCGGGCGGCTCGTAAGGTAAAGGTGATAATCCGTTTATTTCCAGCACCTTATCCTTGGTCAATTGGTTGCCCATGGCCGTTATACCCTTTACGGAAATAAATTCCTCAAGATTCAATACCCAATTGTCTTTACGCTCCTGGCCCCGCTTCTTGGCAAAAACCACTTCTACCCTGGGCAAATAGTCCGTCAAGAATCGCTCTAAGTATGATTTAGGATGATCGGTAAGAATGTTCTCTTCCTTATCCGGACTATCGATCAGAAAGCGTTTCATATAAAAAAGTTCTTTCTCGCCTTCCCAATATATGGCTGAAAGCGGTTTTCCGGGAATCCATTTTTCAAGAATGACGATGTCATCATCAAAATGTAGGGTCAGTTCGGGCACGACCGTTTTCACCAATCCGTTCTGATTGACGATCAGCAGGCGGTCGCCACTTCGGAATTCGCCCATGAACTCGCCACGATCATCGATGTTCAGCCGGCGAACGGTCTCGTCGAACCAAAGTTTCCGTGGTTTTAGGGTCGAAAGTCCCTTTTCTTTGAGCTCGATCCGTTTTACAGGGTACTTGGAAATGATATTTCCTTTTGTGTTCCGTCCTTTGATCATTACATCGGCAAAATCGATGTCCCACTTCAGCTTTTTGATTTTTCCCGACTGGCGCAGGTTCACCGTAACGGTTTCCGCCTCGCCATTGGGGTTTCCGGAAAAATAGTATACGATGGTGCCGGGCTTGCCCTTGCCTACATCGTACAGTTTTTCACGGGTGATACTGGTGACATTGAAACGTTTGATGTAAGTGGCGCCACTTTTACCATCGCGATACATCATATTGTAAATGGTACGCTTGTCCTTTTTCTTGAAAATGGCGACGTAGATAATGCCCTTGCCCACGAAAACTTTGGAGTCGACCTTAAAAATCATCATTTTCCCTTCTTTGGTAAAGGCGATAATATCATCGATATCGCTACAATCCGTCACATACTCGTCCCTTTTCAGAGAAGTGCCCACAAAACCTTCTTCTCGGTTGACGTAAAGCTTAGTATTGCGTATGACTACCTTGGTCGCCTCGATATCTTCGAATATCCGAATTTCGGATTTTCGTTCGCGGCCTTTCCCGTACCGCTCCTTCAATCCGACGAAATATGCAATGGCATATTCCACCAAATGGGCGAGATGATGTTTGACTTGGGCAATTTTCTGTTCTAGAGTGTCTAGGTGTTGCTGGGCCTTGTCCAAATCGAACTTGGATATCCTTTTGATCCGGATTTCCGTCAAGCGCATGATATCCTCCTCGGTCACTGCCCGTCTCAGGTTTTTGGTAAACGGTTTGAGACCTTTATCAATAGCGGCTATTACGCCTTCCCAGGTCTCCTCTTCCTCGATATCGCGATAAATGCGGTTCTCAATAAAAATGCGTTCCAAGGATGCAAAATGCCATTGTTCCTCCAATTCTGCAAGCTGTATTTCTAGCTCTTGCCGTAATAAATCAACCGTAGCGTCCGTTGAACGCCGCAGCATTTCGGTCATTCCAATAAATAGGGGCTTATTGTCTTCGATAATACATCCAAGGGGAGAAATAGATGATTCGCAGGCCGTAAAGGCGTACAGGGCATCGATGGTTTTATCGGGAGAAATTCCCGGTGGCAAGTGCACCATAATCTCCACCTCCGCTGCCGTATTATCCTCGATTTTCTTGATTTTTATCTTGCCCTTATCGTTAGCCTTTAAAATGGAATCTATTAAAGAACCGGTATTCGTTCCGTAAGGTATCTCACTTATTATCAAGGTAGTCTTGGTATGTTGCGCTATCTTGGCCCTTACGCGTATCTTACCGCCACGCAATCCATCTTTGTAATTGGTAACATCGATGATACCCGCGGTGGGAAAGTCTGGAAACAGCTTGAAACGCTTGCCTTCCAAATGCTTTATGGAGGCATCGATAAGCTCTAAAAAGTTATGGGGCATAATCTTGGTGGAAAGTCCCACTGCAATACCTTCCGCCCCTTGCGCCAGAAGTAGGGGGAATTTCACCGGAAGATTAACGGGTTCTTTTTTCCGTCCGTCGTAGGACTGTTGCCATTCGGTGATTTTGGGACTAAAAACGACTTCAAGGGCGAATTTAGAAAGCCGTGCCTCGATATATCGTGAAGCGGCGGCACTATCGCCGGTCAGAATGTTGCCCCAGTTGCCCTGGGTATCGATCAACAGCTCCTTCTGTCCGATCTGCACCATGGCATCTGCAATACTGGCGTCTCCATGGGGGTGATACTGCATGGTATGGCCAACCACATTTGCAACTTTGTTATAGCGCCCATCGTCGAGATCTTTAAGAGAATGCATGATTCGGCGCTGTACGGGCTTAAAACCGTCCTCAATGGCGGGCACGGCGCGTTCTAGGATGACGTACGAGGCGTAATCCAAAAACCAATCTTTGTACATGCCGCTTACCCTGGTAAGGGCGTCTTGCGGCTCGGCATCTTCGGTATTTTGATTATGGTCTCCTTCAGCCCGCTCCTTTCCATCATCGGTAGAAGAACGCTCCTCATCAGCGGACGGACCCTCGTTTCCTTCAGGGTTGCCTTCCTCTCCGTAGGGCGGGTTCTGGTTTTCTAATTCGCCCTCCTTCTCGTCCGGCAAGCCTTCGTTTCCATCAGGTTTGCCTTCCTCACCGGCAGGCAGGTTCAATTCGTCATTTTCATCCATTCGGAAAGACTCGTATTATTTTGACCTATCTTGTAATAGGTATGTTTATAATTGGTTTTCTTCGATCAGGTCAACTTCAACTTTAAGGTTTTCGATGATAAACTCCTGCCGATCGGGCGTATTTTTGCCCATATAGAATTTTAATAGCTGTTCGATGGACATGGCCTTGTCCAACATCACCGGCTCCAACCTAATATCGTCTCCGATAAAGTGCTGGAATTCGTCGGGCGATATTTCCCCCAACCCCTTAAACCGGGTAATTTCAGGTTTTCCGGACAGTTTTTGCATGGCATTCCTCCGCTCCTCCTCGCTATAGCAGTAAATGGTCTCCTTCTTGTTTCGTACCCGGAACAAGGGCGTCTGTAAAATGTACAGATGGTTTTCCTTGATCAGCTCAGGAAAAAACTGCAAAAAGAAAGTAATCAGTAAAAGCCGGATGTGCATACCATCAACATCGGCATCCGTAGCGATTACGATGTTGTTGTACCGCAGATCCTCCATAGATTCCTCGATATTCAGTGCGGCCTGCAGCAAATTGAACTCCTCGTTTTCGTATACGATTTTTTTGGACATACCGTAGGAGTTCAACGGCTTGCCCCGCAGGCTAAAAACGGCCTGCGTGTTCACGTCCCTAGATTTGGTAATCGACCCTGAAGCAGAATCACCCTCAGTAATGAAAAGCGTACTTTCAAGACGCCTGTCGTTTTTCATATCCTCAAGGTGTACCCGGCAGTCCCGGAGTTTCTTGTTGTGCAGGTTCGACTTTTTGGCCCTGTCCCGAGCCAGTTTTCGAATACCCGATAACTCTTTCCGCTCCTTCTCTGCCATAACGATTTTACGCTGAAGCTTGTCCGCGGTCGCCGCGTTCTTGTGCAGGTAATTATCCAGATACTTTCCTACGAAATCGTTGATATACGTCCGTACCGTGGGGAATTTCCCACCCATATCCGTTGAGCCGAGCTTGGTCTTGGTCTGGCTCTCGAAGACCGGCTCCATCACCTTGATGGAAATAGCCGAAATGATGGACTTCCGGATATCGGAAGCATCATAGTTCTTCCCATAAAAATCGCGGATGGTCTTTACCAATGCTTCCCGGAAAGCGGATTGGTGCGTACCGCCCTGAGTGGTATGTTGACCGTTTACGAACGAGTGGTACTCCTCACTATACTGGGTCTTGCTGTGGGTAAGTGCCACCTCGATATCATCCCCTTTCAGATGGATGACTGGATATAGCATATCGGCTACATTGTTATTATCCTCTAAAAGATCTTTGAGTCCGTTTTCGGAAAAGAATTTCTCCCCGTTAAAAACAATCGTCAGACCCGGATTGAGGTAGACGTAGTTCTTGAGCATGCGTTCCACATACTCGTTGCGATACTTGTATTTCTTGAAAATCGCCTCATCGGGAATAAAAGTGACCTTGGTACCCCGGCGCCGAGTGGTTTCATCGAGCAATTCTTCATCCTGAAGTTCCCCCACCGCGAATTCTGCGGATTTCGATTTGCCATCCCGCGTACTTTCCACCCGAAAAAAACTGGATAGGGCGTTCACCGCCTTGGTACCGACACCGTTCAGGCCGACGGATTTTTTAAAGGCACGGGAATCGTATTTGCCGCCCGTATTCATTTTGGAGACGACATCGACGACCTTGCCCAAGGGAATGCCCCGGCCGTAATCCCGCACAATAACGCGATCACCGTGAATGGAAATCTCGATGATCTTGCCCGCCCCCATCACGAATTCGTCGATACAGTTATCGATGGTTTCTTTTAATAGGATATAGATACCGTCATCGGCGGAAGATCCGTCACCCAATTTACCGATGTACATACCGGGACGCAGGCGAATGTGCTCTTTCCAGTCAAGCGAGCGGATGTTATCTTCGGTATATCGACTAGTATCGGACATGGGCAGGATTTTGCAAGTGTCGCTAAAGATAAGGCGACTTGTAAAAATAGAAAACCCCTAGGCGTTAAAGTAATTAACAATGAAAGAGGCGGATTTGTTGATAGTGGGATGGCTAACCGATGACCGATGTCACCCTAATCATTATGCGGAGGCATCCAAATTTTAGCAAAGATTCACAAAACTACCTAAAACGCGCATTAATCCCGTTTCATTTTTTTAAATTTCCATCTACAAATAGAATATATGGATTTCATCGATTACTACAAGGTTCTTGGATTAGATAAAAAGGCATCTGAGGCCGATATTAAGAAAGCGTATCGCAAACTGGCGCGCAAGCATCACCCCGACCTCAATCCCGATGATACAGCGGCCCAACGAAAATTTCAACAGATCAACGAGGCCAATGAGGTGCTGAGCGACCCAGAAAAGCGAAAAAAGTACGATAAGTACGGCAAAGAATGGGAACATGCCGATGCCTATGAAGAGGCCCAAAAGCGACAATCGGCCTCAGGGGGTTTTGGTGGCGGTTTCGGTGGCAGTCGTCAGCAGCAGGGTTCGGGTAATTTTACCGAAAGCGAGTTTAGCGACTTTTTTGAATCCATGTTCGGCGGCGCGACTGGTGGTTCAAGAAGAGGTAGCAATAGAGGCGCTCGGAAATTTAAGGGACAGGACTTTAACGCAACGCTTCGACTCAACCTGACCGATATTCTCAACTCACAGAAACAGACCATCGACCTTGGCGATAAAAAAATCCGTCTTACCATTCCAGCCGGTGTTGAAGATGGGCAGACCATCAAAATAAAATCTTACGGAAGCGAGGGAATGAACGGCGGCCCGAAAGGCGACCTGTACCTAACTTTTCAGGTATTCAACAATACCTCTTTTCAACGTGTCGGCGACGATTTGTACAAAACAGAGGCCATCGATTTGTACAAAGCCTTGCTGGGCGGAGAAATTCAGGTCGATACCTTAAGCGGAAAGGTTAAGTTAAAGGTCAAGCCAGAAACCCAAAGCGACACAAAAGTAAAGTTGAAGGGAAAGGGTATGCCCAAATACAAAAAGGAAAACCAGTCCGGTGACCTTTATATAACGTTTAAAGTCACCTTGCCCAAAAACTTGACGGATAAGGAAAAAGAACTTTTCACCGAACTTTCTAAACTGAGATAATATGGCGAATGAAAATTATATACTGGTACGGCAATACTGCGAACGAACCCATATATCGGATGCATTCATTAACGCACTGAATGAATATGGACTTATACATTACAAGCAGATCAAAACTGAAATCTACATTCTGGACGAGGAAATTCCAGAAATTGAACGCTTTGACCGTTTGTATAATGACTTAGGCATTAACTTGGAAGGTATCGATGCCCTAAACCATGTATTAAGACGACTACGGAAAATGGAAAGGGAAAGGGATACCCTTAAGAAGCGACTTCGAATTTACGAGTAACAAAATTCAAAAGCCCAAGCACCTCCCGAAGTTTCGCGACCAAAAATTAAGTTGGGATTTGGGATTTTCCTTTTTTTTCGGAATTTACGAGCGCCAGCGAATCTACACGTTAAACCGAAAGTGCATCACATCCCCGTCCTTGACCACATACTCCTTGCCCTCTACCCTCATTTTCCCTGCTTCCTTTACCTTGGACTCGCTACCAAAACTGATATAATCGGCGTAAGAAATGACCTCGGCACGAATAAAGCCCTTCTCAAAATCGGTATGGATAACCCCCGCAGCCTGAGGAGCTGTCGCCCCAACGGGAATCGTCCAAGCGCGGACTTCCTTCACCCCTGCCGTAAAATAAGTATCTAAATTCAAAAGCCTATAGGCCCCCCGAATTAACTTGGCGGAACCGGGCTCGGTGAGTCCTATATCTTCAAGAAACATTTGGCGTTCCTCAAAAGTATCCAGCTCGGTTATATCCGCTTCTGTGCCGACGGCCAATACGACCACCTCGGCATCCTCATTGGCTATTGCGGCTTTTACTTTTTCTACATAGTCGTTACCTGTAGCGGCCGCCACCTCATCCACATTACACACGTACATCACGGGCTTATCGGTAATAAATTGTAATGGTTTTACGAATTCAACACGTTCATCCTTAGATAATTTAATCGCTCTAACTGAAGTACCACTTTCCAATCCTGATTTTATCTTACTCAGTACTGCTTCCTCTTTTTGGGCTTCTTTGTTCCCAGTTTTGGCAGCTCGCTTTACCTTGTCGAGCTTCTTTTCTACGGTTTCCAAATCTTTCAACTGTAGTTCCATATCAATAGTCTCCTTGTCCCTTATAGGGTCTATCGAACCATCCACATGAACAATATTATCATCGTCGAAACATCTCAAAACGTGTAGGATAGCATCGGTCTCCCGAATATTTCCTAGAAATTGGTTGCCCAAGCCCTCACCTTTACTGGCGCCTTTAACCAATCCCGCGATATCAACGATTTCAACAGTTGCGGGCAAAACCCGTTCAGGGTTGACCAATTCTTCCAATTTGAATAGGCGATCATCCGGTACGTTGACGACCCCGATATTGGGCTCTATGGTGCAGAATGGAAAATTGGCGCTCTGGGCCTTGGCGTTGGAGAGACAGTTAAATAGGGTGGACTTCCCGACATTGGGCAATCCTACGATACCTGCTTTCATTTTTGCTAGATGTTAGTTATTAGAGTTGAGATTTCGGAATTAGTGCGATTTTTTTTGAAATGGCTGCAAAGATAGCGTTTACAAGTTTTACAGCACAAATGTTAAGAATATTAAAAATTATGGTACTTTCGATAGGAAACACTAAATAATAGAACTATGAAACCTACCTACCTAACTATTGCCTTGCTATGCAACATAGCCTTTATGTATGCGCAAAGTACGATCAACGGAACGGTCACCGATGCTTCTGGGGAACCGTTGGCAGGCGTGAACATTGTCGAAAAAGGAACCAGCAACGGCACCGTTACGGATTTCGATGGCAACTATGAGATCGAAGTGACCGAAAATGCCATCTTGGTCTTTAGCTATATCGGTTTTAATCCATCCGAAGTCAGCAGTTTGGGGAAATCCACCATTGACGTGACCCTTTCGGAAGGCGTACAGCTCGACGAGGTTACTTTGGTCGGCTCGAGAAGTCCGAAACGCACCTCGACCGATACGGCCGTGCCTGTAGACGTCATCGATATCGCCGAGGTCAGTACGCAAAGCGGCAAGATCGAGGTCAACGAGCTCTTGCAATATGCGGCGCCCTCGTTCAATGCCAATAAACAATCGGGATCGGATGGTGCAGATCACATCGTTCCTGCCACTTTACGGGGACTGGGGCCTGATCAGACGCTTGTTTTGGTGAATGGTAAAAGGCGGCACCAATCTTCCTTGGTCAATATTTTCGGCACCAAAGGTCGCGGCAATACGGGAACGGACCTAAACACGATTCCCGCAGCCGCTATAAAACGTATAGAGATTCTCCGTGATGGTGCCGCCGCGCAATATGGCTCTGATGCGATTGCGGGGGTCATAAACATTGTTTTACAGGATAAAACCGACGAAGTGACCGGCGTAATCAGCTATGGTGCCTACAACACAAATGCCCAAGGTGATTTCCCCGATGGCACCGCCAATACAGAAGGAAACCGATTGGATACGGACAAAGACGGTAACCAGCTAGGTGATGACCAAAATTTTGATGGCGGTTCCGTAAAGGTGGCCATGAACTACGGGGTAGGTCTCGGAGAGAATGGATATGCCAATTTTACGACAGAGTACATTAACAAGAATAAGAGTCTACGTCCGGGATTCGATTTTAGAAGAGGGTTCGGCGAGGCGGCCATCGAAGCCTTTAATTTTATGGTGAACGCGGCATATCCAGTTTCCGACAATACAGAAATCTATGCTTTTGGCGGAAGGAACTATAGGGATACCGATGCCTACGCCTTTACCCGTAACGACGGTGCAAGAGTAGTCACTTCAATATATCCTGACGGATTCAACCCGAGGATAACCTCGAATATCATCGACAACTCCATATCCGCTGGGGTCAGAACGGAACTTGACAGCGGATGGAAGGTCGATATCAGTAATACCTATGGAAAAAACAACTTTCACTATTATATTAAGGGAACCCTCAACGCTTCTCTCCAAGATGTTTCCCCCACCGACTTCGATGCCGGTGGGCACAGCCTGAGCCAAAACACCATCAATCTGGATTTCTCAAAATATTATGAGGATGTTCTCGAAGGGATGAACTTGGCGTTCGGGGCGGAATACAGGACGGAACGTTTTACGATATTTGCGGGGGAACCCGGTTCCTATGGCACTTTTGACGTTGATGGATTATTGATTACGGATCCTGAAAACCAGACTCAACCCACAATTACCATTGATGGTGAAGAAGAGCTAAGGGCTGGCGGTTCCCAAGGCTTCCCTGGTTACGGCCCAGCAAACGAGGTAGACCGAAGCCGAACAAATTTTTCGCTGTATGCGGACAGTGAATTTGATATTTCGGAAAGTTTCCTGTTAAGTGCCGCAGCACGTTTCGAAAACTTCAGTGATTTCGGCAGTACCATAAATGGAAAGCTGGCCGCTCGCTTGAAAGCTTCCGATAAAGTAAATATCCGGGGATCCGTAAGTACCGGTTTTAGGGCGCCTTCGTTGGCACAAATTTATTATAACCTCCGTTTTACGAATTTTATTGGCGGTACGGCGGTCGATCAGTTGCTCAGTCCCAATAACAGCCCCGTTACCGCTTCCTTTGGTATCGATCAATTGAACGAGGAAAAGGCCTTGAACGCAGGGTTAGGATTTACCGGTACTTTCGGAAACTTTACTTCTACCGTCGACGGTTATTTTATCAATGTAAAGGATAGGATCGTATTGACGGGCAATTTCGAAACGGACGATATTCCTGGTGTTTCCGCCGCGCAATTTTTCGTAAACGGTGTGGATACCGAAACTACTGGGCTCGATATTGTACTGGCCTGGAAAAAGAATCTTGATGATGGTAGTCTGTCTGCTACGTTCACGGGTAATTTGAACAAAATGAAAATCAAGAACGTCAACAACGGGAACTTAGATGCCGAAACCTTCTTCGGGGAAAGGGACAAGGCGTTTTTACTGGCATCCGCCCCTGAAAGTAAGTTGACCCTGAACCTCAATTATAAAAAGAACAAGTTTGATGCCGGATTAGGCTTTACCCGTTTCAGCAGCATCCAAATTTTGGATTTCCAAATGTTGGAGCCTACGGCCGACTATGGCAGCTTTGCCAATAAAGTGACTGCCGCCACCGATAGCTATAACCCCGCCCTAGTAACCGATCTGGTACTGGGCTATCAATTGAGCGAGAGCTTAAAGCTCAATATCGGGGCCAACAATCTTTTTAACGAATATCCCGACCAACAAGACGACTGGGTCGAAGGTGGCGGCTATTGGGACGCCGTTCAAATGGGCTTTAACGGTGCCTATTATTATGCGAGATTGGGCTTTAGTTTTTAGTGGTTTTGCGATTGATAGGTATTCTGTTTAGTTTCGTAACGCTTGCAGCGAGGTTCCAGAGCCTTTCGAAGTACAGGGGTTAACCTCACCCCTCAGGGTGCATAAACGCCTGCTTCGCCAACAAGGTCTCCTCGCTCTCTACATGATCGTCATCTGGAATACAGCAGTCCACCGGGCAGACGGCCGCGCATTGTGGCTCTTCATGAAAACCCATGCATTCCGTGCACTTATCGGGTGAGATATAGTAGATTTCGTCGCTGATGGGCTCTTGGACCTCTTCGGCGTTCACCGCCTTGCCATTGGGTAGCACCACGTCACCTTTTAAGGATGTGCCGTCCCCGTAGCGCCACTCATCCGCCCCTTCATAAATTGCGGTATTCGGGCACTCAGGCTCGCAAGCCCCGCAGTTGATACATTCGTCCGTTATAATTATTGCCATTTTTTATTTTTATTTTTGTGCCGCCCTTGTAGCGGAATCTTTTCTATGCGGTTGCAAAACCACATTGAAAAGCTATCTTATAGTAACTATGCTTACTTTTGCAAATTCTGAATGCAAAGATAAAGACTAGTCCGCTCTATCGCAAATCTATTCTATGAACGAACACCAACGAATATGTATTGCTTTTATAAAGCTCGGAGAATTTCTCAGGAAGTATGGTAACTCCGAAGTTCATCAAGACGAATGGTCGCAAAAGTTGGAGGACACTATTGCCTTGGCCAAACATAAAAATGGATGGTTTACAAAGGATAACGTTGAGTACGCCCTGAAAAGTTGGGGCGAATTATTGAAAAAAGATACCTTAGAGGATTGGCTCGGGGCATACGATGTACGGCAAGACAAGACCAAAACGGTTGCGGTAATCATGGCCGGAAACATCCCACTAGTCGGTTTTCATGATTTGCTATCCGTGCTACTTACAGGGAACAAAGCCTTGGCAAAGCTTTCATCCAACGATAATGTATTGATTTATTTTATAAAGGATTATCTCATTTACGTTGAACCTTTACTTAAGGATAAAATTAGTTTTTCGGATGGAAAAATAGAAGGCTTCGATGCCGTCATCGCCACCGGAAGTAATAATACAGCGCGCTATTTCGAACACTACTTCGGAAAAGTGCCGAACATCATCCGGAAGAATCGGAATTCGATTGCCGTCCTCACGGGAAATGAATCCCCTGAACAACTGGAAGCCTTGGGGGAGGATATTTTCCGCTATTACGGATTGGGCTGTCGGAGCGTCTCAAAACTATTTGTTCCCTATGATTACGACTTTGATACGTTTTTCACATCCATCTACAGCTATCATCCCATAATAGAACAAAAGAAATACGAGAACAATTACGACTACAATAAGGCAGTTTACCTCATGTCAGAATTTAAAATTCTTGATAACGGATTTTTAATTCTCAAGAACGATAAAAGCTATGCGTCGCCTATCGCCTCTTTATTTTATGAGAATTACGAAACGCTTGGGGAACTAAAAAATCATCTTGAAAATGACGAAAACCATTTGCAGTGCATAGTCGGTGAAGGTATCATAGCCGATGAAATTGCCTTCGGTGAGACCCAAAAGCCATCCCTATCCAACTATGCCGATGGGGTGGACACTGTTGATTTCCTGTTAAGAAACTAACAGAATATGTCGATTTCGATGCTTGTGTTTCCCAATAAATTCATGACCTTTAACGGCGTTTTAGACAAAGTCGATTACCACTTGGCAATCTTATTTTCCACTAGACCGCTAATTCATTGACTCACTAATATATTTCAGTAATCTAAATATGAAAATACATAATTTCAGCGCAGGACCTTGTATTTTGCCCCAGGAAGTACTTCTCAAAGCCTCGGCGGCAGTAATGGACTTGGACAATTCGGGACTGTCCTTAGTCGAAATCTCACACCGCAGTCCCGCTTTTGTCCAAGTGATGGAAAAAGCACGGAGCCTGGCCTTGGAACTCTTGGGTTTAGAAGGAAAAGGCTACAAAGCATTATTTTTACAGGGCGGTGCCAGCCTTGAGTTTCTAATGGTAGCCTATAACCTATTGGAGACGAAGGCCGGATATCTGAATACGGGAACGTGGAGTGACAAGGCTATCAAAGAGGCCAAACTTTTTGGCGAAATTGTAGAAGTAGGTTCCTCAAAGGATAAAAATTTTAACTACATCCCCAAAGGATATACGGTACCGTCGGGACTTGATTACCTCCACGTAACATCCAATAACACGATATTTGGCACCCAAATAAAAGAATTTCCGAAAACGGAAGCGCCCTTGATTTGCGATATGAGTTCAGATATTTTTTCTCGACAATTGGATTTTTCCCAGTTCGGATTGATCTATGCCGGGGCACAAAAGAATATGGGGCCCGCTGGTACCACATTGATAGTAGTCAAAGAGGATATTTTGGGAAAAGTATCCCGAAAAATCCCTTCGATGCTCGACTATCAAGTACATATTGCCAAAGACAGTATGTTCAACACCCCAGCCGTTTTTCCCGTTTATGTTTCTATGCTCACCTTGGAATGGCTGAAAAATTTAGGCGGAATAGCGGCAATAGAGGAAATTAACATCAAAAAAGCCCAATTAATATATTCAGAAATCGATTTGAATCCCGTTTTTGAAGGCTTCGCCAATAAAGAAGACCGATCTACCATGAACGCTACTTTTAATCTTACGGATGAAAAACTAAAACAAGCTTTCGACGCCATGTGTAAGGAAGCTGGCATCAACGGTATTAACGGCCACCGCTCCGTAGGCGGGTACCGCGCATCGATGTACAATGCACTCCCGCTAGAAAGTGTCGGGGTACTGGTCGATATAATGAGTGAAATGGAAAGAAAAGCATGAAAATACTCGCCAATGACGGCATAGCCCAATCCGGTATCGATGCCCTTGAGAAATCAGGTTTTGAAGTGTTAACCGTTATGGTGGCGCAAGAACAGCTGCAAGACTATATCAATGAGAATAAGATTGACGCTCTACTAGTGCGAAGTGCTACCCAAGTGCGTAAAGATCTGATCGACCACTGCCCTACCCTGAAGCTTATCGGACGCGGGGGCGTAGGGATGGACAATATCGATGTGGAATACGCCCGGGAAAAGGGACTTCACGTTATCAATACACCCGCCGCCTCATCCGCATCGGTCGCCGAGCTGGTGTTCGCCCATTTTTTTAGTGGCGTTCGATACCTGCATGACGCCAACCGAAATATGCCACTCGAAGGGGACAGCAAATTCAAGCAACTAAAAAAATCATACGCCGGCGGCACCGAGCTCCGGGGCAAGACCTTAGGCGTTATCGGCTTCGGCAGAATCGGTAAGGCAACCGCTAAACTGGCTTTGGGTATCGGCATGAAAGTGATTTACCACGATCCGTTAATTGACCACGCAACCCTGAATGTGCCTTTTTTTGATGGCCGATCGATAAATTTTGAATTTAAGACCTTATCCAAGGTTGAAATCCTAAAAGCAGCTGATTTAATTACCCTGCATGTACCTGCCCAGAACGGATACGTTATCGGAAAGAAGGAATTCGAGCTTATGAAACAAGGGGTCGGTATTGTAAATGCGGCACGTGGGGGCGTTCTTGACGAGGTGGCATTGGTCGATGCCCTTGAAAGCGGAAAAGTAGCCTTCGCAGGTCTTGACGTGTACGAATCCGAACCCTCCCCCGAAATCAGAATCTTGATGCATCCTAAAATTTCCCTTACGCCTCATATCGGGGCCGCAACTGGAGAAGCACAACAAAGAATCGGTTCAGAACTGGCAGTGCAGGTTATCAATCTCCTGAAGTAAAAGTAGCAGCTTTCGATTGTACTTGCCAATATAAGGACTTAATCGCTACTTCGCAGTCGTTACACGGATATTGTGAAAAAGCTAAAAGCATACACTTTGCGGCTTTATCCCTACAACGCAGCTTTTTAAATAGGTCTTCCGAATAAGCTATGTTCAAGGTAGCCGATACTTTAACTCTTTAATTTTTGGTCAATGACGCAGGATACTGACTTTTTTCCAAACAAATCCTTTGTAACTATTCTTTTTTGTACATTGTTGTCTCATTTTAAACACTATACTACATGTCAGGATTGTTGGATTTACTAAGTAGCCCGATGGGCAAACAATTGATAAGCGGGGTAGCCGACCAGACCGGAAATTCTAAGGACCAAACGGGAAGCGTTCTAACTATGGCCTTACCCTTATTGATGGGCGCGATGAAAAAAAATGCTTCAACGCCAGAAGGTGCACAAGGACTTATGAGTGCCCTATCGAACAAGCATAACGGTGGTATCCTAAATGATTTAGGCAGTCTTTTCGGCGGAGGTGTCGATCAATCGGTTAAAGACGACGGCGCGGGGATTTTAGGCCATGTGCTAGGTGGCAAACAAACGCAGGTAGAAAATGCCTTGAGTCAAAAATCTGGAATGGACACCAGTACCATCGCAACGATACTTCAAGTGGCTGCGCCCATTTTAATGGGAATGATCGGTCAACAAAAACAGAAACAGAACGTTAATGATGCCAGTAGTATGCAAAGTCTCTTGGGCGGCATGATGGGAGGCGGCAAACAGGCCGACAAACAACAGTCCCTCATCGAATCCTTTTTAGATTCTGATGGTGATGGCAGTATTCTTGACGATGTAGCTTCGTTGGCCCTCGGTGGCCAAAAAGGCGGTATCGGTGGCTTACTGGGAGGTCTTTTTGCGAAATAATTTTATTCCGGGAAGCTTAAATTGAATAAAAAAAACCGCATGGCTTCCATTCGGTTTTTTTTATATTCTTGGAACGATTTTTGGATTATCAAAATAAAAGAAAATGAAAAAGTCCCTACTACAGATAATCACACTGGCCTTTATAATTCTTTGTGCGGCAAGCAGCTGTACAGGTACCAAAAAGACCGTGGCTATTTCAGACAAAGAAAAATTAGCCTTTGGAAATCAAGAGGGCGATACCGTCAAGATAGCCAGTGACAGCACTGAATATGAAATTATCATTATCGAACCCGGATTCAATATGTGGTTGGCCAGTGTCGCCAAACCCGAAGGCTACTACTCCCAATCCTATCTCGAAAACCGCAACCAAATCTTGGTCACGAACTGGAACCAAAGAGCTATGCAGCCCTTACGATATGGGGCTAACCTATACGAGATGCAAATTGACTATAGCCCTAATATCGATTACGGTTACGAGGTAAATTATAAGCTTTACAACTACTTTGTCTATTTCCAAAGAAAATACAACCAACGCTTGGGTCCATGGCTTCCGCGTATATAGATAGGTATTGCACTTTTTTTTATTGGGATATATACCTACATTTGCCGGCTTAAACATATTCTAATGAAGAAAATTGTATTGTCCATCGGCATAATTATAGGTATTGCGGCCTGCAACCAAAAACCGGAAGGTTTCA
>RCMY010002714.1_pt1 | contig 15954 bp, 13 predicted proteins | sample 2041341 | NCBI WGS metagenome assembly RCMY01 (sample SAMN09708234, study PRJNA481090) | Marine sediment metagenome, whole genome shotgun sequencing project. | reverse complement strand
CGACACCGATGATCGCCCGACGGCCGGCTTCGAAGAAGAGGCGATCCAATCCGGCGACGGCTGACAAATGGGTCGTCGTCGCCGAGACATCGATGAGATTGGCTCCCGCAGATGCTGCGGCTCTGGCCACTGCGGTCTGCTCGGTGCCGGTGCAGTCGACAACGAATCAACTCCCGGCGGCACATCGAGTTGATCGTTGCTGGTGTCTACGACGACCGGTCGGGCCCCGGCGATGTGTCGGGCGACCGCCGCAGCCCGGTCGCCGTCACGGCTCGAGACGAGCACTTCGTGTCCGATGCCGGCCAGCAGCCGAACGACATGATGACCAACGGCGCCCGTGCCGCCCACGACGAGGATTCGGTGCTCAGCCACGGCCAACCCCCGGGAAAAGACGGCCGATCCGCGACGCGTAGACCGTGTATGCGTCGCCGTGGAGCTGTCGCAGATGCGGCTCTTCGACAAACCGAACCTGCAACTCGATCCCAGCCGCGGTCAGCAGCAGGCCCACGACCGCAATCGGGTTGGGCACCAGGATCGCAAGACCCAACCCGGCGACGAGCATGCACCCGAAGATCGGGTTGCGGACTACAGCGAAAGCTCCGTCGGTGACCAAAGCGGTCTCCTCGGCGGTATCGACCCCGATCCGCCACTCGTCACCCATCGAGCGTTGAGAAATCGCCGTCAAACCGATCCCGGCCACAGCGATCACGGCACCGGTTCCGCGAAACCAGACGGCGGTGATCCAAGGGTCGAGCCCGGCCATCTCGGCAATCGGAGCCGCAACCCCTGAAAGGAGCCCGACGACGAGGAGCCAGCCGGCGAGCCACTCGGTCGACCCGAATGATGCCCCCAGCATTCCGGCGCGGATCCCGGCGTCGCCGGTTCGTCGTCTCTGCGCCACCGTCCGGGCGACGAAGACGACGAGGAACATCGCGCCGAAGAGCGCCAACCCGAGCGCCGCCACTACGACCGCGCCAGGTGTTCGTGCTCATCGACCTGAAGTTCAACCGACACCAGATCGGACAAGGCGTGGGCGAGTGGTTCGGACGCGAGTTCGTAACGCACTCGTCGACCCTCCCGTTCGCTGAGCACCAAACCGCAGCCACGAAGGCAGGCCAAATGGTTCGACAGGTTCGGCTGACTGGTGTCGATCTGGGCCAAAAGGTCGTTCGGATACGACGGCCCAGCCAACAACAACAGCAGGATCTGCCGACGGATCGGATCCGACAACGCTGTCCCGAACCGTTCAAGGGTATCAAGGGTTCTCGATGACATCATTACGTGATGATATAAGACGGGAATGATGTATTGCAACCGTAGGGCTCCGGCCGTGGGCAGGGGACCAATGGCCCTAGTCCGCTCTCGGGGTCGGCGTACCGTTGGGTTGTGGAGCACACCGAGTTGACCGTTCGCGCTAGTGAGCTCGTGCAAGACGGCACGCTCAGCTACGACCAGAAGCTTCGCCGCTTGGCGGCCCTGGCGACCGAGGCGGTGCCCTACCCGGCGCTGTCCGACGCCTGTGCGGAGGCCCTCGACAAGCGGGTCATCTGCGACATGTTCGAGGGCAACGCGCCCTACACGCCGCGCTACGTGCTGCCCGACTACGAGTTGGCGATGCGGCAGGGGCTGGCCTATCTCGAGATGCCGCCTCCCACGAACCTCGACGACGCCTTGGCGTTCCTGCAGGTGATGTACACCTACGTCCCGAGCGTCACCAGCTATCCGGTGTACCTCGGCGACCTCGACAAGGTGCTCGCCCCGTTCGTCACCGACGAGATCAGCGACGAAGTGCTCGATACAAAGCTGCGGCGGTTCTGGATCGGGATCGATCGCATGTTGCCCGACGCCTTCGTACACGTCGACCTCGGACCACACGACAGCCGACTCACCCGCTCGATCTTGCGGGTCGAGCGCTCGCTACGCCAGGCCGTACCGAACATCACCCTCAAGGTCGACCCCGAAATCACCCCGGACGACCTGATCGAAGATGCCGTGCGCACGGTGTTCGAAACCGGCAAGCCGCACTTCGTCAACCACCCGATGATGGTCGGCGATCACGGCGAGCGATACGCCTCGGTCAGCTGCTACAACTCACTGAAGATCGGCGGCGGCGCCCACACCTTGGTGCGACTCAACCTCAAGGAAGTCGCCCTGTTGCACGGCGGCTCGGTCGACGAGTTCACCGCGACCGTCCTGCCGCACTACGTCGAGCTGACCGCCGAACTCACCGAGGCCCGGGTGCGTTCCCTGGTCGAGGATCAGCGCTTCTTCGACACGCATTGGCTGGCCGCCGAAGGTCTGATCGACATCGACCGATTCTCGGCGATGTTCGGCATCTTCGGCCTGGCCGAGTGCGTCAACCTGTTGATGGCCTACGAGGGTCGCGACCGGGACGGCGAGGCCCGCTACGGACACGACGCCGAGGCCAACGCGCTGGCTATCCGGATCGTCGAGAGGGTTGCCGAGCTGGTCGCCGCCCGACCGATGCCGTACTGCGAAGGTGGCGACGCTCGCTGCTATCTGCACAGCCAGAGCGGCATCGACGTGGACGCCGACGTTACAGCCGGCACGCGCATCCCGGTCGGCGACGAACCGGGCCTGCTCGAACACATCGCCACGTGTGCGCCGCACCATCACCTCTTCTCGTCCGGTGTCAGCGACATCTTTCACGTCGACGAGACCGTGCTACGGAACCCGGAGGCGATGGTCGACATCATCCGCGGCGGCTTCACCAGCGGGATGCGCGACTTCACGTTCAACCTCGATAGCAACGAGTTCGTGCGGATCACCGGCTATCTCGTGCGCAAGAGCGACCTATTGACGATCGAGGAGTGCGGCATCGTGCGTCACAACAGCGACCACTTCGCAGCGGGCAGCGAGAATTCGTTCCACCTCACACAGCGAGCGGTGAAGAGAATCGGTTGCCATGAGCGTGACCCCCGCTAGGCCGCTCAAGGGCTTCGTCGCCGACACGATCTCGTTCAGCAACGTCGATGGGCCGGGCAACCGGTTCGTGGTGTTCCTGCAGGGATGCAATTTCGATTGCGTCGCGTGCCACAATCCCCAAACGATCCCCGGCCACCGGCCGCTCGACGGATTCGACCCAATGCACCTCGGTGTGGATGAGGTACTCGAGAAGATCCGGGCGGCGGCACCCTTCATCCGTGGCATTACGGCGTCGGGAGGCGAGGCCACGCAACAGCCCGCGTTTCTGCGGGCGCTGTTCGCAGCCGTGAAGGCCGACCCCGGGCTGGCCCACCTCACCTGCTTCGTCGACTCGAACGGCAAGACCGACTTGTCGGTGTGGGACGATCTTGCGCCCGTGATCGACGGCGCGATGATCGATCTGAAGTGCCTCGACTCGGACATTCATCGCCAGATGACCGGCGAAACGAATGATGAAGTGCTCGCCAGCGTCGTGCACCTGCACCGGCTCGGGTTGCTGTACGAGGTGCGGCTCCTGCTGCTGGCGGGCGTCAACGACGACGCTGAGCTGCTTCGACGCACCGCGCGATGGTTGGCCGAGGTCGACGCGACGATGCGGGTCAAGGTAATCGGCTTTCGGTCCCACGGGGCCAGACCACAGGTCCCGCCACTTGTCGAGCCGACCCCCGAAGCGCTGCTGGCCGCGGCGCACCTGTTCGGCGAGGTCGCACCGTTCGACATCTGCGTGGTCTGAGGCGCATGAATGTCGCAAATGACGTTTTGCGGGTAGTCGGGTAGCGCGCGGGGAGTTGAGTGAGTCGACGGCGCGCCAATTGGGCTAGCGCCGAGCTCCAGGAGAACCCCCGTGAACGCAGCAACATTGGCCTCATCATTGGCCGGAAACTTCGAACCCGCTACAGCTATCTGGGCCGGACTCGTCGGCGCGGCGGTGATGCTCGCGGTGATCTACATGGGCATGGCGTCGGGCATGACGTCGATGAACTTGCTGCGCACCTTGGGGACGATGGCCGTACCGAAGGCATCGAACCCGGTCGTGTACGGGGTGGGCCTGATGGTGCACCTGATGATGGGCGCCGTGTTCGGTCTGGTCCACGCCGGACTGCTCCATGCAGTCGACCCAGGTTCAGACGGCGCGGCGGCCGGCTACGGGTTGCTGTTCGGTGGGATTCACGGCGTGATCGTCGCGGTCATGATGCCAATCATGCTGACGATGATGCATCCACTCGTTCGCAGCGGCGACATGGCCGCGCCGGGCGTTGCCATGACGGGCCTCGGAAAGATGACCCCGATGGGGATCGCCATGGCCCACGTGGCCTTTGGCCTCGTCGCCGGTGCCATCTACGTCGCGGTCGCTGGCTGAACGATGACCCCCGTGAAAGACTCCGAACGAACGATGGGAGCCGCACGATGAGCGGCACAACTACAAGATCCAGCTCGGGCCGGGTCGTGCTGAATGACCCGCTCCGAAACAAGGGCACCGCATTTACGGTCGCCGAGCGCGTCGAATTGGGGATCGATGGCCTCATTCCGCCCCGTGTCGAAACCATGGCCGAGCAGTGTGCGCGGATCCGCGACAAGTTCGACCGGCTCCATGACGATCTCGAACGTCACATCTTCCTGCGGGCCGCCCACGACTCGAACCAGGTCCTGTTCTACGGATTTGTGGCCGAACACCTCACCGAGATGTTGCCGATCCTGTACACCCCGACGGTGGGACTCGCCTGCGAGGAGTTCAGCCACATCTATCGACGTCCCCTCGGCCTGTTTCTGAGCTACCCCGAACGCGAGCGGATGGCCGCACAGTTCGACGCGGTCGAGGGCGATATCGATGTCGTGGTCGTCACCGACGGAGAGCGCATTCTCGGTCTCGGCGACCAAGGCGTAGGCGGCATGGGAATCCCGATAGGGAAGTTGTCGCTCTACACCGCGGCGGGCGGGATCGACCCCAACCGGACCCTCCCCATTTTCCTCGATGTCGGGACCAACAATCCCACACTGCTCGACGATCCGCTGTACCTCGGTTGGCGCCACGAGCGAATCGTCGGGGCGGAGTACGACCTTTTCGTCGACCGGTTCGTCTCCGAACTGTTTGCCCACCTCCCCCGAGCGTTGTTGCAGTGGGAGGACTTCGCCGGACACCACGCCACACCACTTCTGCACCGGTACCGCGAGCGGGTTCTCAGCTTCAACGACGATATCCAGGGCACCGCCGCGGTCGCTCTGGCCGCAGTGCATGCCGCGATGAACATCGGTGAACAACGACTCGACGAGCAGCGGATCTGCATCGTCGGTGCGGGGTCGGCGGGCACCGGCATAGCGACGATGCTGCGTGACGCGTTGCTGGCCGACGGCGCCATCGACCCCGGTTCGCATCTCTTTCTCGCCGATGCCGATGGACTCCTCCACGACCGACGAATCGACCTCGCCGACTTCCAGAAGGCGTTTTCACAGCCGTGGAACGCGGTATCGGCCTGGGCGAACCACGACGGGCCAACCTCGCTCGAGTCGACCGTCGCCAACGTCAGACCGACGGTGCTCATCGGCGTGTCCGGCCAAGGGGGCCTGTTCACCAAGGCCATCGTCGAGCAGATGCTCGAGGGCTCCGATCGACCGCTCATCATGCCCCTCTCCAACCCGACGACGCATGCGGAAGCGACACCGTCGGACCTGATCGCATGGACCAATGGTCGGGCGCTCATCGCCACCGGCAGCCCGTTCGACGCGGTCGAGCACGACGGCACGATGCACACGATTTCCCAAGCGAACAACATCTATGTCTTCCCCGGTATCGGGCAGGGCGCACTCGTGGCCAACGCATCGAAGGTCACCGACGCCATGTTGCACGCTGCCGCCCGGGGGGTCGCCGACCAGAGCCCGTGTCGGAACGGCGACCCGCGCCGCGGCCTGCTGCCGCCACTCGATGAGGTGCAAGCGGTGAGCCGTCGGATCGCCCGAGCCGTCGCGGCAGCGGCTGCGGCAGAAGGCGTCGGCGACGACATCGATGAAGCCGAGATCGACCGCCGCCTCGATGCCTCCTGGTGGGAACCGAGCTACCACCCGGTTCCCACGACGACGAAAGCGACCCAGGCGTGACCGACGAATCCGAGGCCGACTTTCCGTCAAACCAGTACATTGCGCCCGAGGATGTCCTCGTCGAGATGGCCGAAGCCGGCGGGAAGCGGGCATGCGAGCTGCGTGTCCACCAGGTGCTCATCCTCAGTGTGATGGCGGGCGGCTTCATCACGATTGGTGCGCTCTTCAGCACGCTCATCGCCACCGGGACCGAAAACGAAGGCGTGACACGATTGCTCGAGGGATTCGGGTTCTCCGTGGGGTTTTTCCTCGTCGTCCTCAGCGGCGCACTGCTGTTCACCGAGGTCAACGTCGAACTGCCCGCGACGTTGCTCGGGCGCCGCCGAGATCGGCTCGGGTTGCCACCGCTACGAGTCGCGATATTCAAGCTCTGGGTGCTGGCTGCGCTCGGCAACATGGTCGGGGCGTTCATCCTCGGCCAGGTCATCGTCTACACATCCGACTACGGGACGGGTGTCGAACATCTCCTCGGCGAAGTGATGGCCACCAAGATGCGTTATCAGGGAGTCGGTGGTGCCGAAGGCTTCTTCAAGGCGGTGCTGTCCGGCATCATCGCGAACTGGCTGGTGGGGATGGCCGCCTTTCTCGCCACCATGGGCCGGACGGTCATCGGCAAGTACATCCCGGTGCTGGTGACGGTCATGGCATTCGTGGCCGGAGGATTTCTCCACAGCCCAGCGAACATGGCCTACCTTTCGCTGGTGCAACCGCTCGGCGATGGCCCGGGCTGGGGTGATGGCCTGCTGTGGGCGGTCTTGCCGGCCGCCATCGGCAACATCATCGGTGCCTTCTTCCTCGTTGCGCTGCCCTTTTACATCGCAAGCAACCGTCACCGCAACGGGTCGGCCACGCCACAAACAACCGCCAAGAAAGCAACGTCATGACCACCGAAGAGCGACCATCCACCGAACCCGTACCGATTCCCGACGGCGACCACGAATGGCACAAGGTATTCGACCTCGGTGAACTGCCGGACGGACGCGTTACCACGGTGAGTATTGGGCGCCGAACCCTGTGCGTCACCAACGTCGACGGCGAGTTCGGTGCGATGAGCAACCATTGCCCCCACCAAGGCGGTCCCCTCGGAGAGGGGTCCATCGAAAAGGGCTGGCTGCGTTGTCCTTGGCACGGCTACGACTACAGCCCGTGCAACGGCAAACCGCCCGGAGGCTTCTCCGATGCTCCCGAGGCCTACGCCAGCGAAGTCCGCGACGATGGCCTGTACGTGGCCCTCCCCGTCGAGGTCGAGCATGAGCGCACCGTGTCCGACGTGATGGTCGAGACCATGGTCAACTGGGGGGTCGATTCGGTTTTCGGCATGGTCGGGCACTCGAACCTGGGATTCGCCGATGCGATGCGCCGCGCCGAAGAACGAGGCGACCTCCGCTATTTCGGCATTCGCCACGAGGGAGCGGCATCGTTTGCGGCGACCGCGTACGGCAAGCTCACCGGCCGGCTGTCGGCATGTTTCGGCATCGCCGGCCCCGGCTCCACGAACCTGCTCACCGGTCTGTACGACGCCAAGGTCGACCGGGCGCCGGTCCTTGCGTTGTCCGGTCAGGTGCCGTCCAAGGACAAGGGCCGCGGCGCCTTCCAGGACATGGATCTCGCCACCGCCTTCGGCGATGTCGCTCGATTCGGCGAGGTTGTGTTGAGCTCGGCCGACCATGCCGAGTTGATGACGCTCGCCTGCAAGACAGCGCTCGTCGAGCGCGATGTATCGCACCTGATCTTCCCCGACGAAGTGCAGGTCGAGGTTTCCGACCAGGAGGCGTCGGGGCCCGACGGCCGAACCGGGTCGCGGGAGATCTCTCCGCCGGCTGAAGTCCTCGCCCAAGCGGTCGGTCGCATTCGCAGCGCCGAGCGACCGGTCATCGTCGTTGGCAAGGGTGCGCGCCGCGACATGGCTGCCGTCATCGACTTGGCGGAATTGTTGGGGGCGCCCGTCATCACCACGTTCAAGGCCAAAGGGGCGATCTCCGATCAACATCCGCTCGGCTGTGGCGTCTTGGGACGCAGCGGGACGCCCGTGGCCAGTTGGTTGATGAACGAATCGGATCTGGTCGTCGTCTTCGGCGCATCGTTCTCCAATCACACGGGAATCGCTCCCTACAAGCCGATCATCCAGGTCGATCACGATCCGATGGCGATCGGTCGTCATCATCCGGTCGAGATCGGGTTGCAGGGCGCCGTTGCAACGACGGCGCACCAGCTCGCAGCGGGACTCGTCGGTACCCGAGCCTGCGTCGATCAGCGGACCGTCATCGCCGAGCGGTGGCAGATCTGGCGTGAGGAGAAGGCCAGCCGGCGGGCCGACGACCGCGGCAACGGTTTAAATGCGGCCTCGGTCTTTGCCGCACTGGCCGACCATGTCCCCGACGACGCCGTGCTCTGCGTCGACGTCGGCAACAACACCTATTCGTTTGGACGCTATTTCGAGGTCGCCGATCAGGACGTGCTCATGTCGGGGTATCTCGGTTCGATCGGTTTCGCGTTTCCCGCAGCGATGGGTGCGTGGGCGGCGGTCGGCGACACTCGCAAGGTCGTGTCGGTCTCGGGCGACGGGGGATTCGGCCAGTACGCCATGGAGATCACGACGGCGGTCAAGTACGGCATGAACATCACGCACGTACTCCTCAACAACGAAGAGTTGGGCAAGATCAGCAAGGAGCAGCGCGCCGGCGAGTACGACGTCTGGCAGACCAGCCTCCACAACCCCGACTTCGCGGCATTCGCAGAGCTGTGCGGGGCACATGGCGTGCGGGTCACCGACCTCGACCAACTTCACGACGCCGTCGCCGCGGCCCTCGCCCACGATGGTCCGTCGATCGTCGAGGTGGTCTCCGACGCCCTTCTGATGTGAAGCCGTCCGACCGCCGTTTCCAGCATTCCGTATGCCACCCATTCGTCGTTTCTGCCTATCGAAAGCCTGCCCATGAGCCAAACACTGGTTCCCCTCTCCGATTCGTTCCAAGCCAGCCGACTCGCCATCCACCGAGTCGCGGCCTACGTCGTCAGCCCGGCGCGGCGGCGCGCCATGGGTCGCATGGGGTTGCGCGCAACCCCGGGTGGCTTCGGGACGCCGGCGTTCTTCGGACCCGATGGGATGACCCGGGTCAGCGTCGAGGGAGTGGAGCTCACCGTGCAATCCGACGGCGGCCTGCGCAAGCAGCCGCTCACCACGTTGGCAGATGCCGGGAGCTTTGTCGGCGCCGATCCCGACACCACCTGGGCTGCGCAGCACGACATCCCCGAGCCGGGACCGCTGGATGCCCAATTGTCCATCGACGCGGCCGATGCTGCTGCGCTGGCCTCATGGTTTGCCTTCGGGTGGGGAATCCTCGAAGAACTCTCGATCGACGATGCGTCACAGAACGCGAGCGAACCCCAGCTGTGGCCTGAACACTTCGACCCGGCGATCGAGATCGGCGATCCGGAAACCAATCGGGCCAGCTACGGATTCTCGCCCGGAGACGTGACCAAGAACGCAACCGTCGGGCCCGAACCGCTGCCATATCTGTACGTGGCCCCGTGGTACGCCGACAAGGCGCCCGATAGTGCGTATTGGTCGTCGGGTCGCCTCGCCGTGCTGCGGTACGCCGATCTCGTCGCCGAGCAGAACCCGGTTGCGACCGCTCGGGCTTTCCTCCTCGAGGGTCGAACACTTTTGACCAATCACGATGGGTAGCGACGCGCAGCCCTTCGTGATCTGTCACGCGATCCCGGCTCGACGAGTCGTCTCGGCGGTGGTGGCCGCGATCGTGGTCACCGTTCTCGGGTCCATCGTGGCGTGGGACGGCGATGTTCCCTCGTGGGAGGAGTCGATCCTGAACTTTGTCAACGGCTGGCCCGACCAGCTGGAGCCCTTCATGTGGGTCGTGCAGCAAGCGGGGATCCTGTGGGCACCGGTCATCGCCGGTCTGATCGTCTTCGCGTTCACGCGTCGGTGGCAGCACCTCGTGCCATTCGTCCTCGTCCTCCCGCTCAAACTCGGGATCGAGAAAGGCATCATCAAGATGCTCGTCGAACGAGAACGACCATTCGTTTCGGTCGGAGACTCGATCAATGTGCGCGGCCCGGCCTTTGAAGGGCTGAGTTTTCCGTCGGGTCACACGACGACGGCGTTTGCGACCGCAGTGCTGCTGTCGGCGTTCCTTCGACCCAAGTGGCGGCCGGTTCCCATCGTGTGGGCGTTGATGGTTGCGGTCGCGCGGCTGTACTACGGCGAGCACAACTTCCTCGACGTGGTGGTCGGCGCGGCGCTCGGCTCCGGATTCGCGCTGGTGCTTTGGTACTTCTTCCTCAATCGGTTCGTCGATCCGCACTGCGATTGCGTCGCCGAATGATGGTTGCGCATCGCGATCATGTCCGCTCGCCGGTCGATGTCCTGCGGGTCATCGTTGGCGCGGTCCTCATCCTTCTCGGCATCGCCGTCGCCAACGTCGCCGACTCGGCCCTGCTCGGTCTGAGCAAGGACGGCCGGACGGCGATGGACTCGCTGCCCGACTGGGCCAACGATGTTGCCGGCACGTCGTTGGCGTCGCTCACGGTCGCCTTCGCCGCAGCCGCGCTGGTATCCGCACTCGCCACGAGACGATTCCGCCGCTTCGCTCTGCTCGTGGCGGCGTTCGCGGTCGGTGCTGTTTTGAGCATCCTCTTGGGAGAGGTGCTCCTTCGAGTCGTGGATGACGAGGTTCGGACCGCCTTCGACACCGACGGATTGTTGCTGCGATATGTGCGAGGAGGCACGGTGCATCCCGGCGATCCGCTGCTCGCGGGTGCCGTCGCGATGCTCGGGGTGTCGGCGAGCCACCTGCGACACCAGGACGTCAAACGTTTCGGAGCCGCACTCGTCGCCTACGGAATGGTGTCCGCTCTGACGGCGCACGTCCCGGCCCTCGGGTTGCTTTCCGATTTCGGGATCGGTCTCGCCGTGTCCTCGCTGCTTCTGTTGCTCTTCGGGCGGCACGACCTCGCACCGGACCGAGACGACCTGACCGCCGGGCTCCGTTCGATCGGTATCGAGGTTGCGAGCCTCGAGCACCTCGATGTCGATGCCCGTGGGTCCGCACCGTGGATCGGCGTGACGGCGGCGGGGGAACGGGTCTTCGTCAAGGCGCTCGGCCGCGACGAACGGTCGGCGGATCTGATGTTTCGGATGTATCGATGGATCCGGCTTCGCAAGACGGGTGATCACCGCCCCTTCGTGAGTCTGCGACGCGCCGTCGAGCACGAGGCGCTCGTAGCGCTCCAGGCCGCTGCCCTCGGAATACGGACGCCACGCATCCTCGGCGTTGCCGACGCCGGCGTCGACGGGATGGTGCTCGCCTACGAGGCTCTCGATGGCACATCGGCTGACGCCCATGAAGATCTGGATGACGAGGCCCTGATCGAGATCTGGACCATGGTCAGTCGACTGCACGAACACCGAATCGCCCATCGCGACCTTCGGCTTGCGAACATCTTCATCGACAGCGGCGGCGATCCGCTGCTCATCGACTTTGGCTTCTCCGAGTTGGCGGCCTCGGATCAACTGCTCGGGACCGACGTTGCCGAATTGTTGGCATCGACAGCGGCGGTCGTCGGCGCTGAACGCGCCGTCGCGGCAGCACACGAGGCGACGAATCTGCGGGAACTGGAGCGAGCGCTGCCGTGGCTGCAGCCCAGTGCGCTGTCCACGGCTACCCGCGATGCGATCGACGGCGAAAAGGGGCTCCGGCCGATCCGTCAGATGCTCATCGACAACTGCGGGATCGAGGAAGAACCGCTCGTCAAGCTCGAGCGCGTCGACGGCAAGTCGCTCTTCGTGCTGATCACCGTGGTACTCAGTGCGTGGTTCTTGGTCCCGCAACTCGCCGATGTCGGGGATGTGTGGGCGCAGGCCAAGGACGGTTCCGTACCGTGGGCGCTCGCCGCAGTGGTGTTGTCGCTGTTCACCTACGCCGCGGCGACTGCCGCGCTGCTCGGAGCGATCCCGCTTCGCCTGCGGTTCGCCCCGGCCTTCGTCGCCCAGATCGCGTCGTCGTTCGCGAACCGAGTCACGCCGGCGAAGGTCGGCGGCGTGGCCACGAATATCCGCTATTTCCAACGGCAGGGCGTGCCGCCTGCCGTGAGCGTGACCGCGGTTGGCATCAACGCCATCGCCGGGGTGATCGTACACGTCACCTTGACACTGCTGTTCCTGCTGCTCGCCAGCGATAGCGACACGTCTTCGGGACTTCCCGTGCCGTCCCCCCTCGTGGTCGGAGTTGGCTTCGCTGCGGCCATCGCCGTGATCGGGGCGTCGCTCGCGTTGCCGCTCACCCGCAGATTGCTCACCACCCGAGTCCTGCCGCAGCTCAGGGCAGGTTGGGGATCACTTCGCACAATCGGACGGAGCCCGGGCAGGCTCCTCGCGCTCTTCGGCGGGTCAGCGACGATCACCTTGGCGTACCTCGGTGCAATGGTGGCGAGCCTCGAAGCGTTCGGATCGACCGCACAACTTCCGATCGTTGCGTTGCTCTTCCTCACCGGCTCGGCGGTGGCGAACGCTGCGCCGACGCCCGGAGGTCTGGGAGCGACCGAAGCCGCGCTGATCGCGGCGCTTTCGACCGTCGAGGAAGCAGACGTCGTCATTCCCGCAGTCTTTCTCTATCGGCTGGTGACCTTCTGGCTTCCCATTCTGCCGGGTTGGTTTGCGCTGACCTGGCTACGCAAAACCGAAAGGCTGTGAGTCGATGACGACGGCATTTGTCCTATCCGGCGGGGCGAGCCTCGGCGCTATCCAGGTCGGCATGGTCCAAGCGCTCGAAGCCGAAGGAATTCGGCCGGACATGATCATCGGCACATCGGTGGGTGCCGTGAACGGGGCCTGGCTCGCAGGCGGTGGTCCAGTCGACGGGCTGGTCGATCTGTGGCATTCGCTGCGGACCCGCCAGGTCTTTCCCGTCCGACCGCTCGTCGGTCTGCGCGGATTTCTCGGAGGGCGAGCCAACTTCGTTCCGAACTCGGGACTTCGACGCATCCTCGAGAAGCATCTGTTGTTCGATCGGAACGAAGACGCTGCAATCCCGTTTTCGGTCATCGTCACCGAAGTCTCGACGGGGCAGGAGGTTCGACTCGACCGCGGACCGGCGATCGAGGCGATTCTTGCCAGCGCCGCAATACCCGGTGTCTTCCCGGCGATCCGCATCGACGGACAGACGTTCATCGATGGCGGCATCGTCGACAACACTCCGATCAGCCAGGCGATCGCCGCCGGGGCGACCGATGTGTGGGTGCTGTCCACCGGGTACTCCTGCGCCCTGCCTGCACCCCCGAAAAACGCCCTCGCGATGGCACTCCATGGCCTGGCGCTGCTCGTCCAGCAACGTTTCATCGCCGAAACCGCGTCGCAGTCGTATCCCGTTCCGATCCACCTGATCCCGCCGCCCTGTCCGATCACCGTCACGCCCATGGACTTCGGTCAGAGCGCGCAGCTGATCGATCGGGCCAGGAGGGGAACCGCCCAGTGGATCGCCAACGGCGAGCCGTACGCGATTCCGCTGCTCGGACACACCCATGCGGGGCCTCCGTGATGAAGCCCTGCCCTTGCTTTGGCGCGCTTGCGTCGCATCGCTCCGGTCCGGCAGGGGACCGAGCGCTGGGGTCTAGGGGTCAAATGGTTGCGGCGAATACCCGGGTGATAGCGGCGCGGGCCCGGGAGATGATGGCGGGGTCATCGTGAAGGATGAAGCCGGTATTGGCGGCGATGACGAGCGCGTTCAGCTCGAATACGAGGATCTCCACATCGCTGTCGGCCGGGAGCTCTTCGCGTGCCTTGGCTGATTCAGCGGCTGCGGTGAGAAGGGCGATCCAGTCGGTTTGGTTCGCAGCGACGGCCGCCTTCAGCGGGCCCGATCGGCCGCCGAGTTCGGCGGCAGCGGCAGCGAAGAAACAGCCCCCCGGCAGCGTGCGATGCTCGACGTAGGCGAGGAACGACTCGCACAACGTGTGGAGCCGCTCGAGTCCCTCCGTTTCAAGGGCCGGGACCACCACGACATCGATGAAGAGGGCGCGCGCGGTGGTAACGGTGGCCAGTTGGAGGTCTTCCTTCGAGTCGAAGTGCGCGTAGACGCCGCTCTTGCTCACCCCCGTGGCGAGTGCGAGGTTCCCGATGCTGAGTCCATCGAGGCCCTCGATGGTGGCGAGGCGGACAGCGGTTTCGAGGATCAGCTGTTTGGTGCGTTCGCCGTCGGCTCGGGTTCGTCGTTTGGGGGAGTCGTCGGTGTGCAGAGGCATTGATTGACAAGTTAGCACGATCGGTCGTACTGTCATAGTTCGCACGACCGATCGTGCTAACTAACGGGGGCATCGAATGATCGACAGCACGTCCACCACACCGAGCGACGCCGAAGCGCGCCGCAGCCAATGGACCGAAGCGGGACAGGGCTGGGGAGCGCGCCCGAAGGAGTGGGCGTACCAGTTCGAGCCCTACGCATTGCCGGCGAATCAGCTGCTCTTCGACCGGCTTGGGGTGGGTGAGGCAACGCGGTACTTGGATGTGGCGTGCGGCTCGGGGTTGGCGGCCAGTGTCGCAGGCCGCCGTGGGGCGTCGGTGAGCGGACTCGACGCATCGGAAGCGCTGATCGACATCGCTCGGGCGCGGACGCCCGGCGGCGACTTTCGGGTGGGCGACATGTTCGCCCTGCCATTCGGCGACGGGTGTTTCGACGTGGTGACGAGCTTCAACGGGATCTGGAAGGGATGCGACCAAGCACTCCTCGAAGCCGGTCGAGTGCTCGCCGACGGGGGGCGGTTCGGCATGACGTTCTGGGGGTCGTTCGATCGCATGGGGCTATTGCCGTACTTCATGAAGATCATCGAATTGTCTCCTGAGAGTCACCAGTCCGCGACCATGGCGAACGGTGAGACCGACGATGTTGTTCACGACATGCTCGAGCGGGCCCAGTTCGAGATTCACGAGCGCGGGACGGTCGAGGTGACAAACGAGTGGCCCGATGTCGATACGGCCGTCCGCTCCCTCGCGGCCGCTGGCCCGTCCATCCCTGCCATCGAGGCCGTCGGGTACGACGCATTCTGCGAAGCCCTACACGGCGTCATCATGCCCCTTGATGATCCGGTCAGCGGCGTGCGAATCTCCTCCGAACTCGGATGGGTCACAGCCCGGCGCCGTTGACCGACAACACAGCGCAGCGTCGTTGTGACGTCAAGCCCCTCGGGGATGCTTGCTTATAGAAATAAAGACACCTTATACTTCTAAGGTGCTTACGGAACGGGAACAACAGATCGTCGACCTGCTTCGTCGCGATCCGCTGATCGGAACGGACGCGCTGGCTGCGGCGCTCGGAACCAGCCGGGCCTCCGTCAACGTGCACCTGTCCAACCTGGGAAAGAAGGGTGTGATCCTCGGCCGTGGGTACGTGCTCGCCGAACAGCCTGGCGCGGTCGTCATCGGCGGAGCGAACGTCGACCTCAAGGCTCGCAGCAAGGCTCGGGCGACCGAACACACCAGCAACCCCGGTCACAGCTCGATGGCACCGGGAGGAGTTGGTCGCAACATCGCCGAGAACATCGGTCGACTCGGTGACCGCGTGCACCTGATCAGCGTCGTCGGACGCGACCCGTTGGGCGACAACTTGCTCGACCACACGGCCGCTGCCGGCGTACGAATCGAGCACGTGGCTCGAACCGACCGGTCGACCGGCACCTACACGGCGGTGCTCGACGCCGACGGTGAACTCATCATCGCGATCGCTGACATGGAGGCGACCGCAGACCTCGGCCCCGAGCAACTCAACGCCGCACGCGACGTCATCGCCTCCGCCGGGGTGCTGGTTCTCGACGGCAACTTGAGCCTCGCGACCCTCAACTATGCGCTGGACCTGTCCGCCGGGGTGCGTACCATCTTCGAGCCCGTGAGCGTGCCGAAGGCGG
>RCMY010002713.1_pt1 | contig 15959 bp, 18 predicted proteins | sample 2041341 | NCBI WGS metagenome assembly RCMY01 (sample SAMN09708234, study PRJNA481090) | Marine sediment metagenome, whole genome shotgun sequencing project. | reverse complement strand
TGAAATGTAAAATTATCATATCCCACTTATAATTCATTTTGTCTTTCATAAGAATTACTAATAGGTGATGGCTTCTAAGTTAATAAGAGTGGTTTTTATTATCTCAGAAATTAATAAATCTTAATTTATATTAAATACGCTATAACCCCACAAAAATTATAAAAAATGAAGACAAAGACACTTAAGTTAATTTTCCTATTGTTTTTTTTAATCTTTTTAATACCAACAACACAAGCACAAATTTTTAAAAAACTAGGTAAAAGTGCAGAAAAAGCTGCAGAAAGAGCCGTAATTAAAAAAACAGAGCAAAAAGTCACGAAGGAAACTGAAAGGGTTATGGATACCATTTTAGACGGGAATAAGGGTGAAACAAAGCAAAACAAATCTAAAGATAGAACAACTAATATGAGTATTCCGGGATTGGGACAAAAGTCAGTTGCTATTTCTGAAATTCCGAATTCTTATAATTTCGAATGGAAATATTCTTTGAAAGTAAATACAAAGGATGGAGACATGATAATGGATTATTTTTTAAAACCCAATCAGCCTTATTTCGGTTTTAACTCACCTACCATGAACGACATGTTTATGGTAATGGATACTGGCAATAATATAATGGTGATATATATGAAATCAGAAAAAAATTCATCCATTATGGCGATGGCAGTGCCAGATGATTTAAATGTTGACAAAATGAAGGATGAATCGGAAGATTTTACCTACGAAATCTTGCCCAATAAAACCATTATGGGGTATAACTGTAAAGGGGTTAGAGCGACCAATGACCGTCATGATATGACCATGTATTTTACCAATGAGGCACCTGTAAGCTTTAATGATATTTACAAAAGTGATAAAGCCCAAATACCCGATGGCATGATAAAATATTTTAAAGATGGAGAAAACACTTTGATGCTGGAATTAACCATGATTGATAAGAAAAAAAGCAAGCAAAATGCAACGATGGAGTGTATTGGTTTAGAAGAAGTTCAAAGAATCATCGATAAATCAGACTATTAAAACATGATTCTGGCTTGGGTTAGCAACTAATGTAGTTACGCTCGCAATATTAATTAAACAAAACCTTAAATGACGTAACATGAAAAATAACTTTTTATTTCTATTATTTTTTACACTTATAATCTCTTGTCAGGATACTAAAAATTCAGACAAAAAAGAGAGCTCTATTTCTTCTACTATTGAAATTGAGAAAGAAGAAGAATTGACCAATCCTTTACAGACTACTAATAATGAAAAAGCCTTATATAAAGCTTTAAAAAAGAAATCACCATTAACCAATGATCAATTGTTTGCAGTCTTACCTAAAGATATAAATGGTAACAAACCAATTGCTGATTATGCCCTCAAAGTGAGTAGTCAATTGGCATCGGGCATGTATGAGCCAATTGGGAAAAAGGGTTATAATTTTTTTATTGAAGATGGTGTCGGTTCAAGAGTTGTTGTACGAAACTTTTTTGACGCCTATAAAATAAGATCCCAAGGACCACCAGAAACTGAATACATACATTCAGAACGAGATGGCTATAAGACCATTGCTTTTTTACAGCCAAACATTAATCGTAACGATATTCGATTTGTTTATAATAATCGATTCAGAATTACCTTAGAAGGGCCTGATGATGCAGATGTATTATGGTCGTATATCGACTTTGAAAACCTTAAAAAATTAGATCAGTACAAATAATGCTATGAATATAAATTATAAAAAAGAAAAAGATGAAACAGATTTTAAAACAATTACAAACCACAATTAAAGTAGGAGCCATCGCAATTCTATTGTTAAGTACAGTAGCCTGCGATAAAGACGATAATCCAGGTACAAACCAAACCGCTTTTCAACCTCATTCTGATCAAGGTAATAATTTAAAATTGACCTATCCTGATGGAAAAATAGAATATATAAAAGCGGATAATATTATAGGTTGGGGAAAGGGGACACTATTAGGGGGTAATTATTGGAAAGAAGTAAGAGGTGGTAATTCAGATAGATCATTTGGAATACGAATCAATATTCCTAAAGGCACCAAAAAAGATGCAATTATTGGTGTAGAACTTAAGTTAGATGGGTCTAGACTATACCTCCAAAACTCATCAGAAATACCATTACGACCCGAATTATGGATAAAAGGGGATGGTTTCGATGAGTACAAGAATGCTGTAGGAAAAATTAAGATAATTGAAACCGATAGTTATGATATTATTGGAGAAGTTATAAATGCCGAAGTCTATGACATTAATGGCAAAACAGTGAAAATTAATGGCTTTTTTTGGAAAAAAAATGCAGATCCTTATAGCGGTTAAAAGCGGTCTAGTATAAACCTAAAAATCTTGTAAAGCAAAAGTTAATAGGATTTTTGTAATTAAAAATTAACAAATGAAAACAATACTAAAACTAAGTACCCTTTTACTACTAATAAGTTTCACTTTTTCATGTAGTAAAGATGATGAAATTGAGCCTATAGCTTCAGAAACTGTAACAGATGTATATGCGGTTGGCTATGAGTCTAATGGGGCAGTAGAGGTTGCGAAATTATGGAAAAATGGATTAGAAATCCCCTTAGCAGATGAATCTAATTATTCTGATGCTTCTTCTGTTTTTGTTTTGGGTACTGATGAATACATCGCTGGATACGTTGGTAATGGAACAAATTCAGTAGCAACCTTATGGAAGAATAGAGTGAAAATATCATTAACTAACGGAAATACAATTGCTTATGCGAATTCCGTTTATGTTTCTAATAATGATGTGTATGTGGTAGGATCTGAAAGAAATGGAACAAACAATACAGCTATATTATGGAAAAATGGAGTTAAATCTCCATTAACTAATGGAAATACAATTGCTTATGCTAGTTCAGTTTTCGTTTCTAATAATAATGTGCATGTCGTAGGTGCCGAGAGAAATGAAATAAACAATAAATACCAAGCCATATTATGGAAAAATGGTGTAAAAACACCTTTAGCCGATGAAACTAATAGTTCCGGGGCATCTTCTGTTTATGTTTCTGGAGATGATGTTTATATAGCTGGCTACGAGTATAATTCAAAGGGCAAAAGCGTAGCTAAATTATGGAAAAATGGGGTTGCGACTTCGTTATCCGATGGCGTGAATACCGAAAGTGCTAACTCTGTATATGTGGCAGGCACCGATGTTTACACGGTTGGGTATTCTCAACATAATTTCTCTCAATTTGGAAAAATATGGAAAAATAATTTGGCTCCTATGGATTTAAGCAAAACAGCAGCCTTTTCTAGTGCAAGGTCGGTTTTTGTTTCTGGAACAGACGTTTATGTGGGAGGGCATGACCGAAACTTAAAAACAGACAAACTAGTTGCAAAATATTGGAAAAATGGCGAATCCACTATTCTAACAGATGGTACAAACGATGCTTTTGTTACCTCGATTTTTGTAATTGAAAAATAGAAACATTAAAAGATGAAAACAATATCTATGTAGTTGGACGCGAAGGTAAAGTGGCAACGGTGTGGAAAAACGGACAGGCCATTAAGTTAACAAACGGTAACTATAAAGCACAAGTTAACAGTGTTTTTGTAATTAAAAAATAAATAAAATTTCAATCAATATTAACATAAAAAAAATAACTATGAAAACAAAAAACAGTACACTATTAGTATTAGCCTTTCTCTTAACAACTTCTATCTCCTTCTCACAATCGGTTGAGGGTAAACTCTCCATCAAAGGATTAATGAAAGGTAAAAACATTACACAGAAAACACCGGTAGCATTGTTTAAAGCATTTAAAGATGGTGCCTATACCATAAATTTCAATTTTAACACCAATGATGTTGAGTCTGATCAAATTATTCTTTTTGATATGAAAACTACGGTAAAACATGATGGTAAAATTATTTCGGAAACTTCACGCGGTGGATGGCCTTGGATACCGGGAGATATGTTTGTGCCTATAGAAGCTTTTGATGCTATTCCAGCTTTACAAAAAATTACGACTTCTAAGCTTCCGCTAAAAGGAGCTAAAAATTTTGAAATTATTTTTGAATTTTTACCGTCTGAAGGTCAAAAGGTTAAGGGAAGTATTAGTCCTGCCACCATGGAATTTACCATAAAATAACCATTGAAATGAAAGAAAAAAATAACATAGGTAATGAGAACCCAAAAAGAAGAGACTTTTTGGTAAATCTGTCAATGGCTGCAGCAGCCTTAACCCTAAACAGTGCCTTTGGATTTTCTATTGAAACCCAGCAAGGCAATGGTAAATTGTTCCTTAAACTTGGCTCAATTGAAGATAATTCTGAAATCAAAAATGGAATTTACCAATTTTCGGAAACCGGTTTGAAAAAATTGCAAAGTGGCAAAATGGAATCTCTAACCATAAAAATAGGAATTAGTTTTGACCAAAGAAGATGGGAGTCCATTGAAACAAGCATTTCAGACAAAAATTTTATAAAACAACTAATAGAAATAGCTAAAAAAGCGTAATGATGGGAATGACTTTAAAAGATACCACAAAAACTGGTGATTCTGTTTTCTCTTACCAATGTCATGCCTGTAATAAGTGCTGTCATGGAAAAGGAATTCAAATAAATCCTTATGAAAATATGCGGTTATCAAGTCATTTGAAAATAACAACTACTGAATTCAGACTCAACTACCTGAATGGGCAATTGTTGAAACATAAACGGAATTCAAATGCTTGTATTTTTTTAGGTAAAAATGGCTGCACGGTTCATAAAGACCGGCCACTGGCTTGTAGGCTATACCCATTGGGCAGATTACGGATGGAGAATGGTAAAGAGTTTTTCACCGAACTTATGCCACATACCGATTCTGCTGGCGAATATGGAACTGCATCAACCGTAGATAGTTATCTAAAAACACAGGACGTGAAACCCTATTTGCATGCCGAACGGGTCTATTTGAAATTAATACAAAAAATGGCTAATTCAGCTATGCAAGAACCGCTATCAAAGCCAAAAAATAAGGATCACTATGAAACTGAAATGGAACTTAATTATACGGATTGGATATTAGATCCCAACCCGGTTATAGTTAAATATTGCAATTTAAAGAATAGTTCATTTCCATTAGAAATAGAACAACAACTGAAATTGCATATAGAGGCACTTCAAGCTTGGGTTGATGGAAAATGGGATCCAATTTCAAATACTTAGTACACAAATATCAATTTTGAAAATCTTATAAAATTAAATATAAACATTAAAACCATGAAAAAATTATTATACATATCTGTATTTGCACTTTTGCTTTTTTCATGTAAAGGCAACGGACAAATTACCGAAGCTGAAGCAAAAAAGAACAACCCTAATCTAGAAACTAAATTACCAAATACGGATAACAATTTAATATTTAGCGGAGATTACAATGATTTATTGACATTGGAATTGGCATCGAGAATAACTGGTTTTGAGCCTTCAAAAGCAAAGAAAATGAACACTATGAAAGGTATGCAGGGTGAAATACTACGCTATTATTGGGACAATGGAAGAGTAAGAGAGAAGGAAAAAACTACACCGATTAGAAAAAATACTAAAATTCCTTCTATGGATCTTGTCCAGATAAAATGGGTGGACGATGAAGCAGATATGGAATCTTTTTTAGATTTTATAGAGCCAGAAGAGCATCCTGAGTTATCAAAAATATCCGGTGTTGGCGAAAGTGCCTATTGGAATTCAAAAAAGAATCAGTTAGAGGTGTATCATAAAGGAGTTTCATTTACCCTCGAGGTTGATACTTCCAATAATAATACCATCAATAAAGAAAAAACCATCGCCTTGGCAAAACTGATTATTACAGAAAAATTATAAAATTAAAATTTTTATTAAGAACTAAGCATTAAACGTATGAACGCAGTATATAAAGTAACCATTCTATTGCTAATAGCTTTTTATTTAATTAGCTGTAAAAATGATAAAAAAACGAACTCCAAAACAACTGTAAAAACTACAATTCTAGAAACTTCTAAAAAGATGAAAAAAGAAAATACTAGAAAAACAGCGATTGTAAATATAGAGGCTGTTGTTAACGGTGAAAACTTCAGTTTGTCAAAATATAATACAGAGAAGAGTACCGATGTAATTTACCAGAATAATGCTGTTCAATTTAGAATAACAGACTATGATGGCCAATCGGTTATGGTAAACTTACAGTCTCCTGAAATGTTTATGCAAAAACCGATAACTATCAGGCAACAAACTGCAGCTCTTCCTATAAAAGAAGTTCACGGCACAAAAGAACAAAGCAAACTGACCTTTGATTTTAAAAGTGATGATCCCGCCATACCTATAATTTATGAGATGTATGATGGTGAGTTGGTTATAGAAGAAATTTCCGATACAAAAATTGAAATAACTTTTAATGGTAGAGGATTTCGAATGGGAATTAATAATAAAGACGCAAACCTTTTCCCGATGCAAGGAAAAATTGTTACAGAAAACTTTACTGTCAATGACTTTAGAATGAATTAATCTTTAATACTAAAAAAATGAAAAGTTTACTTAAACCAATTTTAGTCTTATTACTTCCTATTTCATGCAACTTCGAGGCTAAAAAATTAAATAAATCACTTAACAAATATACAGAGCATAATCAATAATATTTAGCTAAAAAAATCAATTTCAGATGAAAAATAAAACTGGCATAACACATACAAACCGTCGTGGGTTTATACAACAATTAGCGTTATGCTATATGGCCACACAATTACCATTAACATTTTTGGGGTGTAAATCTGAAGGAAAAAAATTTGCGGGAACTGGTAAAGCCCCTTATAAGGTTTGGGAAGAAATGCTAATGGCATTACAAACAAGTCCTGACCATTTAGAAGGAAGAATGAAATCTCTTATAGCAGCTAAAGATCCAGCATCAATGTTTCATTTTGTTAGAGATGAAATTTATTTGATGCCGACCCATAATACCTATTTGCAAAATATTGGCACACAATTGAAATGGGGATTAAAAGGAGTTTTACGATATGGATTGGCTACTCCCAGAGAAAAAGCAGAGCTGCTTAACAAAATGTATATAGATGCTGGTATTGTTTCAAAAGTAGTTTTTGAAAGAACAGATTTCCAAACAGAAGAGATTCCATCATTCTTTTTAAAACCTATAGAACGTGGTTTTAATCTTAATATCTCAAAAAGCCAATGGAAACAATGGAAAAAAGAACTTCAAATTGAAAATATTGAAAATTATGAAATACCTGTAAATGATGCCAATATTGAAAAAACAAATGCATTGGCAGAAAAGTTATGGCAACATATTCCGAATAAAGAGAACCTAGATAAATATCCTTTTGATTTTCGATGGGATAATTACAGAACGCCTACTGTAGAATTTGAAATCAATGGAGAAAAAAAATTCGCCCATTTGTTTGACCCAACGGTTACATTCGGATCTTTAAAAAGTGAAAAGGAAGAAGCGATTTCCGAAGCAGATCCAGTAAAAAGTAATGATGAAAAAGTCAGTATTATAATAAGTTATAGAGATTCGATTGACACGAAAACAGAAAAGGAATTAGTTTCCGGAGAATGGTCATCAACACAATTGGTGGGCAATCAGATTAACATGGCTTTTTTGCATGGATTGAACTTAGAACAACAGGCTATTACCCAAATCGGTAGTTTAAGAACCTTTACGCCAGCATTAGCTTTTCAAAGTTTTGAGGAAGAAATTCAAGTAATGCAAGAGAATTCTTTTTTAGGTAACCCTTTTACCTTGGATGGTAAAAAAATAGATGTTAACGAAGAAGACCTAAAAATAAATGGTGTATCTATTGCCAAAAAAACCAATGAAGAATTACAAAAACAAGTACAAAAACTTAAAATCAAAGCTGTTCCTGCCAATTATCCATTGGTAAAACTAAATGTGATTCCAACAGATGAAAACGGAAATTTTGTCGAAAATTTAGCGGCATCTGATTTTTCAATCACCGATAATAAAAATCAGGTTCATCCTTTGATGGAAAGCAACCGACCAACACCTCGAATTTTGATTCTTTATGATGGCTCATTTAGCATGCCAAAAGAATATTATCAGGAAAATATGGATGCTTTTGTAGAATCACTTCACCAAAGAATTGTCCAAAAATATCCCGCTGCGGTTATTACCAAATGGGAAACACCATCCGAACTCTTTACATGGCTATTAAAAGCCTCGAAAACAGATTATGATCTTATAATTTATGCCACAGACGGACACAATGGAGATACATACAATCCGAAAGATGAAAAAACATATAAAAATGGTCCGCCCGCAATTATTCTAAATGTATATGATATAGATTCTAAAGAATCCTTTATTAAGATGGCAGAAATTACCAATGGAATTGTTATCCATGCCAAGGATCAAATCAAAACTTTAGACGTAGTTTCCGATTACATCGAAAAAATGAATATTCCACCCTATGTGTTTACGTACTATGCCACGGAAGCAACAGAAACTCATACCGTTAACGTTGGCATAGACAGCAATAGAATCAATGAAAATGATACTTATAATTTTTTAAGTGGCTTAGATAAAAAAGAAGCAATTGGTCAAAATATAATCGGACTTTATTGCAATATCAAAATTGGTAATACTAACATAAAAAGAGTTTTAGCAGGTTGGGATCCCCTTACAGAACCTAATATTCAACTGAATTCTTCCCATTTTTTAGCCGTAAGAAATACCATCCTTGGAGGTGCAACAATTTACATAGAGGGTGAAGGTCCAACTATTTCAGCTGGCTTATCAGATGTTTTGAAATACAGATTAACCACAAGATCTTGGGGAGAAGCACTTCTAGAAAATGATAATGAAAAAGCAAAAGAAAACTTTAGCAAGGGTGGCTACATTTACCATCCTGAAATTATGCCACTTATGGCACCATTGCAAGATGCCGTTACAACGAATAGTATGACTTTCGCCTCTGGAATTAGAATGGCAATCATAAAACATAAAATCGGCATTGGGGAAAATGCATCAACAACTTCCTTTGATTATTTACCCACCTCAAATTATACCACTTTAGCGAAAAATTCAGATTCTGCATTTAAAATTACGCTAGAAAAAACAGCTCAACTCGCAATACGAGAAGGTCATTTTTTTACAAATAGTACTTTATCAGAATTAGAAGATCTCCAACTTTTAGAAATACAGAAAGCCAACGAAAAAAAATGGTTTCAAGAGAAAAAAGAAACATTGTCTAATACCTACTATTGGAACGAACGTATTTTTAGGGGCGATGGTAATTTTAAAATTTTTGACGAAGCTGCGGTAAGTTTGGCATACTGGCAAATCAATCAACAAACAGGGGAATTATTTGGAATATTGGCAGATGGAACTGGTGGTGGGTCTAATGGTATTGAGAAACAACTTAATGAGCTCAATAAAGTTATGGATATGTATATGCTAATTTTTTCTTCAATAGGGGCTTCAGGTTTAGCCCTTGGCATTGTGGCCGCCTATGGCAAAACGCTTGTTAAGCTCTATGCAATTGTTACGGAAGTCATTATTATTATGGATCCGGCAGGAATGGATGAAAAAGTTATGGCGGCTTTACAAGAACTTGCCTGTAATGTAAATAAAGAAATTATGTTTTTCGCTTTTGGAAAGGTAGGGGAAGTAATGGGTGGAATAGATGTTATAATAGGCCTGATGGGTGATGGCACTGGCTTATTCAAATGTTAAAATATAACTAATTAATAAAAACATATTTACACTCATGCATAAGAAAAAATATTAAATCAAAAGAAATGAAAAATATACTAAAACTAATACTCATTGTATCACTTTTGGTTTCCTGTAAGGAATCCAAAAATTCCAGGATTATGGAAGGTGTAATGAATGAAGTAACTGGAAAAAATGAAAATGTTAATGAAAAATATGATCTTTTAATGAAGCATTTGGATACAAAAACACTTCTAACCAATGAACAATTACTTGAAGCTTATCCAAAATCATTGGGCAGCCTAAGACTTGACTCAAATGAAGCAAGTGTTACTGGCGACAAGACTATTGTAGGAAGTTTTGGAGATGACACTATAAGAATGGAAATTTTAGATGCAGCTGGTGAAAATATGATGGGAGCAATTATACCTCTAAAAATGTTACATCTGAATAAAATAACTTCAGAGTATAACAATACTATAAGATATTCAAAAAAAGAACGTAATGGAATATTAACTTTTGGTACTAATCGAAATAAAGATACGAAAGCAGATTTTCAATCCGAACTTAGGTTTCTTTACGACAATCGCTTTTATATAACCCTAGAAGGCAAAGGAATGAGTATCGATGCCCTTTGGGGTGCTTTTGGAGTTGAAAATTTGAAAAAGTTTAAGTCATATAACAACTAACATATACAACTATGGAATTCTTTGCATCACTTAGTCAATCTCAAATAGCAGGTATTATTTTGCAATTGGTGGTATTGCCTTTTTTATTTATGGCCTTGCGGCGTTGGTGGTGGGCAAAACAATCTCTGCAATGGCCAAAAGTTAAAGGAGAAGTTGTAAAAAGCCTTGATTTTCCAATTTCAAACGTAATCGACTTTTTATATGCTTATGAAATAAAAGGTATTGTCTACAAAGGAAAGAGACCTTTTTTTGCAAATTCTTTTAAAAATTTTAAACTCAATAAGGCTTCAGAATTAATGGACAAATATACCAAAGGAACACAAGTTATTGTTTTTTATAATCCATCCAACCAAAAGGTTTCAACTTTAGAACCTGGTAGAAAAGATGGTGTAATAAGTTCTTTAACATTATCGATTTTACTTTTTTTGTTAGGATTAATAGCTTACAGCAACCCTTATTTTATATCGGAAATCATTAATTACTTTCAAACTTTATCCTCTAACTTCTAAAATATAATTATTATGAAAAAGTCAGCTTTAATTTTGATACTACTTACCTTTCAAATTGGCGTAGCCCAAACCAAACATCAAGTAGAAAATTACCCGTTAAAAGCCATGGATTTAGTATTGTTTACTTTTGGTATGGATAATCCCATAACAATTGGAAATATTTCTGACTCTGGAGAACTTAATTTTAAGCTACCTAATAATGTGAGTTCTATACCTGAAGAAGCAAAAGCAAATTTTCTGTCGGATGCGGCATTTATATTATTTTACAAATGTGATAATAGCTATGATATACTATCACAAGAGGAAAATATTAAAGCAGTTAATGCTGGTTATATTTCATTAAGCAGTAAAGAAAATCCGTATTCAGGTTTGCTTTTTATGGTTAGTGATAAAAATATAGTGCCATGGTTAGAAGATTCATATTCGAATAACGCCGTTGTAGGATCTTATTTTGAGCTGGTCTATACGGTCTCAGATTTTAATTATCAAGGTGAATGCACTTCGTCCATCTCCAAAACAGAAAACGACACTATTGATACAATCTATAATTATAATCTAAAATTAAAAGCTGGATTTAATTTTATTGAATATAATATTGAAAGTGTAATAGTACATAAGGTGACAAGTATGTATGAAGAAAATGTATTTGATAACATAGCAAAACCAAGTAAAATAACAATTACGTCAACACAATCAATATTGCCAAATACCAAGTGGATCGGTAAATATTTTTAAAATATAAAACCATGAAACGAGCACGCAGAAAATTTAATCGCCCAAGGGAATGATTATTTGCGAACAGTCCCGACGCTTCGGGATGATCAATAAAAATAAATATAAACACATGAAATGAGTATGTTAAAAATTTCTTTACCCAAGGGAATGATTATTTGCGAATAGCATGTGACCGTTAAAAACCAATAAAAATTAACATATGAAAACAATATATCGAATTTTTACAATACTGATATTATTTATCGGATGCGTTGGGTTTTCCCAAACGCCAGAGCAACAGAAAAGAATAGACGAAGCTTTAAAAATGCAGGACAGCATTATGAATACCCCTGAAATGAAAGCTATGATGAAGCAGCTAAATGAGAACAAAAAAGAACAAGATGCTAATAAAAAAACCAATAGTAAATCAAGTTCAATTCCCAAAACCACAAAAAAAGTTGACAAATATTGGCAAAATACCTTGGCCAGTGATAACAATAATATATTGAAAAACTGGAAAAACGGAGTGGCCGACCTCGTTTTTGACTATCGTTATGACGCAAGAAAAGACAAGGTAGAATCTATTAAAGTTGGAATTATTAAAGTAAACGGAACTATTGAATTGAATCCTATAAACAAAGTTCCAATACTAAAACCCTTAAATGACTATAAGGATAGTAACAAGTTTTTTGACATTCATAATCCCGATGTTTATCAATTCAGCAATGAGAATGCGGGCTTTAAATTGAATCCCTATTTGTCCGTACATCAAAACGGTACTAAAATTGGGACTTTTACCGTCGGAAATTCCGCCAAAGTTACACTAAACCTACTTACACCAGGGGATTTATATTATGGTGATGAAGGCTATATATTATCTTGGGTTTATGTAGATGAAGCATGTTCATTAAAAGCCAATGAAGATTTTAAAGGAGATTTGAGCAATACTGGTACGCCATTAATTGTCGAAACCAATGTTACCTACGACCTAAGTTTTAATCCGGGATGGAATTTGGTAAAGACTGAAGTTATTGGCACACATTTATTCCACGATGCACCTGAAGAAGACAGGTCGAGATATAAAAAACACCGACATACTATTGTGTCTTCTATTCCTGAGGATGCTACCTATTTCTTTAGAAAATCGCCACAATATTAAATTTTTAAACAGAATTAAAATGAAAAACATAAAATACCATTTGCTAATCGTCTTATTTTCCATGCTTGTAGTAGCTTGTAATTACAAAGAAAACAAAACGAACGAACCTCAGAATGAGATAGCCAAGAAAAGTACAATGCCAGAAAAATCATCCGATATTAATTCGCCTTGTGAACTTATTTCTATAGAAGATGTGAAGAGTGTATTTGCAGTAGCTGAACACCCAATAGAGATGAAAGATGTAGTTTATACTTATCCTACTTGTGTTTATAAATGGGAAGATGGCAAGGTTACCTGGATAAAATCAATAGCAGGTCAAGAAATTAAAGGAAATACACCTAGCGAGATTTTAATTGTGATGGTGAAAAAAGCAAATGAAGCTATGTTCCAGAAATCTACATCAATTTACAAACAACCGCAAGAAATTTCGAACATAGGTTCTAAAGCAGTTTGGGACTCGAGGATTTCTCAATTAACCTTTCTTTCAAAGACCTATATGTTCCATGTACATGTTAAAGTGTCTAACAGCGACAATGAAAACAAAGAAAAAGCCTTGGAAGTTTCTAAACTTATTATTGGAAAACTTTAAGCATAATAATAAATTTAATTTTTAATTATAAAACTTTATATTATGGAAAATACAAAACCAATAGAAACAAAAACACCAATTGAAACCACACCAAACGAAGGAAAAACCACTGCAATTATTGCGTACATTACTATTGTGGGCTTAATTATTGCCTTTGTATTGAATAATGATAAAAAAGACCCCTTCGCTGCTTATCATATTAAACAATCGCTGGGATTAGCTTTGACGGGCCTGGCTCTTGGAGCAATTGGCATTATACCAATTCTTGGATGGATAGTCAGTTTTTTAGGTTTTTTTGTAATCGTATATATGTGGGTTATGAGTTTGTTAAATGCATTAAATAATAAACAAAAGCCTACTCCAATATTAGGTAAAAAATATGAAGAGTGGTTTAAAGGAATATGACTATATAATTATTGACTTTTTATCAATATTTTAGAATCATTAATAGGGTTAAATTATAAAATTGAATCTTAATAAACAGAAAATTTAATGGCTTAAATCACAACCATAGTCACTTGTTTTATAGGAGAAAATATTTATTAATCTTGCTAATCATAAAGGATTGAGTGGCAGAACAGACAAAATACACTTTTCGTCGCTTAATTGCTTATATATAACGCAAAAACCATGAGCACTGTCACTTCGTTAACTTTTAATGCATTTGAGGAAAATACCTACCTAATCAAAGATGATATTACAAATAAAGGTATAATTGTTGATCCGGGTTGTCACTCTGAAAATGAAAAACAACAACTGATCCGTGCCATTGAAGAGCAATCTCTAGATGTTGTTGCAATCTTAAATACACACTGTCATGTCGATCATGTATTTGGAAACGCCTTTGCAAAGGCTACTTTCCCGGAAGCACCTTTATGTATTCATGAAGGGGAATTGATTGTCTTGCAGACGTACCCTAAGTTTGCTGCGATGTATGGATTAAAAGCCGAATCTTCTCCAAAGCCTGATAAATACCTCCAGGAAGGGTCTACTTTCAGCTTCGGGGACACGTCTCTAATGATCTTCTTCACGCCCGGTCATTCGCCCGCAAGTGTATCTTTCTACTGTGAAGAGGACCAATATATAATAGGTGGCGATGTGCTGTTTTATCAAGGCATCGGCCGAACAGATCTTCCTGGAGGGAGTTTTGATCGTCTAATAAAGAGTATTAATGATCATTTTCTCAGCTTGCCAGATGAAGTAGTTGTGTATAGTGGACACGGTCAACCGACTACGATTGGACATGAAAGGAGTCACAACCCATTTCTTAATCAATGAAGATATCCAACTGTGATGGGTCTGCATACAGACGAAAAGATCTGCGATGCAAAGGGGTGATTCCAAATTCTACAATGGCCTTGCGATGTTCTGAGGTTGGGTAACCCTTGTTGCTTTTCCATCCATACTGCGGATAGATCTTAGCCTTTCTCTTCATATAGTCATCTCGGTAGGTCTTGGCCAAAATGGATGCCGCTGCAATAGACCCAATTTTTCCATCGCCCTTAACGATACATTCGTATGGGAATGAACCCAAAGCATTAAACCGATTGCCATCGATAAGTAATTTCTCCGGTCGTACTTTCAATCTTCTTATTGCATGATGCATTGCTTCAAAGGAAGCATTCAAAATGTTGACCTTGTCGATCGTTTTAGGATTGCAGAATGACACTGCATATGCAATTGCCTCTCTTTTTATCTTTAGTCGTAGTCTTTCTCGAATCTTTAAGGAGAGCTTCTTCGAATCATCAAGATCTGGATCTGAGAAATCAGCAGGTAAGATGACCGCAGCGGCAAAGACCGGACCTGCCAAGCAACCTCTTCCAGCCTCATCACAGCCAGCCTCTAACAAATTTATGTCTAATCTACTTGGGAGCACGTCCAAATATAAACCAACTTTGACAATCCTTAGATCTTGCGGATTCTAAATTCAACCCTTCTGTTTAGTTGCCGACCCTCTTCCGTATCATTAGTAGCTACATGTCTCGTCGTTCCATAACCAATGTAAGATAACCTGGAAGATTCAATTCCTCTATCCATCAAATACTGGACGACTGCCTTAGCCCTTCTACTGGAAAGCACCATATTATAGTCAAAACTACCCTGATCATCTGTATGACCTCCAACCTCAACTTCCATGGTGGGGTATTCTGTCAAGATATTAAACAGTTTATCCAAATCATCTTGACCTTTGATCCGTAGCGAGAACCTATCCGTGTCGAAGAGAATGTTATCCAGTGGAATAATCTTATCCTCTTCCAACGGGTACCAGTCAGCAAATTCGTCTGTCGTCTCCCCCAGTATTGGCGGCCTCTTCACAACCCTTACATCGTCCAAATAATAATAAGCATAGTTATGGCTGTTTTCTGTCCCTTCGCTACTTTTTGTTTCTTCGTCTGCAAAGAAATTTCCAATGATCAAGTACTTAAATGCTTCTTCGGAGGTGAAGTCTCCCTGAATCTTATGCCAGATATACTGGTTACCTGGAATGATTTTTTCGCTATATACTTGCGGTTTCCTGATCAGGACCCTATCGGTCTTTTCCTGCAATTTTTCTTTACTGAATAGAATACCTAAATTATTTGAATGAATGCCCGTATTTAAGGGAGATGCCCAAAACTCCACGTGATATGCC
>RCMY010002712.1_pt1 | contig 15964 bp, 21 predicted proteins | sample 2041341 | NCBI WGS metagenome assembly RCMY01 (sample SAMN09708234, study PRJNA481090) | Marine sediment metagenome, whole genome shotgun sequencing project. | reverse complement strand
GAGTATTAACACAAAAATCCAACGATTTATATTCTATTGTAAATTCATTGGGTTGCATGATTGCCAATAACTAACGGTGATAGAGCCTTGAGTTATCTTGTATTCTTCCAGAAACTCGGCTAAATGTTCACCTGGATGAATCGGTAATACTCTAGTCATATCCACCTCTTAATGATAATCAACAATCTCAACATCATATGCGATTTCACTCTCCCACCAAAGATGAAATTTTCAATTTAAGAACGGGCATCACGCATCAAAATCAGGCGACGACTTTTACCGATAAATACCCGTAAATTCATCAAAAAACTCTCGCATTAAAAACTCTTCCAGCCCCTCGCTATCGCTCATTCGCGCTGAAAGGACAACGACACGGTTGAGACGGTAGGATTCCCAGTTAAAATCTTCTTTGTGGTGCTCGCGAATGAGTTGAATCATGCGGCGAATAATAGCGCGCTCGACATCGCCGTCTAGTCCCGCGTCAACGGTGACCGTTTCACGCCGATTAGATGTGCTGACGCCTGTTGTCCAGGCACGGAAAGTGAATTGGGCGTATCTTGGCCCTATGCTGGTAATTTGAAAAATGCCGCTGGTTCCTGGTGCTTGGAGGTTACGCTTGATTCTGGCCATGCGGATATCTTCTTCCGATGGCTGGGAATTGGTGGCTACGTTTTTTGAGTTATCAAGATGATCAAATATACCCTCGGTACGCCGGCGTGCCTTGGCTTGCTTAATATACTCGCTCAGATCTGTCGGCGCTGCTGAGTCGGAAGCGGGTGGCGTCACCGCTTCTGCATGTGCTGTTTCAGGTAAAGCCTTTTGTGTTTCTACTTTTTCAATAGCTTTGGGTTTAATTTTTGGTCGCTCGGGCGGACTGGGGCGAGGAAGTGCTGCTGGTGGTGGTGATTCTTGCGCTGGCTTTGCCGCTACCTGAGTGTCAACCTGAGGCTGGGCATTTTGGCGAGATTCTGTCGTAGGGGTTTGATCTTGGTCTGCTTCTGGGAATTCAATAAAACGTGCTTCGATAGGCGGTGGCGGAACACCCACCTCTTCTTTAGCGGCGGTTAAAAAGAAACCGACGCCCCAGATGATCATCAGCCAAACCAGTGCTGCCAGTGGCAATGGCCACCAGAGTCTAATTTCTGTTGATCTCGCCATTTTCAGTTATTTATGTTGTACAGCTATCAAAAAACTCTGCACACCGGCGGCTTGTGCCCGCAACATGGCCTGGACAACAATACCCTGAGGTGCTTCACTATCAGCTGACACTATCAATTGTTGCGACTCTTTAAGCAATGGTTTGAGTGTCGCCGCGAGCGTGTCTAGGGTTACTGGTTCCTGGTTGATAAAAATTTCGCTGTCTTTGGTTAGCGCCAGTGTGACCGGCGTATCAGCACTGAGTTTCTCGCCCTTTCCTTCAGGTAAATTGACTTGTAGAGAATCTAAGTTTTGCATCGACAATGACGCCAACATGAAGGTAGCCAATAAAAAAAACATCACGTCGATCATCGGAATAATCTGGATTTGTCCTTTCCGGGATGGCCTGGATTTACGGAGTTTCATGGCCTTCATCCTTTTGATCCAAACGAATATGGTCAATCAACCGTGTGCCGAGGCGTTCCATTTCATCCATGGTGTGTGATTGCAGGCGAGAAAAATAATTGAACCCGAACAATGCCACTAACGCAATGATTAAGCCTACAACAGTTGCAATGAGAGCTTCTGCAACGCCACCGGTCACTGCTGTTGGGTTAACAATGCCTTCGCTACCAATCACCTTGAAAGCCCTCATCATACCAATGACCGTACCAACCAAACCCAATAAAGGCGCTGCTGTGACTATGGTTTCCAATACCCAAAGTCGCCGTGCAAGTGCGGTTTCAATGAGCTGGGCTTCGTCAGTGGCACGAGATTCAATCCACCATGACGGCTGGTGTTTGTTGGAAATAACAGCATCAAAAAACCGCTTGTAAAAATGACGATTGTCCAAGCCTGAGAGTATTTTCTCCAAATCTTTCCATTTAAACCCATAGGTCTCGATAAGATTTGATAATTCACTGGAAAGACGGGCAAAGCGCCAAAAGACAAAAGCCTTCTCAAGCATAATGGCTAGCGCGATGATCGCCAGTAATGATAAGGGCACGATAATGATTCCGCCCAGCTTTAGCATGACCCAGGTTTGATTCAGTTCTTCCATATTTCACTCCAAATTGGCGACATTCACATAGTTACACGTTACCAAAAAATCACCAAGAAACTATCCAAGGAGTAATAGATGAAAACGTTCAGGAACATAGTTTGTGGTAATTAAAACGCGAAGTTTGTCGCATAAAGAATTATTTACTCGGCGGGTCTTTAACTTCTTTGTTGGGCTCTGCAACAACCGCCATTTCTTTCTGTTTTTTCATCATTAATTCAGCGATAAAAATACCTAGCTCGAAGAGAAGGTATAGCGGAACAGCTAACATGAATTGTGAAATAACATCGGGCGGAGTGAAGATGGCGGCGATTACGAACGCACCAACTATGACAAAACTACGTATTTCTTTCAGCTTGGCGGTCGTGATGATACCGGTTCTTACCAATACGATGACAAAAACAGGCGTTTCAAACGTTAAACCAAATGCCATAAACATAGACAGTACAAAGCTGAGGTATTTATCAATATCTGTCATCACGGCAACGCCTTCTGGCGCAAAGAAAGTGATGAATTCAAACACCAGCGGCATTGCAGCAAAATACGCAAATGCCATGCCAAAAAAGAATAGCAGGCTGCTGACAAGAACTAGCGGTATGGCTAACCGTTTTTCGTTAGAATAAAGACCGGGCGCAATGAAAGCCCATAGTTGGTAGAGTGTATGCGGCAATGTAATCAGAAAAGCGACCATCATGGCAACTTTCATCGGTACAAAAAATGGGGTAGTAACATCGGTGGCAATCATTTGCCCACCTTGCGGCAGTTTCTCCAGGAGCGGTTGCGCCAGGATTGTGTATAACTCTCGTGCATACATGGCACAGGGCAGAAACCCGAGCATAAGCCCTGCTAGAATACGTATCAATCGTGTACGTAATTCTAACAAGTGTGACATAAGTGAACTTTCGGAGTGCATGTGATAAAAATCGTTGTATGAGTTAATAAAATTCTACAGACAGTCGCTGCATCACAGGCAACTACCGAAATTATTTGTTTTCTTTCTCAAGCGTGTTGTGTTTTTGCTCGTCTGGGTTGGGTGCCGATTGCTTAGACGTTGGTTCAGTTGGAGGCGCCGGTGTATTTATTTCGGCGCTTGTTTCTGTTGAAGCAGGTGAAGATACCTTGCCTTCAACATCAGTCATCGTTTTGATTTGATCGACTTCTTGACGTACAGAGTCTTCAATTGACTGCACCGTTTCGTTAACTGACGTATGCAAGTTCTTCAACTCGTCCATTCTCATTTCATTATGAATGTCAGTCTTAATGCCATTCACATAACCACGAGCGCGACCTAAAAGATGGCCCAAAGTACGTGCCACGGCAGGAAGCCGCTCCGGTCCAACAACGATCAGTGCGACCAACGAAATGATTATTATCTCAATAAAACCAATATCAAACATTTATACACGTATCACTTGAATAAATAGCGATAACCATTAAAAGTTATTTGTGGCTATATTTATCCTACCTTGTTTCGGTTTTTTCTTTGATATCACCTTCAGCCGATTGACTATTCGTCTGTGGTGATGAGGGTGGTGCTTGACTGTCATCTGTTTTATTAACATTACCTTCGATTGTCGGATTCTTCACTTCTTTTGGTGGTGTAGAAAACATATCGTCTGTTTCTGAGTTTTTCATGCCATCCTTGAAGCCTTTCAAAGCACTACCAAGGTCGCCACCCACATTACGTAACTTCTTGGTGCCGAAAACAACCACAACAATTGTCAGAACAACTAGCCAATGCCAAATACTAAAAGCACCCATGTCAATTACTCCTTAATATAGAGAAACGGTATTAGCCGTGATGAATCATCATAGGCAAGCGCTCATCACCACCAATAATATGCATATGCAGGTGTAAGACTTCTTGACCACCCACATGCCCAGTATTAATAATGGTACGAAAACCATTGGTACATCCCTGCGCCTCCGCTAAACGCGGTGCTAATAATAGCATGTTGCCTAATAAATCTCGGTTCACGTCTTCAACATCTGCCAATGTTGCAATATGAAGCTTAGGTATGATTAGAAAATGTACGGGGGCGGCTGGATTAATGTCATTGAAAGCGAAGATATCATCATCTTCATAAATTTTACTGGAGGGTATCTCTCCCTTTATAATTTTGCAAAATAGACAAATACTCATTTTTTATCCTGTTTTCCTCGAAGCCTTTTCCTCTATTCCTGAGACTCCTTCACGTCGCTGAAGTTCTTCCAGCACATCACTTGGTTTAAGATTGTGATGCGCCAATAGAACGAGGCAATGAAACCACAAGTCAGCCGTTTCTCGCACAACATGCTGCGCGTCCCCATCTTTTGATGCCATTATGGTTTCGGCAGACTCCTCAGCGATTTTCTTAAGAATCTTATCCTGACCACCATGCAGCAATTTAGCAACATAAGAGCTATCAGGATCCGCATTTTTACGCGTTTCTATGGTTTCTGCCAAGCGACTAAGTATGGACGAGTCAATCATTTATTTATTATATATTTTCTTGGGATCTTTAATTATAGGATTTATCACAGTCCACTGATTGTTTTCTAATTTCTTAAAAAAACAGTTATGCCGACCCGTATGACAAGCAATACCACCAATTTGTTCTACTGTCAGCAATAAAACATCTTCATCACAATCTAAGTAAATATCTTTAACTACTTGTGTGTGACCAGACTCTTCCCCTTTATGCCAGAGTTTCTTACGAGAACGTGACCAATAGACCGCATGACCCGTTTCAACCGTAAGTCTAACGGCTTCTCGGTTCATCCAAGCAACCATCAGCACTTTGCCGCTGTTCGCCTCCTGTGCAATAACGGGCACCAAACCATCACCAGACCAGTTAATTTTATTTAGCCAAGCCTCAGACATAAGTATTGTTTCTAATTAATTATTATGGAGATGCATTCTATCATTGTTGCACCCTTCAATTCAGTGGTTAAAGCCGCACTTCAATGCCATATTCTGCCATACGTTGTTTTGCCTGTTGCACTGTAAATTCACCATAATGAAAAATACTTGCAGCCAACACGGCATCGGCATGACCCTGCGATATACCATCAGCTAAGTGATCTAAATTACCCACGCCACCACTGGCAATCACAGGTATGTCCACTGCATCTGAAACAGCACGAGTGAGTGCCAAATCAAAACCATTACGTGTGCCATCTCTGTCCATGCTGGTGAGTAAAATTTCACCCGCACCTAGCGATTGCATTTTTTTGGCCCATTCAATGGTGTCGATACCCGTTGCTTTACGTCCACCGTGAGTAAACACTTCCCAACGCGGTGCGATGTCCACGTCGCCGACTTGTTTAGCATCAATGGCAACAACAATACATTGCGAACCATAATGACCGCAAGCATCCGCAACTAATTGCGGGTTTTGTACGGCAGAGGTATTAATACTGACTTTATCTGCACCTGCATTTAGTAATCGACGAACATCATCAATCTGACGCACACCACCACCCACCGTTAATGGGATGAAAACTTGAGATGCAACATCTTCGATGATGTGTAAAATCAGATCACGATCGTCTGAACTGGCGGTAATATCAAGAAAAGTTAGCTCGTCGGCACCTTGATCATCATAGCGCTTTGAAATTTCGACTGGATCACCGGCGTCGCGAAGTTCAACAAAATTGACACCTTTAACCACACGACCGTTAGTCACATCAAGGCAAGGAATAATACGTTTTGCGAGACCCATAAAATTAGATAGCCGCCGATGAGTTGGCGCTTAATTTATCTGCTAATAACTGTGCTTCCTGAAAATTTAACGACCCTTCATAAATCGCACGACCAGTGATAGCGCCCATAATGCCTTCGGACTCAATTTCGCACAACCTGCTGACATCATCAATATTCGTAATGCCACCACTGGCAATAACCGGAATCGTTAGTTCTTTAGCTAAATTTACCGTGGCCTCAACATTAATACCACTAAGCATACCGTCACGTCCAATATCAGTATAAATAACCGCTTCAATACCATAGCCTTCAAACTTCTTTGCCAAATCGATGACATCATGACCCGTTACTTTAGACCAGCCATCGACAGCAATTTTGCCATCCTTCGCATCTAGCCCGACCATAATATGACCAGGAAATGCATTGCAGGCATCATGCAGAAAACCAGGAATTTTTACCGCCGCAGTGCCAACTATGACATAGGTAATACCAACATCAAGGTAACGCTCGATAGTTTCAAGATCGCGAATACCACCACCCAATTGAATTGGAATACGGTCGTCTATGGCATAGATAATTTCTCGGACAACAGCCTCATTCTTTGGCTTCCCAGCAAATGCGCCATTCAAATCAACCAAATGTAGTCGCCGCGCACCTTGATCCAACCATTGTTTTGCCATTTCACCAGGGTCTTCAGAAAATACAGTAGCATCTTCCATAACCCCCTGTTTAAGACGAACACACTGTCCGTCTTTTAGGTCTATCGCAGGAATAATTAACATAACTTTTAATAAATTTAAATTGGTAAAAAAACAGCTCGTCTGAATCAAATCAATTTTAACGCTGGAAACTTGGTTTCCAAGTCGTAAAATTACTTAATAATTTTAATCCAGCATCATGGCTTTTTTCTGGGTGAAACTGTACAGCGAAAATATTATCCTTTGCAACCGCACAAGTAAATGGAAAAGGGTAATTAGTTTGTGCGGCAACCGATGCTTCGTTTGCCGCTTGAACATAATAGCTATGCACAAAATAAAAACGTGCGTCGTCAGCTATGCCTTTCCATAATGGATGATCCATCAGCTGATGGACTTGATTCCAACCCATGTGGGGCACCTTGAGCTTTTGACCATCGGGTGACGTCATCGCAGAAACTGGGAAATGGAGCACTTTACCAGGCAGAATATTGAGCCCTTTGACATAACCTTCTTCGCTTTCTTCAAACAACATTTGTAAACCAATACAAATACCAAGAAACGGTTTATTAGCAGCTGCTTCTTCCACGGCTTGCCGTAATCCGCGTATTTCTAACTCGTGCATACAGTTTGGCATAGCGCCCTGGCCGGGAACAACCACGCGTTTTGCTTGGTGGACAACCGATGGGTCACTAGTGACTACAACGGATGTGTTGGGTGCGACGTGCTCAAGAGCTTTAGATACAGAACGTAGATTTCCCATTCCATAATCAACAATTGCGATATCAATCATACGTTAATGTATAAAAGGCTACTTACAAAGTACCTTTGGTGGATGGGATGATACCAGCCGCGCCGGGATCATTTTCAACAGCCATGCGTAAAGCACGACCAAATGCTTTAAATACCGTTTCTGCTTGATGGTGTGCGTTTTTCCCTGACAGATTATCAATGTGCAATGTGACCAATGCATGGTTTACAAACCCTTGGAAAAATTCATTGATCAAGTCGACATCAAATTCGCCGATACATGCACGGGTAAAGTCAATGTTAAGTTCTAATCCAGGACGACCGGACAGATCAATCACCACACGAGATAAGGCTTCGTCCAATGGCACATAAGCATGACCATAACGGCGCAACCCTTTTTTGTCACCTGCCGCCTGTTTAAATGCTTGGCCTAAGGTGATACCAATATCTTCTACCGTGTGATGCGCATCAATATGCAAATCACCCTTGGCATTGATCTCTATATCCACCATACCATGGCGTGCAATTTGATCCAGCATATGGTCAAGAAAAGGCACTCCTGTTTCCAAGACGGCTTTACCTGTCCCGTCTAAATTTAAATTGACGCTGATTTGAGTTTCTAGTGTATTACGCGTGACTTGTGCTTGGCGCATAATTAATGATTCGTCTTTGTTTAAAATGTGGGTTTGTTAATGTTTTTTACAATGTCGTTAAATGTATGAAAAAATTGTGCATTTTCGTCGATTGTACCTATTGTTACACGCAAACAATTTTCTAATAAAGGATGGGTTCCATCCAAATTTTTAATCAATATGCCACGTTGTTTGAGCGTTTGAAATATCTGTTTTGCCCCATTTACCTTTAACAAAATAAAATTAGCGTCCGAATGAAAAACTGCGACGCCATTCATTGCCGCTAGACGCCTATTCATTATTGAGCGCTCAGCCTTAATGGCAGCCGCTTGTTCTAATAATAATTCAGGGTGACGTAACACTGCTTTCGCAACTAATTGCGTCATTATGCCAACATTATAAGGCAAACGCAGCTTTTCCAGTTGAATCAAACATTCAGGGCGTCCAATTAGCACCCCCAACCTTAAACCGGCCAAGCCCAGCTTAGACAGTGTGCGCATCAATAATAGGTTGGGATGCTGTGTTAGCTTATCGATTAAACTTGCATCAGCAAACGCATGATATGCCTCATCCACGACAACGATGCCTGGGCTGGCCTTAATAATGCGCAAAACAACATCAGCATCAAATAAATTACCCGTGGGATTATTGGGATAAGCCAAGAAAATCACGGCAGGTTTGTGTTTTTCAATGGCCGCAAGCATGGCATCCAAGTCTATTGAAAAATCAGTGCTTAGTGGAATGCCGACATAGCCCATGTTGGCAAATATGGCAATCATACGGAACATCACAAACGCGGGTTCAACACTCATTAATACCGCGCCAGGCTTAGCCGTTGCCATGGCAATAATCTGAATAATTTCATCCGAGCCATTACCCAATATGATACCCATGCCATCAGGCACGGCTAATGCTTCTCGCAAAGTAGCTTTGAGCTCCACTGCGCTGGGATCAGGATAACGATTAATAGGCGCATGGGCTGCCAATCCTGCAATTTCTTTTTGCAATGCAGACGGCAGTGTATAGGGATTCTCCATCGCGTCAAGCTTTATCATGCCCGTTGCAGGGGGCACATGATAGGCAGAGAGCGCAAGGATTTCTGGGCGGATTATTTGGTTAGGGTCGAAAGAATTAGGCATAGCGCCTATTTTAACCTAAAACCCTAAGATGGATGGTGTTTAGGGTGCGTTGTTGTTTCTTTCTAAGGGGCGCATACAGCAGATATTGATAGCATAAATGCCATCAAAATCGATCAAACACTGCTTTATTTATATGGCACAACGTCAGCACCAGGCTCTGAATTATTAGATGAATTCTGGAGCGCTTCACGTTCTTTTGCGTATTCAGCAAAATCTTTTGCTGGAAGATCTGCTCTACCTTCGCTGACAGGTGATTCCATGCAGGCGGATAGTGAGAATGCCAGCAATGCGGCAACTAGAATTGAAAGTTTCATCGTGATTTCCTTTATACATTATAAAATCCGCATCGAATAGACGCAGCAATTTTTCTCTTACTTAAGTTTACGTCATTGCAGTTTCCTGTCAAACATGTTTTAGCATTTTGTTCAAGAAACCGACCCGCAACTCTCAAATTTAATAAATCAATCCGGCACCAACAACGTACTGATTAAAAATGCAACTCCGAGAAAAATCTTATCCATCTAACACTACAATGGCCATCATTATCGAGTAATCTATCGTGCTTTAAAACCGTCCATTTATCACTAAATTTCTCCAATCTACTCAGAAAGATCTAGCAAGCACATCATTTTGCTTATAGTAAACTTCTCGCTCACTTGTTAGAATCAGCATTTCTTATAAAAATAATAATTTCAGTTCACACTAACTTTAGGATTGTTCATGGCTATTAATGATTTTCGTCCCACAAAAAAAGCAACTACATTTTATCCGCCCCAACGTGTGTTAATGGGCCCAGGGCCATCAGATACCCACCCTCGTGTACTGGCGGCTATGGCGCGCCCTACATTGGGTCATCTTGACCCAGTATTCTCAGGCATGATGGAAGAATTGAAAGGTCTATTACGCTACTCATTCCAAACTAAAAACATGATGACATTCTCAGTTTCGGGTCCGGGTTCAGTAGGGATGGAAATGTGTTTTGTTAATATGATTGTTCCTGGTGATAAAGTCGTTGTGTGCAGCAATGGTGTGTTTGGCCCGCGTATGGTTGAGAATGTGGAGCGCCATGGTGGCACAGCTGTTGTTGTTAATGATGACTGGGGCAAACAAGTCGACCCACAAAAAGTAGAAGACGCGCTGAAACAAAACCCAGACGCAAAGATTCTTGCTTTTGTCCATGCTGAAACTTCCACGGGTGTATTATCTGATGCGAAAACATTGTGTGAAATTGCACGTCGTCATGATTGTATGACGATTGCAGATACCGTGACATCATTGGGTGGCTCACCAATTTATGTGGATGAGTGGGGTATTGATGCCATTTATTCAGGTAGCCAGAAATGCTTGTCTTGCCCACCGGGATTATCTCCAGTCAGCTTCTCTGAACGTGTGACGGATCTAGTTAAAAATCGTAAGGTAAAGGTTCACAGCTGGTTTATGGATTTGAATCAGTTGTTGGGTTACTGGGGGGGGGCATCAGCTCGCACATATCACCATACCGCGCCAACCAATGCGCTTTATGCCTTGCATGAATCCTTGGTAATGCTAGCTGAAGAAGGTCTGGAGCAATCATGGGCACGGCATGAGCGTAACTACCAAGCACTGAAAGCCGGATTTGCGACCATGGGCATTAACTATTTAGTTGCCGCAGAATACCGTTTACCACAGCTAAATTCAGTCTTTATTCCTGAAGGCATTGATGAAAAAGAAGTGCGTCGCAAACTACTCGACGAATACAGCTTAGAAATTGGTGCGGGTTTAGGTGCTTTTGCAGGAAAAGTATGGCGCTTTGGCCTAATGGGCACATCAAGCAGGGTTGAGAATGTACTTTTCTGTTTAACTTCGTTAGAAACAGTACTCTCAGAAATGAGCGTTAAAGTTGAACGTGGTGCAGCAGCCGCGGCTGCCCATCAAAATTATGCAGCTAATCCAGTGCCAACCAGCTTCTCTAGATAAATTTATCACTTATACTCATTGAAACGTAGCACAACCACCTTCTCATCATATTATGGCGGAAAGGTGGTTTTTTTTAATGGGAAGTATCGATTATCCAGGAAAATCATGTCACTATGATTACGGGCATCTCCTTTTTATCCGTCATTACTGCACCACTATTTTCTTTTACGGTAACGTTTTTTATAACACTATGGTTGATAAAAGGTAATGCACCTAAAATATTAGATTACCCTAATGCTCGCTCGTTACACTCCCAACCAACACCCCGCACGGGCGGCGTTGGCTTAATGATAGGAATATTGTCTACTTGGCTGTTATTTTCCGCTGCTTTACCTATTTCAGTGTGGCTGGGTGTCTGCTTATTGGCCATCATATCGCTTGCTGACGACATTTCTGGTATGCCTGTTTGGGGTCGGTTATTAGCACAAACATTGGCCGCCACCCTTTTTTCTGTATTTAATCTTATAGATGTGCATGACTGGACTGTCGTTTTTTTAGCTGTAGTTGCAACTATCTGGGCGTCAAACCTATATAATTTCATGGATGGATCAGATGGTTTGGCCGGGGGAATGACAGCCATTGGCTTTGGTTGTTATGGCCTAGCTTCATTTCTTGTTGGAGATCATGCATTTGCCGCAGTAAATTTTGCAATTTCTGCAGCTGCCATGGCTTTCCTGTTGCATAATTTTCACCCCGCCCGTATTTTTATGGGTGATGCAGGAGCCATTCCTTTGGGATTTCTAGCTGCAACTCTAGGTATTCTAGGTTGGATGGAAGAATTATGGTCATGGTGCTTTCCACTCATTGTTTTCTCGCCATTTATTGCAGATTCAACTATCACGCTGATCAAGCGAGGATTACGACATGAGAAAATATGGCAAGCGCATCGTGAGCATTATTATCAACGGATTATCCAAAGCGGTTTTGGGCATCGTAATATGGCATTAAGCAGTTATATTTTAATGTTAATTGTTAGTGCTAGTGCCGTGTGGGTATTGGAAAAAGATATCTTAGTGCAATGCTTGATGGGTACAGCATGGGGAAGTGCTTATTTGATTTCAATGTTTTACTTTGATCAACACCAAAGAAATCTTATTAACAAAGGTTAAAATGATCGCAAGAAAATTTGATATACGTAGTGTGATTGCGGTTATTCATGACTTCTTGGCAGTGGCGATTGCATGGTGGCTAGCCTATTTGTTGCTTTTCGATTTTGAAATTCCTGCTTCGTCGGTAAGTTCATTAAATAATATTTTGCCATGGGTGATGTTCACGCAAGCAGGATTATGCTTATGGCTGGGTCTTTATCGTGGCGTTTGGAGATACGCTAGCCTACCTGATTTAAAACGCATTTTACTTGCAGTCTTATTAGGTGGAATCATCGCTTTTGCTATAATACGGCTACTTGAATTATCTGATGATATACCTCCCTCAATCATACTATTAGCGTCTATTTTATTGTTGCTCATCATGGGCGGCAGTCGTTTACTATATCGCGCATGGAAAGAACGTCGCTTATACAGCTTAAAGAATTATGAGGGCAAGCTAGTTTTGGTTCTAGGTGCAGGCCGGACATCGATTAGTTTAGTGAAAGATTTAGAGCGTAGTCGTGATTGGCATGTTGCTGGTTTGTTGGATGATGACCCAAGGAAGGTAGGTGCGCGTTTGCAAGGTGTGCGCGTGTTAGGTGCGATTAAGGATTTGCCATTTTGGGCACATAAACTTAATGTTGCTCATGTCATTATTGCCATGCCTTTGGTGTCTCATCGCATTCACCGTCAAGCGTTGGCGTTATGTACCGAAATTGGCGTCAAAGCAATGACCGTACCCTCTTATATGGACTTGATTAGCGGCAAAACAACGGTATCGCAAATTCGTAGTATTGAACTAGACGATTTGTTAGGCAGAGCGCCCGTGGTATTAGATGATGTAGGGTTGCATGGTTTATTGTCCGAAAGAACCATATTGGTTACTGGCGCAGGCGGTTCTATCGGTTCGGAATTATGCCGACAAATTATTACATTTAAGCCAGACCGACTAGTATTGCTAGAGTTAAATGAGTTTGCGCTCTATAGTATCGAAGAAGAATTCCGTTCGACTTTTCCATATATCAACTTATCGTTTGTCATTGGTGATGTGAAAGATGCCGCACGACTGAAGCAGTTATTTTCACAGTTCCACCCCACCATTGTTTTTCATGCGGCAGCCTACAAACATGTGCCCTTAATGGAGAGTGAAAATGCTTGGCAGGCTTTGCTAAATAACGTTATGGGAACTTATGTGCTTGCCAAAACGGCAACGGACTTTGCTGTAGATGAGTTTGTTTTAATCTCGACGGACAAGGCCGTTAATCCGGTTAACATCATGGGTGCAAGCAAACGCCTGGCTGAGATGGTATGCCAGGCAATGCAGACCCCAAATGCTCATACTGAAACAAGTAATAGCACTGATAAAAAGAAAAAAACATGCTTTGTCATGGTGCGTTTTGGTAATGTGCTTGGTAGTGCGGGTAGTGTCATCCCAAAATTTCGTGAACAAATTAGCAAAGGCGGCCCAATCACCATTACTCATCCTGAGATGACCCGATACTTCATGTCAATTCCAGAAGCCGCACAATTAGTACTTCAAGCGGGGTCAATGGGTGGTGTGGAATGTGGCGGAGAAATCTTTGTGCTAGACATGGGTGATCCCGTTAAGATTATTGATCTTGCCAATGATTTGATTCGCTTGTCTGGCTTGACAGAAGACGATATTAAAATTACCTACACCGGACTCAGGTCAGGTGAGAAACTCCACGAAGAACTATTGGCAGCTAATGAAAATACGCTACCAACACCCCACGCAAAATTACGTATTGCGCAAGCGCGCCAGGTAGACAGAGAATGGTTGGCTGCACTTGTTGATTGGTTTGAGGAACAGACTGTTTTAAGTGACGAGGAAGTCAGGCAGCAATTAAAGAAATGGGTGCCTGAATATTCAAAAATGAATGTAGGGGAAAAAGAAATACGCTAAACCCTTAAATCAGTTTTGCTTCGATAAATCTACTTGACGACCCTTAAGAAAGGATAAATTTTGACGTTAAATTTGGATAGATATTTGTTATACGTTTAAAACTGAATGGGGTTTTAATGCAAGAGAGTCGTCCTGATACAACACCTAGAAACACTCATAAACTGTCAACTCCGGCACGTCAAATATTACCAATACGACTACAAAAAAATCAATATGCCATTGACCTGATATTTATTGAATGTGTTCTACCATTAACAGCATTACAACCAATCGCTAATAGTGTAGATTGTTTAATGGGATTAATAGACTATCGCGGCAAGAGCATTCCCGTCATTGATCTAGGCCTATGGTTGGGAATGAAACCCACCGAACCTTATAACCTTGACACGCCAATTATCGTATGCAAAAACGGCCAGAAACAAACTGCATTTGTGGTAAGCGATGTATTGCAAGTTGATATGATTGACCCAAATTCAATCAAAACAAAAAATACTTTCGAGGAAGGCAACTCACATTTTGAAGCCACCGTAAATCTAAAATCTCACAAGGTTCTTTTATTTGATATGAAACATGTTTTATCAGTAAATTTTATCACCGATGATTCAAATATCCCCATCGTTACATCTACTCCTCTTTTCAGACCTAGCACAAAAGACGGCACAATTAATACTACTGAAGACAAATAATAATAAATTCATAGTTATCATAATGATAGCCTGAAATAAACCCCAAAACCCATACAAGTTGTTAAGCTCTGAACTGGAAAATAAAGAGAGACATAACCATGAGCAAGCGATACCTTATCGCACATGCCGCTAAGTTATTTATCCAGAATAATGGCGCAAAGAAATAATCCGCTACGCCAGCAGATGGTTTGCATCGGACGATAGACTAATTGACGGTGGAACGTAATTTCTTAGTCAGGAAGCTCGATCATTGAGTTCTGAGGTTCGCATGACTACGATTAATCTTCATCACAAGCTGAACAAGGCATACCAGTGTAAGATGCTGCGCCTATCACGTTCAAGCTATTATTATCTGCCCCAGCAGACTGATGTTGCCGAATTGGCTTCATCCCGGAAAATTGGCAAACATAGAAGCAGGGTATTCACATTTCTCGGCAAATCGATTGCGTGGGCTAATAATCGTGCATTTCTTCATTCACAATCACTTCTGAGAGATAACAAGTATGGTTGCTAAAGCGCAAGCTTGTTTTATTATTGCTGCATATGCGTTGCACATAAACTATCGCACATTTGTCACTATAATAAGCGGACTTGAATTCAATGATTAGCAACCATGACGCCAGATAACAACAATTCACCTGCAGATCCAGAAAAACCACAATTAAGTTGGGTTTGGCGCTGCACCGATGCATCCATTGCTGCAGGACAAATATCTATGCTTGCAGCTCTCGAAACGTTAATTGCGGTCGGTGTGTACTGGTGGCTTGCCCTTCATTTTGACTGGCCATGGATGGCTTTTCTGAGCATGTTTGCTGCTCCGATATTATTATTGCGCTCAAAAGAATCCATTACGCTTGGCGTCAAACTGCTGCGCTCATATTGGGACACTAAGGAAAAAGAAATTAGCCGTCGGGACCAAATAATTGTTTTTTTTAGCCACTGCATTAGTCACGGGAATAGCGAGTTATTGGCTAGCATCTTACTGGTTAGCTGACTATGTTGGCTGGTCATTATTTTGGCGCTCTGCCGCACTTGGTATGGTTGCTTCTACTTTTACTTTTACTTTTACTTCTGTTCTTGCTTTTGCAGGTATAAATGCGATCACGGATGCGGTTGCGGCTGTAGGTGTGATTGTGGGTACAGCTGTAGGTGTGGGTGTGGGTGTGGGTGTGGGTGTGGGTGTGGGTGTGGGTGTGGGTGTGGGTGTGGGTG
>RCMY010005110.1_pt1 | contig 15967 bp, 12 predicted proteins | sample 2041341 | NCBI WGS metagenome assembly RCMY01 (sample SAMN09708234, study PRJNA481090) | Marine sediment metagenome, whole genome shotgun sequencing project. | reverse complement strand
TGGCTCCAAAAGTTATTGTACTTCGGATTGTCGAGCGGTTGATAGTTAGAGATACTTATTGCCGGGCTGATATACATTTTATAGACCACGCTCATAGCTTGGTTAAGATAGGGGTCGGTCTTGGAAACCTCGGCCACCAAATGCAGGCTTTCATCGGCCACGTCGTCGGCCGTCATTTGATCGCTCGGCTTGTCCACGGCAGAAGTGACCTCAATTTCTTTAGGAGTCGATTTATAGGTCTTACCGTCGATTATTATGGTAGCCTGTTTGATAGTAAACCGCCCTTGCGACCTTGGTGCCAAGGTATAGGAATAGGTTTTGGAATAACTGCGCACCCCATTGACCCAAGATGAACTAATAGATTGAGAAGGCCCCATAAGCACGCGAAAGCCGGTAAAATCAGGAGGGTTGAAGTTATCCCCATCCTTGTTCATGGCAAAGTCGACCCGCAGCCTTTCGTTGATACCCAATTTATCTTTACTGAGCCTCATCTCGAAGGTAACGGCATCGGTATCCTGCGCTTTTAGCACGATGGCTAAAAACAATAAAGGAATCAGGGTGATATACCTCTTTAATACTATCATTCTTACATTACACCGTTTATGGCAATTACATTTATGATCAACCATCAAAAGACCCTCATTACCAATCCTTTTCATTTTTTACTTTGACGCCTTTGACTTTCTGGGCGTCGATTTTTTCCTGCACTTTTTTCTCCTCGTTCTGCATGGCATCCAATAGGTTTTGTACCTGCTGTTTGCTCAGTTGGTCGGGACGGCGTTGCTGCGGCTGCTCTTGTTCATCTTGATCGCCTTCTTCGGGTTTTTTCTCCTGTTCTTTCTTTTCATCTCCCTCGCCATCTTTATTTTCGTCTTTCTTTTCCTCGTTTTCGTCGCCTTTGTCTCCTTTATCGCCCTCGTCTTTTTTATCTTCTTCTTTGTTTTCGTCTTCGTTATCGCCTTCTTTTTTATCCTCGTTTTTGTCTTTTTCGTCCTGCTTGTCTTGCTCGTCTTTATTATCTTGGTTTTGGTCGTTCTTTTGCTCGTCTTTTCCCAGCATTTCTTTAGCGAGTGCCAGGTTATATCGGGTCTCTTCGTCGGTGGGGTCGTTGCGCAAGGCTTCCTTATACGCCTCGACGGCCTTCTGATAGTCTTTTCGCTTCATGAACACGTTGCCCATGTTATGGTAAGCGACGTGCTTCTCTTCCTTATCGGTAGCAAGTTCCCCGGCCTCCTTAAAACGTCCGAAGGCCTCGCTGTAAGTTTCGTTGTTGTAGTATGCATTTCCCAAATTGTAGCGGGCTGCCGCATTTTCATCGCTTTTGGCGATGGCACGGCGATAATCCATCTCAGCATCCGCGAATTTATTCTCAGAAAGCTGTTTGTTGCCTTCCCAAGTCAGGTCTTTCGATTGCGTGAGAGCTTCTTGCTTCGCTTTTTCATCCTCTTGGGCAAAAGCAAGGCACCCTATCAATATAAAGAGACATGTTAGTTTTAAGTTCATATTCATATTTTAAACGACCAAATTTAAGGTTCTATACCGCCTAAAGGCGGGTTCAATGTTTAAATTAACTCAACCTTAAACCTTGAACAGCTGCGCAGCAGCGATTGAACCTTAAATTATTACTGTTCACCGCGACTTCAACTGCAACCGCAACTGCCAACTCTTCGCTACTCTATTTCCCTTTCATTGAACAAATTCAACTTTCGCAACCACTTCGTTTTTTTATCCAACGTAAAAACATCCAAAAATAAAAATAGAAGACCAATCCCTAAAAACCATTGGAACTGGTCTTTGAACTCGGCAAACTGTTTGGCCTCGAATTCCTTTTTATCCATCTGCAACAATTGTTCCTTGATGAATTCAACGGCTTCCTCTGTATTGTCTCCGTTGATATATTCCCCATTACCTTCATCTGCGATATCCTTGAGAAAAGTTTCATCCAATTTTGTGATGACGGTTTCCCCTTTGTTATCCTTTTTCAGACTTTCGACTACACCGTTCCTTTTTATGGGGATGGGTGCGCCCTTTGCCTTTCCTACACCAATGGTAAATATGCGTATGCCCTCGTCGGTGGCTTTTTCCACGGCCTCCATAGTCGATTCCCCAGAATGGTCTTCGCCATCGGAAATGATGAAAAGTACCCGGTTGGTCTGCTCCTGGTCATCATAATAAGTGGTCGCCAATATAATAGCCTGATCAATCGCCGTACCCTGCGAGGTCAGCATATCGGTGTTCATGCTCTGTAAGAACATCTTGGCCGCGCTATAGTCGGTCGTAATCGGCAGTTGCGGAAACGCTTGGCCTGCATAGGCAATAATGCCGATACGATCGCTAGCCAGTTGATTAATAATTTCGGAGACCAGCCGTTTGGACTTTTCCAACCTATTGGGCGCAATATCCTCAGCCAACATACTTTTAGATACATCGATGGCAAAAACGATATCCACCCCTTCGCGCTTTACCGTCTCTAGTTTTGTACCGATTTTCGGATTGACCAATCCCAAGGTCAGAAAGGCGAGCCCTAGAACTAAAAAAAACAGCTTTAGCCCAGATTTGAATTTAGACCTATCGGGCGTGAGCCGTCTCAATAACACCTCATCGGCGAAGGTATTCCGTGTGCGTTTTCGCCAGAGTTGCAGCAGTAGGAACAAGACGATAAGTACCGGGATTATCGCCAGCAGATAGAAGTATATTTTTTCGTCTAATTGAATCATGTTTTTCGTTTAAACTGACCTGCAAGGTGTTGCTCCGTTGATCGACCTGCAAGCTATTCCCGACCGTAGGGAGGGTTCCTTGTAGGTCTAACCCGAATCTGCTTCGAGAATATTCTGTTTAGATTTAGCCTTCGTTTTAAGACCTACAAGGATCGCTCGTGCCTCGCTCATACCTTGCAGGTCAGTCAACCTCGACTCAAATAAAACTTCGAAACAGCGTATTCCGCAACAGCCATTCCAGTAATAGCAAACCTCCTGCCAAAAGCACCCAGGAACGGAATTTTTCTTCGTACCTAAAGTACTTGAACTCCTCTATATCCGTTTTTTCGAGTTTGTTGATTTCCTCGTATATCGCTTCTAGTTTCTCGTTGTCGGTCGCCCTAAAATATTTCCCGCCTGTTACTTTAGCGATATCCTTTAGTAAATCTTCATCTATTTCTACTTGGCGCATGCCGTAACGAAACGAACCATCGGCATTGTAGGCGATGGGAGATAGTGCATTACCGTTCGTGCCGATACCGATCGTGTATGTCTTGATACCGTATTCGATAGCAAGGTCGGCCGCGGTCTGTGGCTCGATAAATCCGGAATTGTTGACCCCATCGGTCAGCAGAATGATAATCTTGCTCACTGCTTTGCTCTCCTTCAAACGATTGACTGCGGTAGCCAGTCCCATACCGATGGCCGTGCCATCGTTCAGCTCTCCATACGTAATTTCGCGAAGGGCATTGAGCACAATCGCCTTATCGCTCGTAATCGGCGTTTTCGTGTAGGCTTCCCCGGCATAGGCCACAAGGCCGATCCGATCGTTCGGGCGTTCTTTGATAAAATCTCCTGCCACTTCTTTCAAGGCCACAAGACGGTTGGGTTTCAGGTCACGCGCCAGCATACTCGATGATACGTCGATGGCCATAACGATATCGATACCTTTTGTGGTCTTGGTTCTCGTGGAAATATCCTCGGTTTGGGGGCGCGCCATTGCCGTAATTATAGCAGCGAGGGCTAAAAGACGCAGTATAAACAGGAAGGGCTTTAACCGTGGAAGAAAGCCCGACCCCGAAAAACCTTTGATAGTGGGCATTTTCAGCGAGGCCACCTGTTCCTTGCGTTTGTAGAAATACCACAGCACAGCCAGAGGAAGCAATAACAGCAACCAAAAGAATTCCGGATTTGCGAATGTGATATTCTCAATCATTTATACTTCCGTTTTTACTTCTACTGTGTTCAGTATGCGTTCTACGATTTGTTCGGCATAGGTATCCCCATCCATCCATGTCAGCATCACCTGTTGTTGAAAGCCTTTTCCGCCGAAAAGCAGCAGACTATATTTACCCTGTACCGGTTCTTTGGAATCGGGCACGGCAAACTTTGCGCTTCCATATACCTTGACCCCTTTAATGCCGGTGACCGTTGTAAATTCCTCGTCTTTCGTGATGATGTTCTTGGCACCCCTGCTTTCCATATTTTTAACGAAGGCATCGATAGCTTTCTCATAATCCGGTTCCGTTTCCTGTGAAAGCATGGTGGAGACCGCGCTGATCGAGAACAGGTCGTTGGGACTTTGGTACCGAAATACCTGCAATTCCTGTATGTTGGCTTTTTGCTCCGGGGGAATTTCTCTTTTCTGCCTTTTCAATACTTTGGGCGTTTCCAGGCTTATCGGTGGATAACCATACGTACTCGCGATCCATTCTCCTTCGAGCAAGGTCTTGGTCGGATGGCCGAATACGGAATCCTTTACTGGGGCGAAGCCGTATTTGTTCACTGCTATGCCAGTTGCAACCAGCAGGAAGCCGATGACTGCCGCCGCCGCGATAACGAATTTGCGACGCTGCTGCTTGTGCGCCTGTTCCTCTTTGTATTCTTCGTGCTCCATAAGCTCTTCGAGCGTAGGTTCGGGCAGGGCCTCGTGCGTCTTGGTAACGATTTCCTCTATGGATTTCCGGTCGTTCTGGGCGATGGATGATTCCGGTCGCGACTTTGCGAACTTGACTAGGTCGGCCGTTTGCAAGATGCGTTTGAACTGCTTTAGGGTGTCGTCTTCCAGTTTCAGTTCGCGAAGCATTTCCAATTTATAGATCAGCTCATCGGTGGTGCTTTCCATGGCGGAAACGTGTACGTCTTCCTCAAGATACAATCGCACGATTTCCGTAAGCTCGGAATAATATTGTTTGTATTCGTCTTGGATGAGGTATTTGGAATTCTCCAGTTTTTTCAGTTCCAACAACGCCCGGTCATAGGCCGGCAATAGGGCTACTTTTTCTTCTTCGGATAAGGGTTTTTTTCGGAAGACGAACCAGTAGAGGAGTCCCCCGACAACCGCTAATCCCAAAAGGATGCCCAAAATCCACATCCACATTTCCGAGCGGCTCTTTTCGACTTCCATCAGCGGCTTAATGTCGAACATTTTTTGGGCGAGGGTATCCACGGAAACATTAGCCACATTAATCATGGTCGAATCAGTAAAAAAGCCCTTGCCATTGATCTCGATACGTTGGGTGGGGAGTTTATAGGCTCCGGAATCGAACTGGGTCAGCGCGTATATTTTTTGCAAGGTCATCCGGTCGTTCTTGCGGGTAGTGTCCGTTGCAAAAGCTTCCACCGTTTCCAAGGGCGAAAACGTCTGTCCTTCTGGAAAAATCACCTGTGCCGTGCTATCGGCCTCGACTGTAACGGTAAACTTGACCTGTTCCCCTATCTTAATATCGGTAGTATCGACCTTGGAGGTCACGGATGGGTTTTTTTGCGAAAAGCCCTGAAATCCAAAGAAAAAAAGAAACAAGATAGCGCATCGTTTCAGCAACGTTGAACAACTCATAACTCTCAACTCATAACTCATAACTTTCATCAACCTCTTCGCTTAAAATATCCCAATAACTTCTTCACATAGCTTTCATCGACCCGGCAGCTCAATGTGCCACATCCGGATTTCGTAAAGGTTTCCGTAAAATAATCGACCCGCTGGCGGTAATAATCGCCATACGCATTGCGGACACTTTTTGATTGGGTGTTTACCAATTGCACCTTTCCGGTCTCGGCATCCTGCATCTGTACCATGCCCAGATTGGGAATGACCTCTTCGCGTTCGTCATAAATGCGAATGCCCGTCAAATCGTGTTTGTTTCCCGAAATTTTCAAAGTCTTTTCGTAATCATCAGATATAAAATCGGAAAGCACAAAAACAATAGCCTTTTTTTTCATCACGCTGCTCAGAAACTTCAAGGCCTCTGCAATATCGGTGCGGTTACTTTTAGGCTTGAACTCCAGCAACTCCCGGATAATCCGCAGTACATGGCTTTTTCCTTTTTTCGGTGGAATATAAAGTTCTACCTCATCGGAAAACAAGATCAACCCCGCCTTATCGTTATTCTGAAGCGCTGAAAACGCTAAAGTCGCCGATATTTCGGTAATAATATCCTTTTTGAACTGATTGGTCGTGCCGAACAGTTCCGAGCCGCTAACGTCGACCATCAACATCATCGTCAGTTCGCGTTCCTCCTCAAAAACCTTAATATAAGGTTCATTATAACGGGCAGTAACGTTCCAGTCGATACTGCGCACGTCATCGCCGAACTGGTACTGCCTCACCTCGCTAAAGGTCATACCGCGCCCTTTAAAAGTGGAATGGTATTCTCCACCAAAAATATGATCGGACAGACGGCGCGTCTTGATCTCGATCTTACGTACTTTCTTAAGTAGTTCTTTGGTATCCATGGGCATTTAAAGTTTAAAGTTTAAGGTTCAAAGTTTTTAACCTTGAACTTTGAACCTTAAACCCTGAACCTTTTTAGGGTACTTCGATCTCGTTGACGATCTTGTTGATGATTTCTTCGGAAGTAATGTTCTCGGCCTCGGCCTCGTAGGTGATACCGATTCTATGTCGCAACACATCATGTACTACGGCGCGTACATCTTCGGGCACTACGTAACCCCTTCGTTTGATAAAGGCGTAACATTTGGCGGCATTGCCCAAGTTGATACTGCCCCTTGGCGATGCCCCGAAACTAATCAAGTGTTTCAGGTCTTCAAGATTGTACTTTTCGGGATAACGGGTGGCGAAGACCAAGTCAAGAATGTATTTCTCGATTTTTTCATCCATATACACCTCCCTGACCGCTTTTTGGGCGCTTAGAATCTGGTTTATCGTAACCACCGGATTTACGGTATCGTATGCGCCCATTAAATTTTGGCGCATAATCAATTGCTCTTCGTTCATCTTTGGGTAGTCGATAACGGTTTTGAGCATAAAACGGTCGACCTGTGCCTCCGGTAGCGGATAGGTACCTTCTTGCTCGACCGGGTTTTGGGTGGCCATTACCAAGAAAGGCTTATCTAAAATATAAGTTTCGTCACCGATGGTCACCTGCTTTTCCTGCATGGCCTCCAAGAGTGCAGATTGTACTTTGGCAGGGGCGCGGTTGATTTCGTCGGCAAGCACGAAATTGGCGAAAATCGGTCCTTTTTTAATGGAGAAATCGCTGAGCTTCATGTTGTAGATCAACGTACCTACAACATCGGCGGGCAATAGATCAGGCGTAAACTGAATTCGGCTAAAACTACCTTTTACGGCTTTGGCCAAGGTGGTTATGGCCAAGGTCTTTGCTAGACCGGGAACCCCTTCCAGCAAAATATGGCCTTGACCGAGAAGACCGATCAACAGGCGTTCGATCATGTGTTTTTGGCCAACGATGACCTTGTTCATTTCGGTAACTAAAAGGTCAATAAAGGCACTTTCGCGTTCGATTTTTTCGTTCACCGCACTGATATCGACGGCCGTATTTTGTTCCATAGAATTTTAAGGTATTTTTGGAATTGGTCAGTTTAAATTGAATAGGCATGCAAATTGAAAATTTATTACTTGTCCCGCTGTTAACGATTGGTTAAATAATTTGCTAAGCCCCTATTTTTATGAAGTATTTAAGGGATTTCTTTATAATTTCACAAAGTATTGGATTTGCCAAAATGTATATCGCAAAAACCGCAGTGAAATTTACCCAAAATATTCGTTGGACACTATGTATTTGGATAAAAAATGGCATTTACGAAAGGACTCTCGAACCATCGAACGAAATGAACTCGTCTTGAGCTGTTCTTTGGAACCGGTCAACATCTTATATTTATAGGATGATTTGTCGTAAGCCGATAGAAAAACCTACAACAATAAGAATTTGGCACTAATCACATAATTCTAAAAGAACGAATGAATAAAAGCAAAGAAAGGGTCATCGCCCTGATAACGGGCGCAACCAGCGGCATCGGAAAAGCGACCGCCATACTTTTTGCCGTAGAGGGCATCCATTTGATTCTCTGCGGAAGGCGCCAAGACCGGTTGGATGTGCTTCAAAAGGAATTGGCCAAACAGACCAAAGTAACTACCTTAAATTTTGATGTTCGTGATAAAGATGCCGTATTCGAGGCCATCGAATCGCTTCCTTCGGAATTTGCGAATATCGACATCCTAATAAACAACGCGGGTAACGCCCATGGTCTCGACCCCATCAACGAAGGTAGTACCGATGATTGGGATGCCATGCTCGATATCAACGTAAAAGGACTGCTGTATGTTTCAAAGGCAGTCATTCCTAGAATGATCGAAAGGAAGTGCGGTCATATCATCAACATCGGGTCTACTGCGGGCAAGGAAGTTTATCCGAAAGGTAATGTGTACTGCGCCAGCAAGCATGCCGTAGACGCCCTGACCACCGGAATGCGAATGGACCTCAACCCTTACGGAATAAAAGTCGGTGCCGTAAACCCCGGAGCGGTGGAAACGGAGTTCAGCAACATACGATTCAAGGGTGATGTTAAAAAGGCGGAGGCCGTATACGATGGTTTCAAGCCCTTAGTGGCTGAAGATATTGCCGAAACCCTGTTTTTTGTGGTTACCCGGCCACCACATGTGAATATTGCCGATCTGACCATTATGCCCACGGCGCAGGCTTCGGCGACTGTTTGGAATAAGGGTAAATGACGTCGTCTTAGCGAAGAGCCGCATGAACTTTAACCATCAATAACCATCAATAAAGGTAAAGGCGACGCGGCAATCTGTTCAGAATTCTAGAGCACTTAACAGATTGCCGCGTCATTTTGCTACGCTCCACTCCTCGCAATGACGGATACCAAAAAATCATTAGAATTATATGATCAACAAACGCCTTCTCGTCAAAAACCTGCTCGCCCATAACGACGAGAACAGTTTTTATGACAAAAAACGCTTTATCGACATCGGACAGAGAGAAGGAAAGGCGAAATTCCTTAAACACGTCTGTGCCTTGGCGAACAGTAATCCGAAGAACCGCTCGTTCATCGTAATCGGTGTCGAGGACGAGGACAATAAAATTGTCGGAGTCGATTTCTTTGACGATAGCAAAATACAGAATCTGGTCAATGCGTATTTGGACAATCCGCCGCTGATATCCTACGAGAACATTCCATTTCCACATCTGCCCGAGGGTAAAGTAGTCGGCCTCGTGACCATTACATCCAACGGGAAGGTCTGTGCGCTGCGCAAGAACATTTGGAAATATTATGGCGGTATGGTCTTCTTTCGCGAAGGCAGCATCAGTATGCCCAAAGCGTACAATATCGAACTCAAGAACATTAATTCCGAGGCGGTTGCCACAGTCGAACAGCATGCCAAGAACAATATCGAGCTTACCCTTGATGGCGTTATCGACTTTATCAACCACCGCCACCCCGATCTGGAAAGCGATTATAAAGTATTCAAAGAACAGTTCGTGGTCTGCTGGGCAGGAAATCGAAAAAAGGTGAAGGATAAAATCTATTATTCGAGAGTCGATATCGAACTGATCAATGAGCAGGTAAAACTGTTTTATTCCACCTTGGATGAAATCACGATTGACTACGATGAAAACTCCTTTACTACAAAAGAGTATGTGCAATTAGGACTTGGCCCTAAGCAGAACCACCATCCATTAGAGGAAGTCGTCATCACTTTTGAGGAGAATGGCACCTATCAAATACATAGCAAGCTTCTTTTTGAACCGCCCAAATACGACAAAAAGAGCCTACATCACATCTTTAAAGAGAACAACGCCCTGCTCCGAAAATTGGAAAAGGAAATCGCCTTGACCCATTCGGAAAAAAATGATTTAGAACATCTACCCGACACCTATCTGATCTGTTATCTGAACGGTTTTGAGGAAGCGAAGGCGCAGATGGATGCTGCACGGCCGTTGTTGAAATCGTATGATGAAAAAGTGTATCTGTCGCTTAAGGAGGCTTTGCGGATTTTACGGAAGGTGCAGTATAATTAAGAAGAGGAACGGGATTACAAACCATAGTTTGGCTAAACAATAATCGTGGTTTGAAAAAAGTTGAGGATGTAATAGCTAATGATATATCTCCCAGCTAGCCTTCGATAAATAGGGGCAAACTCGTTGTATTGACCACTTCTTTCATCACAAAATAACTCTCCATTTGTCGAATGTTCTTAATGGCTGCCAATTTATTAAAGTTGAATTCGTGATAATGATCAATGTCTTTGGTGTAAACCTTTAATTGAAAATCGAACGAACCCGTAATATGTAAGCATTCGACAACTTCTGGAATCTTCTTGATTTCATTCATGAAAATATAGGCTCCGTCCCCTGAATGCTTTTCGATACTTACCATTACCAGTACCATTACATGTAATCCTAGTTTTTTTCTGTTTAACAAGAACACTTTTTTCCGTAGGAGACCCTCCGCGTTTAATTTCTTGATTCGTTCATAAACGGGCGTAACGGTAAGATTGGTAGCTTCTGCTATTTCTTTGTTACTAATATTGGCATTTTCTTGCAAAAGTGATAATATTTTCAAGTCTTTGTTGTCAAATTTCATTGCGCAGTAAATTTAAACTAAAAATAATGCATTTTGCATTAAAAACAGTATAAAATCAATGCATATTCGATAAAGTAAGATTATTTTCCTAAATACAATTATTTTTAAGTATAAATCATTTATTTAAATCATTTTTACAGTAAGTTCGTACTGAAATACTATTTATCAATATTTTATCGAATTCTGAAAATAGCCTAGCTATTTAAACCAATACTAAGTAGGAGCTTCCGACAATCCGCACCTCCTTTTTAACTATGTATAGCGCAAGAAGGTCCTAAAATTTACGGACCAATGATTTCGATACCCGTTAAATGCCGTATCGATACATTAAAAGCCCATAAAAATTGCCGCCATTCCCTCTGATCGGCCTGTTATTTACTCAATTAACCACCTACATAACACTAAAAGTATGAGAACACTATTTAGGAAAGGAGAATTTATTCATTATCAATCAAGATTTGATTTGAAAATGAAGCTGACTACGTTTTTGGTAGTCGTCTCGTTACTTCAAATTCACGCTATTGATGTACATAGCAAAGAGACAACGAATCTAGAAAATGTAGCTCGAGAGATTGTTCTAAATCAACAATATGAGGTCAACGGTACGGTCTTAGATCAAGAGGGCCAACCATTACCTGGGGCTAACGTTCTTGAAAAAGGGACTTCAAATGGGGTACAGACCGATTTTGATGGTAATTTTTCTCTTACTGTTACTAACCAGAATGCCATATTAGTAATATCCTATATTGGTTTTACAAAAAAGGAAGTTGCTATAAATGGTCAGACAGACCTAAAAATAAACCTGGAAGAAAGTGCAACGGGATTGAGCGAGGTCGTGGTCACGGCCCTAGGCATAAAGCGCGAAAAAAAATCCTTGGGTTATGCATCCCAAGAATTGAATACTGAAGAGGTTACTTCTGCCAGGGAACCCAATTTATTAAATGGTATTTCAGGCAAGGTAGCAGGACTTCAGATAACGAATAGTCCCTCTGGTGTGGGAGGGTCGGCAAGGGTATCCATTCGCGGCGATGCCTCGCTGAATATTAACGGAAACTCACCTCTGTTTATAGTGGACGGCACACCGATCAGTAACGAAATAGTAGGATCTTCCGGTTCGGGCACCCAAGACGTTGACTATGGGAATGGGGCATCCGAAATAAATCCGCAGGATATTGAATCCATAAACGTGTTGAAAGGTCCGGCCGCGGCCGCTCTCTACGGTTCGCGCGCTGCGAATGGTGCGATTATTATCACAACCAAAAAAGGCAGCAATAAAAATGGAAGACTAGGTATTTCCATAAACTCCGGAGTAACGATAGAGAATGTATTAATGATGCCGGACTGGCAAAATGTATACGGCCAAGGAAACAATGGACAATTCGCTTTTGTCGATGGTAGTGGTGGCGGTACTTCTGATGGTGTGGATGAAAGTTGGGGGCCAAAATTGGATACAGGCCTGAACATTCCGCAATTTGATTCGCCACGTACCGATGGCACTCGAGGTGGCGACCTGATAAGCGATGCGCCCATTACCGCTACCCCATGGGTTTCTCAACCCGACAATACAAAAGACTTCTTCAATACGGGGTATACCAAGACAAACAGTATCGCTATCTCGAAATCGGGAGACTTGGGTAATATCCGCTTTTCCTATCAAAACTTGGATCAGGAAGGCATCGTCCCAAATACTGACCTTAAAAGGAACAGTTTCAGTGTTAGCAGTGGTTTGAATCTGACCGATAAGGTGACCATCAATACCAATATAAATTATATTAAATCGGATAGCGGCAACAGACCCTCTATAAGTTATGGTACCGAAAGCGTTATGTATCTATTTATTTGGTACGGACGGCAATTAAATACGGATAGTCTTAGGGATTATTGGATGGCCGGCCAGGAAGGTCAGCAGCAGTTCAACTACAACTACAATTACCATGACAATCCCTTTTTCAATGTGTTCGAAAACACCAATTCGCAGGACAAGGATAGAGTGTATGGCAATGTAAGCATGAACTATAAAATCAACGAAAATTGGAATCTTCTGCTTCGAACCGGAAGGGATTTCTACAGTGAACTTAGGGCTAAAAAACGCGCTTTTAGCACCCAGCGTTTTCCTTTAGGCTATTACAGGGAAGATGATGTATTTTTTGAGGAATCAAATACCGATTTCCTGTTATCCTATGACAAGACTTTCAACGAAAAATTCAACATCAATATTTCTGCAGGAGGAAACCAAATGCGACGAAATCAAGATTATAAGCAGACCGTAGCCCCTCAGCTGATTAATCCGGGAATCTATTCCTTCAACAATACACGCAGACCTTTGGAAGTATCGGTCAATAATAGTGAAAAACGTATCAACAGTCTCTATGGCTTTGCCCGTTTTGCCTATGACGATAAACTATATCTAGATCTAACGGGAAGAAACGACTGGTCGAGCACCTTGCCTACAGACAACAATTCCTATTTTTATCCTTCCGCGACCTTGAGTGCCATCGCAAACGATATGTTCAATATGCCCGAGTTCGTGTCCTTTGCCAAATTTAGGGCAGCTTATGCGGAAGTGGGGAATGATACCGATCCTTATCGACTGGCCAGTTTCTTTACCAATGAAACGCCTTTTGGCGACAATCCGGTATTGACCGAATCACGATTGATCCCAAACGCCGTTTTAAAACCTGAAATCACATCATCCTATGAGTTTGGAGTAGATTTACGGTTTTTTCAAAGTCGGCTTAATCTAGATGCGACCTATTACGATGGAAAGACCAAAAACCAAATCATACCTATAAGCACCGATATTTCCAGTGGATATACCAGTAAACTTATTAATGCAGGTGAAGTCCGCAATTATGGATTCGAGGCCATTTTGAACGTAATTCCGGTTCGTAACGACAATTTCACCTGGAACAGCACCTTCAACTTCTCCAGAAATAGAAGTGAGGTTACCGATTTGGGAGGAGTGGATTATACCTTGACCGAAAGAAACGATGTTTTCATTCAAGCTAGGGAAGGAGGTTCCATTAGTGCCATTTATGGAAGAGGATTTCAAAGAGTAGAAGATCCGAACAGCGAATTCTTTGGCGAGTTGATTATCGACAGTAACGGTATTCCATTACGTACTGATGATTTGGTCTACCAAGGCGATTACGCCCCGGATTATACACTTGGCATTCTAAACAGTTTTAAATATAAGGCTTTTGATTTAGGCTTTTTGTTCGATACTAGACAAGGGGGTATTGTTTCTTCTTATACAAAGATTATTGGCTCGACAGCTGGCCAACTAAAGGAAACCTTGGTAGGTCGGGAAACAGGTATAGTTGCGGAAGGCGTGCAGGAAACTTCCCCAGGTGTCTATACGCCCAATACCACCAATGTCGATGTCAGAACTTACAACAATCGCTACTATGAACGAGACAATGTTGAAGCCGCCAAATATGATGCTTCCTTTACGAAGCTAAGGGAGGTTACTTTAGGATATTCATTGCCCGAACGTTTTGTTGACAGGCTTCCTATTGCCAAAGCCCGGTTTTCCGTAACGGGAAGAAATTTATTGCTTTGGACGGATAATCCACATTTTGACCCAGAAACAGCGGCTCTTGCGGGGGGCACTTTACAGCCGGGCATAGAGAACATGTCATATCCCAGCACCAGATCGTTTACCTTTAATTTGCAAATCGATTTTTAATACCATATTAAGATGGAAAACTTACAGAAAAAAACAACGGTATTGTTCATTGCCATATTGGGGCTGACTACTTTTTTGGGTTGCACTGAAGACTTCGAACAGATCAACCAAAATCCGAATTTCCCTGAGCAAGCCTCCCCAGAACTTCTGCTGCCAGGCGTTATGCGTCAAATGGCCTATAATTGGGGCGATCAGGGCTGGGAAGAAGGTTTTACAGTCGTGCAGTACGGTGCCAGGCTTCAGTTCACTTCCGGGGATCGATACAACTGGTCGCCAACGAACGACCCCTATTTTGATGCCTATGATAGCATGCGGGATATAGAAAACATCCTAAGGGAAACAAAAGAAAATCCGAACCTGCAGAATTATTACGGTGTTGGTCTAGTTATAAAGTCATGGATATATTCCTATTTAACCGATGCCTATGGCAATGTTCCCTACACCAATGCCACGAAGGGAATCAGTGAGGATAATATCACACCCGAATTCACGCCGCAGCAAGAAATTTACAGCGGAATACTCGCGGACCTAAAAAGCGCGAACCAGATTTTGACCGGCGCGGATAATATTTCGGGAGACATTCTTTACGGTGGTGAGGTGTTCAAATGGCGAAAATTTGCCAACTCGCTTCGTTTGCGGCTTTTGATGCGCATAAGCGATGTGGATAACGCAACAGCACTAGCCGGCATGAATGAAATAGCCAACGACGCGGACACCTATCCAATTTTTGAGGGGAACGTGGATAATGCCGCTATCCAGTGGAATTCTGACAATCCCCAACCTAAATTCGATACACGCTCCGGAAGTTTTGACGAAGTTAGGCTGAGTTTGACCTTGGAAACCCGTTTAAAGGCATTGAACGACAGACGGCTGATTGTCTTCGCACAGCCTACCTCTGCATCAGGACAAGGTATTTATTCAGAAAATTTGGATGATTACGTGGGTATGCCCAACGGTTTAGACGATGCTAATGCACTGGCCTATAGTCCGTCAGGCAATCCGGCCGAAGCGGGATCTAATTTCATTTCCCGTTTGGGAGTATTGCTTACCTGTCGCGCATGTGATGAAGAAAATGCTTCCCCTACGGCTTCCCAGACCATAATAATGGATTATGCCGAACTTCAATTTATTCTGGCGGAAGCACGCGAACAAAATCTTATTTCGCTTGGTGATGCCGGACAATACTATGAAAATGGTATACGTGCCTCATTTGGATATTATACGGATAGGATTATCGCCGGTGGATGGAACGAAATAGCGACCGATCTTCAAAGCTTTGATCTGGCTGGATACATCGCTCAGACTGATGTGGTTTTCTCAGGGTCTACATCAGAAAAATTAGAAAAATTAGCCCTTCAAAAATGGATTGCCCTTTTTTACACGGGCTTTGAAGCCTGGTCCGATTGGAGACGTACAGGTATGCCCGAAATCGTACCGGGGAAGGAGGCCGCCAACGATGGGCAGGTTCCTGTGCGCTTCCTATATCCCAATGATGTAAAATCTACCAATAATCCCAATTATCAGGAAGCTGTAAATCAAATGGGCGGGGATGATTTAAATACCAGGCTATGGTGGGATGTGGATTAAATCATCTATGAAAATGAATGCTAAATGTTTTGTGCTTATTGTAAGCTTGATTTTTCTGACCCAGGTTCAGGCCCAAGAGAAAAATCCGAAAATGGTGGTACAACCCTATCTTCAGAATGCTTCACCAAACGCC
>RCMY010002710.1_pt1 | contig 15973 bp, 12 predicted proteins | sample 2041341 | NCBI WGS metagenome assembly RCMY01 (sample SAMN09708234, study PRJNA481090) | Marine sediment metagenome, whole genome shotgun sequencing project. | reverse complement strand
AACCTCGGCCATCTGGGACAATCCGCCGTCCAGGTTCACACTGGACAGGTTGATCAAGAGTTTCTCGGAACCGGCGGGTGCCTTGGTGCCGCGCTCGCCCGTAAAGACCACAGCGCCTTTTAGCCGCTGCGCATCAGGCGCGAAGGAGGAAGGCGTAACGTCACTGGCGGTTTGGGCAAAGGCAGGAAGGCCCACGCCGGTCATGCCGATCGCACAAGTGAACATTAAGACAGGCAACATCCCAATACGTCTCCGACCGGGTCGGGGGGCTTGGATGTCACGTCTTGCAAATATGGGTTCCGGCACAACAGAACTCCCGCTTAAAAAAGATTAACAAGTAGATTTCGAAATATTGCCGTAGAGTCAACGTATCTTGAATGCAAATACCCGCAAATACAAGGTTTTTGCGCCCCTAACAGCTGTTGTCTGCGGCACTTGTGCCACGCAGGGTTGCGGAAAAAAACTTGCAATGCGCGGATTGCTGGTTTTGACTTGGTAAAAGGCTGCCGCCCATTTTTTTGTGATGACTTTTTATTAGGGCAGCCTGCCAGACTTTTTTTGGAGGGCAGCCGAATGGCAATCGAAGGATTGACCCAGCAGCAAAGTGATTTCGTCGAGCGTTTTTTGAAAGTGCCGAAGGTGTTCAACCGCAAGGCGATGAAGAAGAAACGGCGGGAGGCGACAGAGCAATTTCGCCTGTTTAATGCCGAATCGGATTTGCTGCGTGAAGAGATCGGGGGCATCGCGGACCCTGAGCTGCGCTCGGTTATGATGGCGCAGCTGCGCGCCGCCGAGGGCGTGATTGAAAGCGATCCCAAGAACCTCAACTTTGACGGCGGGCACCAACAACTTGATGATGTGCGCGCGGCGATGCTGTTGGATATAAAACTGGCAGACGCCAAACGCGCCCATGAACAGTTGCAAAAAGCGATGTCGCGGATGGATGCGGATAATCCACTGGTGGCCAAAGACGGGGCGGCAGATGGTCAAAGCGATATTGCGCTGACCTGGGCGTTTATCGAAGAGAAGTTCGCCAGCGGCACCGGAACAAATGACATCAAGACGCTGGAAGCTGCTATCAAAGCGATGGGCCGGCTTGAGGTCATGATGCGCAATGCCGATAAGGCGGGCAAAAATCCGTTTGAAGCATTGTCAACGCAAGTTCAAGTTGATGGCGTGAAGGCGGCGGCACAAGCGGGGCTAAACCCCAAGGCTTTGGAGGCCCGTGGTAGGCTGCTGGATACGTTCAACCAACTGGCTGTATTGCGTGAAAAGCTCGATGCGCAATTTGGGGAGGAAAAAGCGCCGCTTGCCTTGCAGATGGGATGTACGGCAACCCGTAAGATACTTGATGATGCGATGGACGCGCCACCGGAACTGTTGCCGCTATTGGCCGATGATGCAGAGACAAGTTTCGCCGCCACCAACAAGGATGCTACGAAACTGATCAAGCAGGCGCAGGAATGGATCAAGGATAAAAGCGCATTTCAGGTGCGATATCTGGTGATGAAAGCGCATCCCGCAGGTGCACATGGATTTGTGAAACCCAAGTTTGACGGGATTTCGACGGCCTATAAATCGGCCAAAGACCACGCGACTGCGCATGAATATATTCAGGCCAGTTCTGCCATAACGGTGGTGCGCAATGATCTTAAGGATGTGCTTGATTTCGCTGACGACTTTGCGAACTACGCAACCGTCTATAAAGAGCGCAAAGCTCTTTTGGCGAGTTTGCCGCCCGCCGCCGGTTATCCGCTGCCCAAGCTGAATGATGACCACGATGCGGCCAATCTTTTGCTGAGCCAAGCAGAAACCGAGCGCAAGGCCGGACAGATGCGAGATGCGCTGCGCATCCTCAACAGCATTCCCAAGGCGGTTGAAGATATTGTCGAATTGAACAAGTTTGCCACGAGATTCAAAAAAGCTGAAACAGAATGGGATGGCTGGCACAAGAACACTACCGCAGATGCCTCTGCTGAGGTGCAGGCGCTGATCAAGGACGCGCTAGATTACTCAACGAAGGCCGGAAAAGAGGCCCAAGATGATGCGGCTGCGGGAGATTACAAGCGCGCGGCTGGCCGGATGGGAGGGCTTTGGAACTACGCCGCAGAGATGTATGAAAAAGCCGAGTTCATTCAGACATATCTGGATGAAAAGACAGCGTTTACGACACGTCGCCGCGCAACCCGTGCCCGAAGGGGTGCCGAGGGCCGGATCGCCATTGAGAGCTACTATCAAGGGCTTGTTGGGGATGAGGCCAAACGCGCGGCCGCCCATGCGGCAGGGGATTTCAAGCTTGCCAAATCGATGTGCCAGCGCCTTGAGGTTCAGCAAGCCGAGATGATGGGACTTGCCGATGATGCCAAAGACTACCTCGCCGAGAAAGCGTCTTTTGATACGGAGCTTGCCAAACTGGGCGGTGCCGCATCGGCAGATGCCACAGAGGCCAAAGCGGCTGCGGAACAGATGAACGCCAACGCGGTTGCCGCGACAATGCGAGGCAATTGGATAGGTGCTGCGAACCTGTTGCAAGCCGCAATTCTGGAAATCCGCCGCGCCGTGAACGATGTCGAAACCGCAGCCTTGATTGACGGGCATCAAGGTGGTGCAGATGGCATCAAATTGAGCTCTGATTCAGAGTTCAAGACTGTGTATGCCACCTTTACCAAGGTGCTGGAACATGTGAAGGGCTTGGATAGCACGGATATGTTCGGCAAATCGCTGAAGGCGGCGGATAAAAAGGCGCGCTCTGTTGAAGCGATGCTGGGTAAGGATCTGGTCAAAGCGGACGCAACGATGACGGCGGCATTGGCGGATTGCAGGGCAGTTGCTCTGAGGCTTTCTGCTGCCGCGAGCTATGAGGCACAGCGGGCGATAACCAAGGCTGTGCTTGAAGAAGCGGAGCAGGCGAATGCCGACAAAGTCATCAACGCAGAGCTAAAACAGACCAAATCAGCGCTGGCTGCTGTCAAGAAAATGATCAAGTCGCCCGCTTATGATTTTGACGGGGCGATCCAGAGACTGGCGGAAGCGCAGGCTACTGCCGAGCTCGGTCTGGAGGCGGCATTGCTTTATACTTCGGAGATTGAATTTGCCCGGACTGAAATGGAAGCAGCGATAAAACAGTACAATGATCCAGCCATCATCGGGTATGTCGGTGTCCATGCGACCCGGATCAAGACCACATTGGATGAGATGAATGCGGATTTTGCGGCCCGCAAACTTGCCCCTGCCGCAGCCAAGGCAGCCAAGGGGATAGAATTGGCTGAGCTTTGCAGGGATATTGCTGTTTCTTGTTATGAAGCCGTCGATTTTCTTAACAGTGACGTCATCGACAAAGGCGGCCCTGAAATGACGCATCCACTGACGGCGGTGGAAGCCAAAGAGGTGAAAAACCTGACTGATCTGGCGATCACGGCGCTTGGTAAGGGCAGTTTTAGCGTCGCGTTGCAAACCGGCATTCAGGCTTATCGGTTGATGCGAACGGCGCGCACAAAAGCCGCAGGTTATGATCTGTTCCAACCGGTCAAACAATTGCGCGAACCGACGTTGGTTGACCTTGAGACACGCACAGTTATCGAGGCCGGACCGGGCCATGAAGCGGTCCTTGCGTTGCGCAAAACCTTTGATGACTGCGTCGAACAGGAGGCGCTGGAGAACTACAATACCGCATTGAAACGGCTGGACGGGTTTGCGCTGGCGTGTCACTCCGCGTCAGAGCAGCTTGATCAATATGACCGCTACGCCCTGCGCAAGAAGCAAGCGCAGGAGGCGTTGGAAAAGGTCCGCCACATGAAATCCGGGGCGATTGAGACCCTTTTGGCAAGGCTTGAGGGCAAGGAGAGGAATGCCGAGCGCAAGGGTCAGGGCTTTGATTTTGCGATTGGCACCGCGCTTTTTGAAGAGTTGAAAGACGAATGTGACAATGCCAAGGATACCGCTGAGGCGGTTGAAAATCTTGCTGGTGCCACATCCAAGATCAAAGATATTGTGGATGGTGATGTGGATGATCTCAGGGCCGCAATCGGCAAGGCGCGAAAAACGCTGATGGATTTAAGCGGCCAACCTTCCGGTATGTATGTGCATCAAGAAGTTGTGGCATGCCGGACCCGTCTGGACGACGCTGAAAAGACCGCAGCCGAGGGTTTTCCAGCTGCGCGCCAGGAGCTTAGTGAGGTTGTTGATATCAGTGTCCAACTGACGTTGCTGATGGCGCAATATGACCAGCTAAACGATTCTGCCGCTGTCGCACGCAAGCTGGCGGAAGGGTTGCTTAAACGGGAACCGGAAGTGGGTATTGCCCGCGATGAAATAGGCACGCGGATGACAGCGCTTGAGGGTGCGATGTCTGCCGCGCGAAAATCCAAATCGAACCGGGCGCAGACGCAAACCGAAGTTGAGGAAACCATTTCTGCGCTGCGTGATCTTCGCAAGGTTGTTGATGCGCACAAGAAATATCTCGATAACCGCGCACCGGTTGAAACGACGCTGGCGGAACTGGAAAAGAGTAAGCAGCGCCATTTGATCCGTGAGGATCTAAGCGAAACGCGCAAGCTGCTGGATACTGCTGCCACCCGCGCGGCGGACCAAAATCACAAATCTGCCGAGGCAGAGCTGAAGAAGGCCGCAGTCCGGTTGGACATGGCCAAATTGCGCGCGAAACTGGCGACCAATACGGTGCCCGATCTAAAAGATCTTAAGGCGATTCTGGAGGCACCGGATGGTCTTGATCAATTCGACAGTATTATCGACAAGCTGGAAGCTTCGGTTCAGCGTAAAGTGATGGCGGTCGCCTTTGAGGCGCGCTTTGGCTGCAAGTTGGACATGAAGAAGCCGGGAGTGGTTGTTCCGGGATCAAAGAAAGATGCCAAGCCTGTTGCAGAGGATGCCATGGAGTTACCCGCCGCCAACCTGCGGCGTTTTTTCAAGGAAATGTCCAAGCTGCCAGAGAGCAATACCCTTGATAACGACAGCATGCTGAGCTTTGAGCATGTAAGCGGTGAACAGACCGGCTCTGCCTATAACTTCGGCGTAAAGAAGATCCTGATGCGTGAAGGGGATGCGGCGACATCAAGCATCTATGCCATCTCGGTGGAACATGAGATCGGCGACTTGCATCCTGACGCTATTCCCAAACCCGGCGAGGCGCGCACTGCCTTTAGCTGGAACACATTGCATGAGGTCGGACATGCGGTGGATGACAAGCTGAACTTTATGAAGAAGCACGGTGAACGGCTCGCAGGGTGGAAAGTATACGGTGCCAAAGTCACCGAGCCGGCGGGGATTATTGCCGGTGAGTTTGATTTCGATGCGGATTATGTCGCTGAATATATGTTGAGCAAAGAAGGGCGCAAATTGCCCGTGCCTGACCCCGTGAACTGCAGTGCAGATGAATGGAACCGCCGGATGGAGGAATGCCGGATGTTCGTGGATCGCGCCCGTGAAGGTAACGATCCGTGGACATCAGCAAGCATCGCCAAGGCCTGCGGGATCGGGAACTTCACCTATGTCGAAAGCTATGAAGGTGACTGGGCCAGATACAGCACCGATCAACGGCAATACGCCGTTTCCGGTTATCAGTTCCGCGCGCCGGGAGAGTGGTTCTCTGAACTTTATGCCGCGGTATGTACGGACCGGTTGAACGACAGTCACCCGCATCGGGCTGAAATCGCCAAACTTTGTTTGAAAGAGGACGCATAATGTCACTTTTTAAGATGACCTCGATCCAATGCCCCGTATGTGAGGCTACAACCGACTTTCAGGCGGCGGGCAGTGTCAACGCGGATCGCCGCCCTGATCTGCGCGACGAGATTATTGCAAATACATTTCAGAGCGTTGCGTGCCCATCATGTGGCGAGGCGATGCGGCTGGAACCGATCCTGAACTATCTTGATGTGGAAAACGGTTTGTGGCTTGCCGCCTATCCGCCGCGCCAGATCGGCGATTATCTGGCTTTGGAAGACGCCGTTCAGGGGTTATTTGATGCAAGTTACGGAGATGCAGCTTCGGAAAGCGCACAGGAAGTTGGCGCAGTGTTGCAGCCGCGTTTGACGTTTGGCTGGCCGGGTACACGCGAAAAATTATTATTGCGCCAAAAGCGGCTGGATGATGTGGCGATTGAGATGCTCAAGCTTGATCTGTTACGGCGTTTGCCCGAAGCGCCATTGCGCCCCGGTGTTGAACTTCGTGTGGTCAATGTCAGCGAGGAGGCGCTTAACTTTGTATGGGTCGAGACCGCCAGTGAAGAGGTTCTGCAGGCATTCGAATGCAATCGCGCGCTTTTGGCTGAAATTGAGGGCAACGCGGAGGGTTGGGCCGAAATCCGTACAAGCCTGACGGGCGGCCTGTTTGTCGATATGCAAAAGCTGTATCTGGGCGAAGGGCGAAACGCGGCTTAATCAGCGGCAGTCGTCACAAAGAAATAGACCCATTCGCCTTTGAAATCCAAATGTGCTGCGCGCGCGTCGGCCACACGGGTTTTGAGCCAGTCAAGATAGGCGTCTGCGGGTTCGACCAGCGGGCGGTTGCCTTCATACAATGGCACAGAGGCGGCGAAAGCGGCGGCGATCTCTTGGCCATAAGGCGGGCCGATGGTGACAAATAGCCCCGCTTCACTTGCTGTGCGTGCGCCGATCTGTAGGGCGGATTTGGCAACAACCTCCTGAAGCGGCGCGCGTTCATTGGGGGCTAGATGGATCACATTCCCGTCCGCATCAAAATAATCCACATAGACATAAGCCGGATAATCCGGCGCGGTTAACTCCAGTACCAATGCTTCACCCGAGACATAGCGAAAGGCGCGCGCATGGGTGTCGGGGCCGACAACCTTGGGATTGGTGATCTGGTCGGTTGATTGCGGCAGGCCAACGCTGGCGATGCCTGACAGGGCTGCACATTGCGGGGCGGGCAAGATCAGCAGGTTATCACTTACTGCAATATCCGTGCCCATCTGTGCTTGAAGCGCCGCAAGAACGGGACCGCGTTGATCTGCATTCGGAACATGGCCGGTCAGTTGCAAAGTGGTTGTGTCGGGATCGAACGTGACCTGCATCCGCGAACAGGGGATCGAGAGGGCGGTGCTCAGGCTGTCACGCACGTCCGTACCGGCGGCGGCATCGGTTTGGGTAAAACTTTGGAATGCGGCAATTGAAACAGGATCAACAGGGCCTGAGGCGGGAAAGGCAAGCACGGCTTTGCTGGCGGTGACATCAGGAATTTGTTGGGGCGTTGGGACGCTGGCGGGTGCTTGCTGTGGCGTTGTTTCGTTGGACGGAGCTTGTTCAGGCGCGGTGATACTGTTGGGAGTTTGTGAGAGACTCGCCAGCACCACAGGGTCGGCCTGTGGCGTGGCGATGCTTGCAGGAGTTTGCGAAAGGCTTGCGGTCAATATTGGCTTGGCCTGTGGCGCGGCCTCTGCATTCGGAGATAGCGAAACCGTTTTAACGGCTTGAGGGACGCTTGATACAGCCTTGGTTGATTGCGGCTTGGATGACGTTGCTTTGGTAGCAAGTGGCGCGACGACAGGCGTTGTATCAAGCGCCGCTGTGGTGGGAAGGATGGCCGGAGCATTGGAGACTTGCGCGGTGACTTCAGTGGGTTGCGGGGCTTGAACCTTGGCCTGAGCGCTTGGCGCGGCCACCGGTTTTGCCACCGATTGCGTTATCGCGCCGACGCCCAGTTTCGCGCCACTTGCTTCTTCCTCAGCGGCCTGAGCGCTGTCGGGCACCTGCTCTGCCGCCTGACTGCGCGTTACTTCCTGCGCCTCTACATTAAGGCGACTTTCTGGCGTTGGTTGATCCGGCACGGGTTGCGGTTGTAACGCAGCCATCAATCCCGCCCCTGCGCCAAGGTGCACCAGCGCAGAAGTGACCAACCCCAACGTCCATATGCCCGGTCCTGATTTCACGGGCTGGCCGGTGTCACGACAAGGGCAACGTCTTGCGCGCCCGCCGCTTCCAGTGCTGCGATCAGAGGCAGGATATGGCGCAATTCAGCTGTGTGATGGGCGTTGATGCGCACCAATGTTTCGGGGGTTTCAGCGATGCGTGACAAAAGTGCGTCAAGCGGATCAGTTGAGGGCGTGCCATCCACAGCCATCTCGCCGCTTGCACTTACGGACAAGGTGATGCCGCCCGCTGGCATGTCAGATCCTGTTTCGGCCACGGGCGGCGTGACCTCGAACGGGGCGGTCGCGTCCATCCGTCCGATCAGCATGAAGAACACCAAGAGGAAAAACACTACGTCGATCAAGGCGATGATCGTTTCGGGTGCTTGGCGGGCCGGGGGACGGGTGATCCTCATGGCCGGGCCTCAAGGCGGATAACACGCACCTGCCGCGCACCTGCTTGGGTGGCGGTATCCATCACGCTGATCAAGGCCTGCGTCTGCGCAACACCCGTAGGCAGGATCATCACTGGCATTGTCGGTTCTGTCGCAAGGCGCGTTTGCACAAGTTTCCCGAGATCAGCGAGGCTTAAGGTTTGGCCCCTGACAACCGGTTGCCCATCCGCGCCGATCCGGATCAAAAGCGGTGGTGCCTTGGCATTTTGGCTGGCGGGTTGCGTGGTGTCGCCGTTGTCCTGAGAAACGGCCGGGATCATATCCAGATCGAGGTAGGTCGAGGTCACCATGAAGAAAACCAGCAGGATCAACAGCACATCAATCATCGCCACCAACGAGATCAGCGCCCGCGGTGGGCGCGGGCGTTTGAGGGTCAGGGCGGTGGCGTCGGTCATGGTTTGGCTCCGCGTTTGGGTTAGGCAGCGTTTGGGTTTTCCTCAACCAGCATCAACCGGCCCACGGCATTTTCGATCATCTGTGCGGCGCTTTCCGCGCGCGCCGATAGCAATGTTGCGCCAACAGCCGCCGGAATCGCAACCAGAAGGCCCACGGCCGTGGTTAACAGCGCCTGCCAGATGCCGCCGGCAAGAACGGAAGCATTTGCGGCACCCTGCGCCATTTCCAGTGCCTGAAAGGATACGATCATCCCCAACACGGTCCCAAGGAGACCCAAAAGCGGGCTGATCATCGCGATCAGTTCTAGCACACGGATCAGGCTGTTCATCTTGGCGAATTCCTCATTGCCGCGGCGCAGCAATTCGGCGTTGAGCGCAGGGCCTTTGAAACCACTCGCGAGGGACTTCATTGCATAGGACATGACCCGATCAGCGGGGCTTTTCCCCGTTTGAACAGCGGCTTGCGCTTGGTCTTTCTGATCGGCGACCCATTGCGCTATCGCTTCTTCGCGCTGTGCAACACCGGAGCGGGCGGGCATCAGTTGGATCGTTTTAACCACTATCAACGCAAGAGAGAGGGCGGAGAGCAGCAGCAGCACAATGATGATCATGCCGCCCGGACCCAGTGAACCGAGATCAAATGACATGTCTATTTGACCAATGCCGCAGCGGCTTTGCTGCGTAGGGTGAGGATGGGAAAGCAGTCCATTTCTTCGCCGTTTTGTGGGCGACAGGAGGTCAGATCATGCAGCAGGATTTCCGAAATGTCCGCACAAGCGATCTCGGGAATTTCGAAAAGCTTGAGCGTGGTCCGGCTGACCGGCAGGGGGGCCGCGTCGATGGAAAGAAGCCGGTCGATAACCCCTTGCGTGTCGAGAATGGCGAGCGACATCTCGAAGCCGTCAAAGCTGTTGTCGGTCTCGTTGCGAAACAAGAAAAACGCGCTGCATCCGCCGGTGTCGGAGGCTTCTACCTTGTTCAACTCGACAGTCAGCCCGCCGCTTTGCGCCATTGCGCTAACAGGCAGGAATGTCGCGAGAGACAGGGCTATCACCTTGATGATTCTAAATAATGTCATTCGTTATCCTTTGCGGTTTCAGGCGGCCAAAGCGGTTTCGACCTCGGCCAAAGCGGTCAATGCAGTGCTGCGGATAGAGGTTTTGGTGAATCCGTTGTCATCCACAGATTTGAAAAATTCAGTGTCCAAGGTCGTGCGATACGTACCGATGATCTTGGTCGCAGCGTCCTTTAACTTTTCACGCTGCGGGCCGTCAGGGGCTGTAACCAACTGCTCAAGCGACGCTTCGAGCGAGGTATCTATTTCTTCAAGGTAGTCGAGCAGGACAGAGGCGTTTTGCCCGATCTCTTCCAATCCCTCAACGCCGCGGGTTTGGACCTCGATCGCCATTTTTAGCTTGACCAACTCGGTCTGCAATCCGTTGCGGGTGTCGATCCACTTTAGCCGTGATTTGGTGTAAGCTACGACATTGTCAGGCGCGGCATCCACGGCCTCCTGAACACGGGCATTGGGGGCGTCTGCGGGAGCATTGGCTGCCTCTTTCAAAAGCTTCACAGTGTTGGTCGCCGCGGCAACTGCACTGTCATATTCGCCCGCCGTTGCCTGAGATTTGGCGTAGTTAAAAGCGCGGGTGATAGCAGCAGGATCGCCGCGTTTTGCGATCATAGCAGCGTCCACTTTGGATTGGAGTTGATCCGCCATGGCCTCCCATTTTAGCTGTGATTTCGATGCAGCCAGGGCAGCGTCCGTCTTGTCGTTTTCGGCTTTGCCGCTGTCGTTCGGCTCTTTTGTTTTGGCGTCTGACAATGCGTTCAGAGTCTTTTCCGCAGAAGTTAAGCTTGCCTCGGCAGCGGCCCAGTCTTTGGCCTTAAGATCGGCAAGCGCCTGAACCAGATGGCTTTTGGCAGGGCCTGATTCTGTATCTTGCAACTGCGCCGTCAGCTTTTTTACCGAACCGGCCCGTGCAACCAGCGCCTTGGGATCGGGGGCTGCTTTTGCGTCTGGGGTAGCGGTGGCTCCGGTATCGACGTTTGCATCTTGTTGTTTGGCCACTTTGGCCTGAATTTTGGCAAGACCCGCTTCGATTTTAGTCAGGGTAGCATCGGCATTTTCCAGTGATCCGGCTTTGAGCAGTGTCACAACAGCGGTTGCAGCCTTTTTGAGGGGCACGCCAGCCGGACCCATATCAGCGATGGGAGCCTGCAGAGCACGAAGGCGTCCAGCGAGGGCATCGCGTTCATTTCCCACATCGTCGGCGACTGCTTTTGATGCGGTGTTTTCGTGCTCGTTTTTGACGTCGTCGACCTGCTGCTCAGGCTCGGATTCAGCTGCTTTTGGCGGGGCGTCGGCTTGTTCTTTTGTGCCCGCTTGTTCGTCCTCTGACAGGTCGGATTCAAGCATGTTTCCTTTGAGATCTTCAATCAAAATATTAAATGAAAAACTAAGAGTTTTAAGATACTTACGCATCTTTTTGGCAAGACCTGGCAACTCCTTTTCGATTTTGATTGTCAACTTTTTGCCATTAAGCTCGAAAGTGCCTGCAACGGCTTTTTTGCCCATACCTTCCTTCTTGGCGATGCGGCCTAAAACGTCGAAAGGTTTAATCCGGTCGATGATCAACAAATCGGCTTCTTTCGGGCCGGGATTATAGGCGAAATTCATCGGCTTCTTCTTGCCCATCATCACCAGTTTTTTGAGCTCTTCTGACTTTAACGGGACATATGCCATTTTAGATTCCTTGCCTTTTTTGGTGGAAAGCCATTGACTTAAAAATGACGATAAGGCTGTCTATTGGTCAAGCTTGCATTTGCCTCCACGCAATTTTGGTGGAGGAATAGTGCTTTTTATTATTTGTTTTGAACTGTTTGCGTTTTTTGTGATTTAATATTTCGGATCGAACCACTGCTGGTGATCACAAAATTCGCGACCAAAGGGGGGCCCTGATGGACGTTGCTAAGCTACTTGAACCCCATGGAGACGACACTCCAAGCGGAGAGAATCTGGAATATGATCCCGCTTTTGTGGACATGGAGATTGCCGCCCAGCCGGGCGAAGAGCGCCAGGAAGGCGACAAGATTCTTGAGGCAGAAGACCCGGATTTTGGCGATGTCGTCAAAAAGGCCGAAGCAGTTCTGGAGCGCAGCCATGACATCCGCGCCGCTGTTTTTTATGGCGAAGCGGTGCTTTATTCGCGTGGCATGCTGGGGTTTTCTGAAGCGACTGAGTATGTTCGGGGCTGTCTGGAAACCCACTGGGATACCTGCCATCCGGAGTTGGATGAAGATGATGACAATGATCCAACCATGCGGATCAATGCGGTTCAGGGCTTAAACGGAGCTAACACGGTTGTACGCGCGCTTCGGCGTGCGACCCTTGCCGACAGCCGGATGTTTGGCAAGATGAGCCTGCGCGTGATGGAGATTGCTGACGGTTCGGTTCCGGCACCGTCGAGCATGACGGATGTTCCCGATAGTTCGGCTGTTAGCGCGGCCTTTCAGGATACCGATTCGGATGAATTGGCCAGTCTGCTCGCCGCTGTAGTCAGCGCATCAGATGATATCAAAGCGATTGATGCGATTTTTGTCGACAAGACACCGGGACAAGGACCGGACCTTGAAGAGGTGCAAAAAACGCTCAAGAAAATCATGCATCGATTGTCGGAATTTGTTGAGTCTGACGGCGATTCGATTGATGATGGTGGTGCGGAAACGGATGGTGTTGCTGCGGATGGCAATGGCGAAGCCCCTCGTTCGGGCGGTGGTGGTGGTGCGGTTGGCGGGATCAACTCTCCTTCGGATGTGACCAACGCGCTTGAGCGGATGGTCAGCTATTACCAACGCAACGAGCCGTCCAGCCCGCTGCCGATCCTGTTGGAGCGTGCCAAAAAGCTGGTGGGGGCCGATTTCTTGACCATTATGAAAGAGATTGCTCCTCAAGGCGTTGATCAGGTTAACGATGTTGGAGGTATCAAAGATGATGACTGATCCAATCACGGAATTCTATTTCACCGCAGGTCAAACCCTGCATTTCCATTTCTAAAGACCAAGGAGCCCTTCATGGCCGGTAGTTCGCAAAAATTCATAGCCCGCAACAGGGCACCCCGTGTCCAGATCGAATATGATGTGGAATTGTACGGCGCTGAAAAGAAAGTACAGTTGCCGTTTGTGATGGGCGTGATGAGCGACCTTGCAGGCAAATCCGAGGTGGAACAGCCCGCCGTGGCGGACCGCAAGTTTCTTGAGATTGACGTCGACAACTTTGACAGCCGGATGAAATCCATCGCGCCACGTGCGGCATTTACTGTGCCCAATACTTTGACGGGCGAAGGTAACATGGCCGTCGATATCACCTTCGAGAGCATGGATGATTTTAGCCCAGCCGCGATTGCTGCCAAGGTGGAGCCGCTGGCCGAGCTGCTGGATGCACGCACGCAGCTGAGCAACCTGATGACATATATGGATGGCAAGAGCGGTGCCGAAGATCTGATCAGCAAGATCATGCAGGACCCCGCATTGCTCAAGACTTTGGCAGCCCAGCCAAAGCCCGATGCGAAAGAGGAGGAATAATCCATGGCCGAACAAGACGTCCAAGCAGAAGCCGCCGGTGGAGAAACAGCCTTTGGGTCTTCCGAGTTCGAGAACCTGTTGCAAAAAGAATTCCGCCCCAAGTCGGATCAGGCCAAAACGGCCGTTCAATCAGCTGTTAAAACACTGGCCGAGCAGGCGCTTAGCAACACTGCGCTGATTTCGGATGATGCACTGCGTTCGATCGAAGGCATCGTGGCTGAGATCGACAAAAAGCTGACGGAGCAGATTAACCTGATCCTGCATCACGAAGATTTCCAGCAGATGGAAAGTGCGTGGCGTGGTCTGCATTATCTGGTGAACAACACTGAATCAGATGAAACGCTTAAAATTCGTGTCATGAACATCTCTAAAAAGGACATGCACAAGACATTGCGCAAGTTCAAAGGGACGGCATGGGATCAGTCGCCGATCTTCAAGAAACTCTATACCGAAGAGTTCAGCCAGTTGGGTGGCGAGCCTTACGGTTCACTTGTGGCCGATTACCATTTCGACCACACCCCGCAAGATGTTGAATTACTGGGCGAGATGGCTAAGATTGCCGCTGCCGGTCACGCGCCGCTGATCACAGGTGCCAAGCCGACGTTGTTCCAGATGGACAGCTGGTCCGAGCTGAGCAATCCACGCGACCTGACCAAGATTTTCCAGACGCCGGAATATGCCTCTTGGAAGTCACTGCGTGAGTCTGAGGATTCCAAATATGTCGGCCTCGCGATGCCGCGTTTCCTGGGCCGCCTGCCTTATGGTGCCAAGACCGAACCGGTTGAAGCCTTCGCCTTTGAAGAGGACACAGACGGGACAGATCACAGCAAATATGGCTGGGTCAATGCCGCCTACGGTATGGCTGTGAACATCAACCGTTCTTTCAAAGAATACGGCTGGTGCTCGCGCATCCGGGGTGTGGAATCCGGTGGTACGCTGGAAAGTCTGCCATCACATACCTTCCCGACCACGGACGGCGGAGTGGATCAGAAATGTCCCACAGAAATCGCCATTGACGACCGGCGCGAAGCGGAGCTTGCCAAGAATGGCATGATGCCGCTGATCCACCGGAAAAATACAGATAATGCCACGTTTATGGGCGCGCAATCTCTGCACAAACCGGCAGAGTATGACGACCCTGATGCGACGGCTAACGCAAATCTCGCAGCCCGGCTGCCGTATCTTTTCGCAACCTGCCGCTTTGCACATTATCTAAAGTGCATGGTTCGCGACAAGGTCGGCTCTTTCAAAAGCCGTCAGGCCATGGAAAGCTGGCTGCAAGACTGGATCAACAATTACGTTGATTTTAATGCCGACATTTCGTCGGAAAGCGAGAAGGCGCGGAAGCCTCTGGCGGCAGCGGAAGTCGTTGTCGAGGAGGTGGAAGGCAATCCTGGATATTACACGTCGAAGTTCTTCCTGCGACCACATTACCAGTTGGAAGGTCTTTCGGTCTCATTGCGGCTTGTTTCCAAGCTGCCTTCTGAAAAAAGCTGATCCCTTGAATTACCCTGGGGTTTGCCCACACGACCTAATGTAACTCACTTTTTAAAAGGAATAGCCCAATGGCTGCAAATATGTTTGCTTACATCTCCGATATTCCGGGCGATGGAACTGAAGTTAACCACAAAGACTGGATCGTGATAAAAGGATTTGGAATAAACGTAGCGCGTACCGTTGAAATGTCAGACCTCGCGTCAAATCAACGTGGCCATGCGAACACCACCTTCGAAAAGATCGAAGTGACATCTCAAATTGGCATCGCGTCAAATAAGTTGGCGCAATCAGTAGCGAATGGTACAGTTCGCCCTGAGATCAAGCTGGTGGTTTGCCGATCTGGTGAAAGCGCATCTGAGGGTCTGGAAGAATTCTCGATCTGGACGCTGAAGCACGTTATCATCGACAAGTACGCCATCACCTTTGACGATGAAGGTATTCCAGAAGAATCATGGGATCTCGCCTATATCGAGATGGAGCATGAGTACAAAGAAACCGATCAGAAAAGTGGTAAGCTCGCCACGAAGAACGTCTTCAAGTGGAACTTGCGTGAAGGCAAAGTGGGTTAACCCACCTGATATTGCCGCGCGCGGGATACCTGCGCGCGGTTGTTTTTATTCATTCACCACCATTTTCATCGCATCCTGACCCGAGCGGAGGCTGTCCTATGACGCCCGAAGACCATCTGAAGGCCGGCGATCTGACCGCAACGCTGAGCGCGTTGCAGGACAAGGTGCGCGCCAATCCGGCAGACGCCAAGCTGCGCATATTCCTGTTCCAGCTCTTGTGTGTGCTGGGCGACTGGAAACGTGCAATTACCCAGCTGAAACTGAGCGGCGAGATGGACCCTTCCGCCTTGATGATGGCCCAGACCTACCGCGAGGGGATCATCTGTGAAGTCTATCGTGAGAAGGTGTTCAAAGGTGAGAAAGTCCCGATGATTTTCGGGGAACCGGAACCATGGCTTGCCCTGTTGATAGAGGCGCAGAAACTGTTTGCGGCGGGCAAGACGGCGGAAGCAGCGGATTTGCGCGGTCAAGCCTTTGATCAGGCACCTGCGATTTCCGGCACGCTTAATGGCACCGCGTTTGAATGGATTGCCGACGCCGATATGCGTCTTGGACCGGTTCTGGAGGTGATCATAAACGGGCGCTATT